>OAUV01000965.1_pt1 | contig 20884 bp, 18 predicted proteins | sample 1516841 | NCBI WGS metagenome assembly OAUV01 (sample SAMEA2580044, study PRJEB22360) | human gut metagenome | biome: human gut; feature: human-associated habitat; material: faeces | place: Denmark | collected 2008/2010 | reverse complement strand
TTGTATCCCTTGTTATCGGGATACCCGTCTCGTACTACTTTCGTCTATTGTAATGATTTCAAGGATCTTGTTTTGCTTTCCGCTTTTGTGAAGCGAAAGTGGTGCAAAGATAATGCTTTTTTGTTTTTCCTTCCAAATTTTTAGAAGTCTTTTTTTCATTTTTTCTTCTTACCGCTCTCCGCTCCCGAAAAGCGTTGCAAAGATAAGGCTTTTTATTTCCCTTTTCCAAATTTTTTATCGCGTTTTTTATGCTGTAAAACATAATTTTTTATACCAGCTCTGGTTGTCAGCGGGTTAGAAACTACCGTCTCAAACGAATTGTCCGTACCGATCCGGCACTTTCGATCCGAAGCAAATATATTCCGGACTTATCCAACGGAATAAAAAGATCTGATGCACCCGATTTCTTCACCATCAGCAACCTGCCGGAGAGGTCGTAAACAGAAATCCGCTCCATTCCCGACAAGCCGAGCAAAAGGAATCCGCCGTCGCGCGTCGCCACTTTTATATCGGATTGTTCGGGTCCTTCGACACCGGTGTCCGACGAAGCCGTAGAGACTTCCATAGCTTCCGACCAAGGCGATACGATATCGCCATACACCGAACGCACCCGGTAGCTGTATGTAGTAGCGGGATGAAGTTTCGTTGCCCGATATGACGAAGCCGTAACCCGTTCGTCGAAATAGATCGTCGTATCGGCGGCGCAAGTGATATATACATCGTCGATAGCCAGATTACCCCGCTCTTTCCGATAAGTTATTTTCAAAGCGGAAACAGCCTGCGATTTTTCGAATGTATAACTTACATTTTGTTTCTTCGTATTCTCGTAAGCGATCGTCGCCACTTCGCTCCATACCCCGTTCGCCTGTGCTTCGAGAAGGAACGATGATCCGGTAGCCGCCGACGGGAAACGATACATGAAACGGAATTCCGTCACCGGTGCATGATATTCGGGAGTCTGAATCCATTCGCCCGCATTTTTCAAGGCAACAGACGGCGCAGCTTCACCCGAACTTGCCGCTGTCGTATAATTACCGGAGGCTGTACCGCTCCACCCTTCGGGCAATGGCGTACCGTTGCTTCCGACTTCTGCAAAATCGAAATAATAGGGCTCGGACTGTCCGGAAAGAGTGAACAGCTGCACTTGATATGCATCGGCTCCGAATATTTCATCCCACAAAAGGGTAAGTGCCGAACCGGCAATATGGGTCGCACCGAAAAGCTCCGGTACTTCGGGATCTGCCGTTTTCAACTGCACCGTATAAGCGGCTGCGACATCGCCCTGCGGCGTGACGGCTTTCAACCGGCAGGTATACCGGCTTTGCGGCCGAAGTCCGGAAAGCCGGTAAACGGTAGACGCACCGAGATCCAAATCCGTTTTGACAGGCACGACAGCTGTCGCCGGCTGGAAGAGGTGGCATCCTACCTGCGTCCAATGGTCGATCGCTTCGCGTTGCCATTCCGTCAGATCGAAATCGGCAGTCGGGTGCGAAACATCCGCCACCCGATAAAGTGTACAGTTTTCGCCCCACATACCTTGACCATCGACTATACCGACGACATCGATCCGCACGCCATTCCGATAGAGCGCAACCGCATCGTTTCCATTAAAAGCCACTACGCTGTTTTCGCCGGAAAGCTGCCTGTTCGCCAACGCTTTCAATTCCGCTCCGGCTTGCGAAGAAACGATCAGATAGGAATCGCCCGCAGCCAATACCCCCGACAACGGAGTATCGTCCTTAAATTCGCCGACCCCGTTGCTTTGTTTGCGCAACGAATATGCCGACAGGTCGATAGCCGCTCCTGTACCGTTGTAAAGTTCTATCGCCTTGTTCCACCCCGATCCTTCGATATAAGCGGAGATAAACAGATCGCCGGTTTGCAGATCGCCCCTGAAAAGGGGGGGGCCGGGTATCCGGTAGCCTGCGGATGGCTGGTCCAATGAAGAGTAGCTTGTGTAGCCCGTAAATCGGAAGGGGGCAGCATCGTCAGCGTCGGCACGGTAACCGAACGCACCGGTACGCTGCACGGCTCTGTCAAATCGTTACCCGCAATCAACAGCGTATCGACATGTTCTCCGGACGATGCGGCATTGTTGCCGAGACGTATCGTCACACCCTCATTTGCCTGACGAGCCGTAACCGTGGTTTCGGAAAGCTGCATCCCCGCCCCGCCATGTTTCCACGAGAGTTGTAACGGCGATTTCAGATTCGCACCACGCAAATCGAGCCTATATTCCGAGCGGTCGCCGACAATCGCCACACCCAGATCGAGGGTTTCGCCCGATACCGGGGTTGCCAAGAACGGAGATGTTTCGGCAGGGAAAGTATATATATGTAATGTGTCTTTTCCCCAGATATATTCGACCAAGTCGGGATAATCGACAAAGGGATTGCGGTTGCCCTGTATATCGTATACGGTCTCAGACCGCAGGCGTTCTTCATCGCTCACGGGATCTTCGCGATGCCATTTCAGCAGCAGGTCTATCGCCCACGGTTTCCAGACGGGATAGGTTTCGTTGTTCATCATCGGCGAATCCCAATAATATGCCAGATCCTGATAAGCGGTAACCACATAAAAGTAGGAACGGGCAAAATCGCCTTTATATCGGTCTGCCGGCTCGAAACTACGATCGGCATACGACGTACCGAAGGTGTTCAATCCGGTTTTCGTCATGCCGTTATCGAAAGTCGGCGAAGCGACTTCGCCCAACGGCAGATTATTTTTCGACATGTTTGCCTGCCCGTCGGCAGGATAAAGATGGTGTAAATCGCGATATGCGTTGTTCTGGAATGCGCCCCACCAACTTTTCGGCAGAGCATGTTCGATATGCAGTCCATCGACGGCAGTATAAGGCGCAGCCGGATCGAAATAACGTTTCGTTCCGGAATAACGGTCTATTACCGAATTGTCATCCGGATTGCGGTCGGTGTGATAAAAGCCCTCCCATGTAGCCCCCTCGCCACTGCCGTAGCTCAATGTCACCGCCCGACGGGTGATTTCGTACAATGCTGTTTTCAGTTCCGCACGGTTTTTCCCGTCCGCCCGATAGTAATATCCGGCAGGAATCTCGGCAAAGAGCTGCATTCCGATCGACGAAAGCAGACACAAACATAATAGACTGTATTTTTTCATGGCTGAATATTTTATGCGGCACACCGCTACCCTATTTATTTTTTAAGGACAGAAGCCGGGAACGATTGTCGCCCCGGCTTCGTCTGTTTTATTCATATCCTGCGCCGTGCAGCGACTATCGGATCAGTACCCTCACCGATTGCTGACGAGCCGATCCGGTCAGTTTCACGATATATACGCCCGGTGTCAGCGAAACAGTTTCCCATTCGCCATGCACCAACCGGGTGGAGTGAATCCGTCCATCGACCGTATAAACCGTCAGACGAGCATTTGCCGGCGCTCCGTCGATACAGAGTTTGTCGCCATCGGCATAAATCAACGCATTTTGCACATCGGTTTCCAATCCGGTTATTGCAGCCGGAGCAGTAAGTACCTTGATCGTTCCGGACGGCTCCTGACGTTCGTCGCCGATGTAAGGTGTTACCGTATAATAGTAGTTGGTAATCGCCGAAAGCTCTTCCACTTTATACGATTGCACATCTCCTACCCGTTTAGGATACCCAGCCAACTGCAAACGTTTGTAATTGCCACCGCTCTTGATGCGCACCGATTTGATATGAACACGCAACTTGGGCTGTGCCGAGAACGTGATTTTCGAAGTTGCCGTACCTCCGGTTACCGGAATGACCGATGTCACCTCGCCTCCGTCGTACGTAATTTCCGAAACAGTATTGCCGTCGATCGAAACGGTCAGTACCGATTCATCTTTGTTATACGGAGCAGAAACGACCTCGATCGACACATCGCTTGCCGACAAGTCGTAAGCGGGCGATGTCAGCGTACCCGGTTGCGAACCGGATGCCAGACGGAAGCCCAGATTTTCTTTTGCGGTATATCCGGAAGTCGTCCAGTCGGACGGCGCACCCTTGGTAAAATCTATATCCGCCAATACGGTTTCGGGGGCAGACTCGGAATAATCGTCGTACCAGACATCCAGTTCATAATCGTCGGCATTGCGTTTGGGTGTCCAGCGAGCCAAGAACGAAACATCGCTTATCGAAGTTGCCGGCAAAGCCATGAATGTATCCACCCCGCTGCCGACCAGATTTACAGGCACCTCGTTGCTCATGCCTCCGCCTGCCAACGTCAGCAATGCCGTATGCTGTCCCACAGCATCGGGAGCATACGTCAAAGTCACATTCGTGCCATCCAACACTTGCTGTGCCGACAATACGGCGGGAGTAACCGTGAAGTAAGCAGCATTTGCACCCGACACGGTCAAGATCACATCCGATTCGATATGCCGCCCCTGCACTTTCAATGTAGTCGTTTCCGACGCGCCTTCCATATTGATCGATACGGGATTGAAAGTAACGGTCGTATTACGGGTCGGAGAGGTGAGATAAGGAGTTGTTTCGGTCGATGGATAGAATGCTTCGTTCTGCAAACTGCCGAATATATATTCCACTAACTCCGGATAATCGATAAACGGATTCCGGTTGTGTTGCCGGGACGCATATACGGCTTCATTCCGGTTTATTTCTTTTTCGCTCACCGGATCGAGTTCGTTCCAACGCAACAACATAGGCAATGTCCAGCCTCCCAGATGAGGGAACGAAGAGGTGAACACTCCGCTGCGCCACGATCCGCACGACGAAGCGTAGCGCGTAGCCGCATAAAAATATGCCCGGGCAAAATCGCCCTTATACATATCGTTCGGCTCGAATACCTTTTCTTCATTGCAACCGGGAGTTTTCGGCGAACCTACTTTCGAAAATCCGTTGTTCGACGAATATGTTGCCGATCCGACTTCGGCAAACACATAATTACCGCGCCGGTTGTTTACATACCCGTCGGTCGGGTAAACCAACCAAGCATCCGACTTGGGCAAACCGCTGCCGAACCAGCTTTGAGGCACGGAATGTTCGCGGTTGAAGCAAGAACCCTCACCGCTATAACTTCCGCATTTTTGACTGAAAGTGAAATGAGTAGTGGATGAATACATATCCCAAACGGTTCCATCGGCTGTAACATCCGACGTACGGTAAACATCGTACAATCCGTCATAGCCGACATTCGTCGCTTGGTTCAAAATCGTAGCCAATGCCCGTTGCAGAGCCTCCCCTTTCTTACCGATCGCATCATCATAATACCCTTCGGGAATTTCGGCAGATGCTGTAAAAGCCACCGCCAAAGCGAGCCATAGGCTCCATAGTCTACAAGTAGTCTTTCTCATATCTATTCAGGTTAAATGTTTCCTTATTATCCTCCCCCGCGAAATCGCAAAGGGAAACAAAAGTAATAAATATATATGAGAATATGAACTCTTTGTCTAAAAAAAGCAGAAGCCTGTCGATTTTAAAGGTCGTACAACATGCAACTCAAAAAACAAACGTTTTCTATAAGTCGAGAGCAGAGCCGAACAGAGTTCGAGCTATGCCGAGCGAAGAAAAGGCACATGGATATGAACATAAAAACTTCGGGGAGTACTCTCCTGACTATACAATATATTTTCTATAAAAATGCCGGCGTCCAAAACAAGCCATATCATCTTAACCTTTCATTTCCAAAGTTCCGATAGCTCCACTCGATCCCCCGGTACAATTCGAACCATTTCCAAACTGTCGGGCAACCAATAGATCTCCTTCTGCTTCCGATCCGGCACAGTAAAGAGCATCGTCGTATCTGTTAATGGATAGAGATGCACTATGGCTTCACGAGGCCTCGACGGATCGTACATGGTTTTTATCCGCAAGACAGCATGATCTTTCTCTTTCGACAAAACCTGCACACTCCCATAATCGGAAATACGGGGATATTGTACCTTTACATAATCGCCCCGCATCACACCATCCTTTTCGGGCAATATACTAAGAGAGAAAGAATAGTTAGGCTGTCCATGTAAAAGATCCCAATTGCCGCTATAATCCTGCGCCGCAACCCACTCCATAGGCAATATCAGCAAAAATAAAAGAATACGCTTCATCCGATAATTAACAAAATACCTCAAATCCAACAGACTGTAATTTCATGGCTAAAAATCCAATAACTTCACTCGATCCCCAGACAAGACTCGGACCATTTCCAAACTATCTGGCAGCCAATCGGCCTTCTTCTTTATCCTATCCGGTACGGTAAAGAACATCGTCGTATCTGTCAATGGATAGAAATGCGCTATGGCTTCACGAGGTCGGAACGGATCATACGTGCTTTTTAGCCGCAGGACGGCACGATCTTTCTCTTTCGACAAGACCCGCACGACTCCGGATTCCGAGATCCGGGGATACATGACTTCCCAAAATTCGCCTTGCATCACGCCATCCTTTTCGGGCAATAGAGTCAGAGAAAAAGCATAGTCGGATGATCTGGATAAAAAGCTCCAACTACCGCTATAATCCTGCGCCGCAACCCACTCCATGGGCAATATCAGCAAAAATAAAAGAATACGTTTCATGATTTCATTTCCAAAGTTCCGATAGTTTCACTCGATCCCCCGGTACGACACGAACCATTTCCAAACTGTCGGGCAACCAATAGATTTCCTTCTGCTTCCGATCCGGCACAGTAAAGAGCATCGTCGTATCTGTTAATGGATAGAGATGCGCTATGGCTTCATAAGACCAAGACGGATCGTACATGCTTTTTATCCGCAAGACAGCATGATCTTTCTCTTTCGACAAGACCTGCACACTCCCATAATCAGAAATACGGGGATATTGGACCTCTACATAATCGCCCCGCATCACGCCATCCTTTTCGGGCAATATACCAAGAGAAAAAGCATAATCGGATGGTCTTGATAAAATCCCCCAACTACCGCTATAATCCTGTGCGGCAAGCCACTCCATAGGCAATATCAGCAAAAATAAAAGAATACGCTTCATGATTTTAAATTTATTTCGATTACAAAAACGCCCCAAACATCAAAAGCAACAGGTGCGTGACACACCTTCCAAAGATCGGACACCCCTTCTTTGCCGCCACACACCTGTACTTCCGCCCCATTTTTAAACGTTTCGCCCCGGCAGGATCAATTCAAAATCACATCCGATCGCAACAAACCGTTTACATATACAAAGATAACCGTTTTTTTTATTCTGCCACCTATATTCTTTTTTTTAACACAAGCGATAGATCCATTATTACTCGTCGGCTCCCGCTCCGTACGTTATGCCGTCCACCCGTTTATACCATCCATTACGGAAGATTGCTTGATCAGGTTTTTCTTCTATAATTTTATCGTAATGAGCATACCGACGCTCTTTTATCTGATTGAACAGAGCCTCCGGGTCTAATTTATTGACCGCCTCTGCCGTTTTCGGACCCAGCGCCCCATCGACTTTCACTTGTCCACCCAATGCGTTTATCGACTTCTGTACCATTCTTGCAGACGTTCTAATACCATGGTTCACTCCACCGTCGAAAATTATATGTTGCAACGACTTATCCTCAATGCTGTCAAGGTTCATCTTATCCCAATATTCTTGTTTGTAAATTTGGGCAGCCTCCCCTTCGGTCAAATCTTTCAGATTTCCGAGTGTAGGCTCTTTCCCTAAAATACTTTTCGCAGTCCGTCCCCATGTAGCCCAACTAATCCCCCGGTTCGTTGCCTTACCGGTATCATTCGGATGATTAACGAACCCGCCTTCCGCTTCCAATATCTTTCCGACCAGATCATTAAAGTTACTATTCGGCATTTCAGATTGGGGTTCCTCCGGATACCCGAGACTCCAACCCGGCTTTTCCGGCATTTCACCCCCTCCACCATCCGGATTTTTCAGAGGCGGAACAGATCCTGCCCAATCCGGCTGCCATTGTGAACCGAGGTGGGGCTGGATACTTTCCGGATTTTTAATATTCCACGGCTCGCTGTCCTTAAATTCCTGTCCCGAAGCATCCGACTGTTTCGCGTCGTTACCAATAAAAAATTTCCCCGGAATAGGACCATTCCAATCCGATATCCAATACGAACCCTGTTGCGATTGTGGACTTTGTGGATATTTACTCCTCCACGAATCATTATCCGTCTCCCTCGGTTCCAACACTTGCGGCATTCTTTCTCCTTTACTTTCCGGATTTTTCAAAGATGGAACAGATCCCTCCCAATCCGGCTGCCATTGTGAACCGAGGTGGGGCTGGATACTTTCCGGATTTTTAATATTCCACGGCTCGCTGTCCTTGAATCCCAACCCCGAAGCATCCGACACTTCACTTCCTCTACCATCCGGATTCCCCAAAAAAGAAATAGGTTCAGACTTTCCCAAAAGCTTCGTCTGGTAATTTTCTCTCGATCTTTTATTATTATCCGAAACAACCGTATGCGGTAACTTTTCCAGAGCGGCTAAACGACCACCTTCCGTTCCATGTAAATGGGGTCTAAACTCCGTAGTCTGAATTTTAGGGTTTTCAATATCCCAAACAGAAGGACGAAACGGCACCCATTTATTAGGGAAAAACGAGGGACGCATAAAACAACCGTTTTCGTCATCCCAAAAACAATCTTCTTCAAAATTCGATTTCATCTTATTTTATTTTTAGTGCATTATTCAAAAGCAAAGACTCAACCACGCCAAAGCCTTGCTATCGCAACACTTTATACCGATATGTGTATCGGGCAAGCATGCGACACAAACATAATGCACAAGAGGACGTATCTCTTGCGATAAAACAAATAAGATAAAATCCGAATGAGAGAGGCTTAGCCTACCAATAATCCGCGCTGTTTATCGCGATAGACCAAGTAACGGTACGACAGACATGCCGTAACGAAATAGACCGCAGTCAATATCCAAAGATTGAGATAAGCCCGACTGACTTCAAATATCGTAGCTCCGGTCGTATTGATCCGCACAAAACCCTCGATACCCCACGTAGACGGCACGATAGCCCCCAAAATCTTGCACCATTCGGGCATGGCGAAACGCGGCCATGTAATACCCGATATAAACAGGAAGACTACCGACGTAAAGACAAAAATCAGAAATGAGGCTTCGCGCTCACGGACAAATACCGAAAGCGTCATACCGAAGAAGATAGATGCCAACAGGAACGGCACGGCAAACAGATAGATTTGCCATTGATCGCCCAACTGCGGGAAAGAAAAGAGCCACGGAATAAAATGCAGGATATATACTGTCCCGAACAGGAAGAGGCTGAAATAACAGAGCGCTTTGCCCAACACCAAGCGGAACACATTGTTACAGATTTTCGATTCGCGCCAATAGTAGCCCTGCATCTCTTTCCGCTCATACATTCCACCCGCCAACAGTCCGATACCCAATATAAGACTCTGCTGCAAAATAAGCACCAATATGGCGGGTAACAGGAATGAAGCGAATCCCGACTCCGGATTATAAAGTGCCACCGAGACATAAGGGATAGGATGAGATGCCATTTCGATCATCTCTTGCGACGCCCCCGCCAGCGAACGGGTTTGGATTTCACCGCCGATATTCATCGTGACATCGGTAAGTGCCATCAGGAAGCCCTTGTAGTTGAGCATAATGCTCATATCGCAATAGAACGAAACTACCGCACGTTCTTTCCGGGCTATATTTTTGGAAAAATCCTCCGGAATGAACAATACGCCGTAACAATTTTTTTCGTGCATCATCTGCTTGGCTTCCTCCATATCGGCACAATAAGAGACGACATGGGCGTTGGGCGAAGCATCCATCTCGCGAACCAGTTGGCGGCTGATCTCGGAACGAGAATTATCTACGACCACCATAGGCACTTCACGAACCACTTCGGTATTGTAGACCAACGCATAAACAATCGGATATGCCAACGGTAAAGCGAAGAAGAAAACCAACGCACCGAGGTCTTTGAATACTTTATGGTATTCATCGCGCCAGATACGGCAGATGTCAGACAATCCGTGTTGCAAAAATCTTTTTCTTATCGACCACTTCATTTTCTTCTTTTTTTACCCGTTTCTACCGCTACGGAACATAAACTTGTCTCATCAACGCATTTTTAAGCCGCGGCAACAATGCCGTAGATGCTATCGCAAAACAGATCAGTGCGATATAATGCCACCGCGAATAATACAACGGGATTCCGTTCAGCGCCTGATCGACATAGATCAGGAAATAATGGCGAAGCGGAACCAGATTTGCCGGCAAATGGAACAACTCGTACATCGCCGGCAGCGGGAACGAAAATCCCGAAAGCGACATACCCAAAATACCGAACAAACCTGCCGCACTCAATCCGATACGCAACGACGGGGCGAAACACATAATAATCACCGCCAGACTTTGCGATGCCAATACCAACAGGAACATCGCCAGCATCATGTGCCACAATTTTCCGTTCATCGGGAATGACAGATAACCATAGAACACCGATTGCGCCAACCAGCCCAACGCCACAAAGATAATCGTCTGCGGCAGCAGTTTACCGGTAATAGCCCATACGATAGAACCGTTTGCCGTTTCGAGCCATTCGCGCGACTTCTGTTCTTTTATTTCCACCCCGATAGAATATACGGTCACCAACAGGATCATCAGTTCCAAAACACCGGGAATAAAAGAGTTGTTGAGGTAAACCGAGTAATTGAGCGTCGGGTTCCCCAACGGATGCATATCGAGCGCGATCGGCTGCAACGCCGTCATAATCTGCATGTGATCTTCGCCCATAGCCAGCAGCAACTGCTCGACTACCGCCGCCGAAGCCAGCACCGACATGGTCTTGAAACTTTTGTACAGCAGCGACGAAGGAATGAAATAGGCATTGTTGGTATAAAACGATATTTGCGGCTGACGGGCAGCCATCGCTTTCGCCTCAAACGACTCGGGAATCATCAGGAATCCGAAGATCTCGCCCGCCTGCATCAATTCGCGGGCTTCGGTAAATGTTTCCACCTTGTAGCAAATATCCACCATATCGAGCGAACCGAGTTTCTGTATAAAGTTGCGCGACACATCCGAACGGTCCTGATCGACAATCGCTACCGGTATCTTAGTCGGCAATCCGCTTTTCATCAAGGAGAGCAGCAAAAAGCCGGTAAAGAGCGGAAACGCCACCATCGACAACAGATAGATCGGACGCGAGACCAAACGATGCAACTCGCGCACGATAACTGCCCACAGACCTTTTTTATTTCGAGCGTTTTCGACCATATCCTGTTTTAATAATACTTATGATTCTTCGGGAATCAACGTTTGTTTTCTTTCAGCAATACCGACATACCGGGACGCAAACCTTCGACCGGTGCTATCGGACGTGCTTTCACCTGGAATGTTTTCGCATCGTACTGACCGGTAGTCTTGGTAGCCCGCCATACGGCATACGATCCCATATCCTTAATATAATATATTTCCACTTCCACCTCTTTTCCGCCCAAAGCCGGGACCGAAACCTGCAAGCGTTTACCCATAGGCAGGTCGCTCAACAAGTCTTCACGCACGTTGAATGTAACCCATGCTTTCTCCAACACCAGCACATTCATAATCGGAGCTCCGGGCGTTACCAATTCCCCTACATGCGGGAATATTTCGGATATTTCACCGTCGTGAGGAGCCACCAGATAGGAGTCGTCCAACATCGACTCTACCTCTGCCACGCTACCTTTCGCTACGGTTACCAGAGCTTCCGAAGCCTCTTTGTCCTCCGATTGCGCTCCGCGTTTCGCCATTTCGTACTGCGACCGGGCTGCACTTTCTACTGCCACTGCCGATTTGTACATAGCTTCCGCTTCGTCGCATTTCTGGGCAGATACGACCCCTTTCTTGTACAGCGACTGCATACGGTCGTTCGTTTTACGGGCGATTTCCAATCCAGCCACCGCCTGCTGCCACATATCGTAAGCGACATTCAGCAACTCGATACGGGTACCGGCATCCACTTTCTTGTTCTGCGCTTTCGCTACCGTCTCCATAGCCGAAGCCTGCATCATCTTCGCCTCGACTAACGAAGAGTGGATGTGCACCAGCGTATCGCCTTTGCGTACGCGGTCGCCCTCCTCTACCCAAAAATCAGCCACACGTCCGGGGAGTTTACCGGACACACGGATCTGTTCCGCCTCTACCTGCCCCTGCAAAATCTGCGGTTGCGGTTTCAGAAAGAAGAATCCGATCAATGCCAAAAGTACAATGATTGCGATCAAACCGACAAGACCGAACACAAGGCCTCGTTCTTTTTTTCTCTCGGTAGTTTCCATATTTCGATATTATTTTTTTGTTTTCTTGTCATCCCGAAGCTCGTCGTACAACATCGTACCGGTAGCTTTCGCCAAATACACTTCGCACAACCGGAGATCGATCTGGGCATCGATCTTCTCGGAGTTTGCCTGCAACCACGCGGTCTGCGCTTCCAGCACATTCGTTGCGGTCAGTACGCCTTCCTGAAATCCCAAGCGGGCATTTTGCAGATTCTCTTCGGCTTTCGCCATATTGCTGACAGTCATATCGAGCGTGCGCTGCGCCTCCATCGATTTGAATACAGCCTGATTGACCTGCAATTCGATTTTTTCTTTCACATCTTCGAGCTGCAACTGGGCAACAATCGCTTCGCTCTTCGCAGCCCGCACCTTATTGTAGTTCGTCCCCCAGTGCAGAATCGGCACATTCAGCACGACACCGGCACTGAACATTCCGTCGAACTCACGTTTAAACCCGTTGAAACTATTCGGATTCGAAAAACTATACGTACCGATCAATGCCAGTTTGGGCAACATGTCGGAAAGCACCAGATTTTTCTTTTTCTGATAAATCTTTGTGGCATAGACCAGACTCTGCACCTCCTGACGATGAGCATATACCTCGTCCATATCGAATATCCGGTTGGTTGCGGGCAATGTTTCCTGTTCGATCTCCTCATCTTCCAGTTGGAACACCGTATTCACCGGCAATCCGCAAATCTGCGCCAGCAACATCCGCGACAAAGTCAGACCATTCTGTACTTTCGTCAGCATAATCTGCGCTTCGTTCAGTTTTACCGCTACCGTCAGACCGTCGGATTGGGTCGCGACACCCTCGGCAATCATGGAGATCACATGGGTATTCAACGTATCCAACAAAGCCACATAACTTTCAGCCAGCCGTTCTTTGTGTACCAGCGACACCACCTGCCAATACGCCTCGTCGGTCGTAAACACGACATCGTTTTCGGCGGTGTTGCGCTGCGTTTCCGACAATTTATGGGCATACGAAGCAATGTCGTTCAAGGCTTTGATCTTTCCGCCCATGTACACCGGTTGCGTAACCGTGATCACCCCGGCAAATACATGATGCATATCGAACTCCATAAACTTGAAATCATCGAAATCATTTTTCAATTTCATCAAAGCCTGTTGCATTTCGGGAGGAAGTTGCGGAACCAACGCTCCGGCAATCTGTGTCAAGCCATCCGGTATATTCATATTCGCACCGGTCAGCGACATATTTTTCTGATTATACATATATGTCCCCGAGAAATCGATACCGGGGAAATAAGCACCGAGCGCAGCTTTTTTAGTGTACTTCGCAGCATTCACCCGCTCTTCTGCCATACGGATCGTCTTATTGTTTCTCAACGCCATATTCCGGCACGAATCCAACGACACGACCGACTGGGCGGCAACCGGGAAGGTCATTGCGGTTAAAAGAAGCCATACGGCAAGGCTTTTCAGTCTATCCATATATCAATACGTTTATCGTTCGACACAAAACATTTTCAAGGAAATTGAAATACTGAAATCAAAGGAAGAAATACCGGACGCGCCTCATCCCGACAGCTTGTCCGTATCTGCAAACTTTTATTTCCGTGTTCAAAAACGGAGCAAAAATAATTATTTTATTTTTCAGCATTTTCACTTTAACTTCTTTTTAATCGGCATCCAAGAAGAAAAGGGTAAGAAAAACGACAAAAAGAACAATTCAACAGAGTCCATTAGCGCAAACACCCCCTTTTTACGGCATAGCGATACACTAAATCGGACACATCGGACAAGATCCGTGCAATCTCGGCATCTTCTTTTTTCGCCCCTGTAACAAAAACAGCGATCGTGTAATAATGTTCGTTCGGAAGCAGTACAAAACCGATGTCATTCAGCCCGATCATGCGCCCATCTCCGTCGCGGTCGCCCGTACCGGTTTTATGACCGACAACCGCCCCTGTCCCCAAAAGCGGAGCCACCAGGCGGTCTTGTCCCGTACGGCAGGAAATCATCGTATTCCGGATAAAATTCCGGCTGGCTTCATCGAAAAGCGAATCGGTAAGGAAACAATCCAACAGTCCGGCGGCATCGAGGGGCGAAGTCCAGTTCTGATAACACAAACCGGTATCGCGGTGCATATCGTCTTCCGTTGCCACGATCTCGAAACGGTCGAAGCCCAACGAACGGATGTAGCTGTCAGCCACATCCGTACCCCCGATATAATCGAATAAAATATCACAGGCGTTGTTGTCGCTCTGCTGCAATGTATAAGTCAATAAATCGCCGACCGTCAGTGTGACATTCCCATCCGGATACCTGTCGCGCAACGGGCTGTATGTATTCGGTTTCAAATCGGAAGGAGATATCGGTATCTCCGTTTCCAACGTCAAGGCATGGCGTTGCAGATAATCGGCGACCGCCAGCGCTTGATGAAACTTAAACACGCTCATCATCGGATAACGGACTTCGTCATTCACGACAACCGTATCGCGTCCGTCAAAAATGACGGCAACCCCTACCGATCCGTCCTCTCCGGCAATCCGCTCCCGTATCGCCTCTTCGAGCGATATGGAATCCGAGCATGCGCACAGAATACCCGCTGCCACACACCATAAAACCCATCTCACATTCATCATTCTTTTCATCTGCCTGCACTATTTTCTTTGTGCAAAGATAATGCAAGCCGAATACAGAGACAAGTTTACTTGATCTATGTTGAGGCGCAGCTTATCTTCTGTAAAGATAATGCAAGCCGAATACAGAGACAAGTTTACTTGACCTATGTTGAGGCGCAGCTTATCTTCTGTAAAGATAATGCAGGCAGAGATAAAATGAATCGACGGGTTCTCGGCTCCATGCAGGAGCTATACCTTAGCCGGATTATTGCGACACGGAGGTGAAATCCTCGATCTGCCGCAGCACCTCATCCGCCTCTCGGCGTGTCGCAAGGTAATGAGAAATTCCGGCAATCAGTCCGATCACACACCCGACACCGCCACCGATCAATTCGCCATACAAAAATTCCTGATCGGAATTCATATTCAACAATTCATAACTAAACCAAGACAGCCAAATCAAAATAAACGGGATACCGAACTTCAACCACGACGCATTGCGTTGCTTCACCCGAACGACCGCCCGGGCAATATCCAGCATATTGCTATCCGGCAAAGAGGCGATGCGCAATCCCCGGTAAGTATAATAATCATACCCCACCGCTACCCCGAAGAACAGCTCCGTCACCCCGTTGAACCACCACGAAAAACCGAGGAAGTAAAGAGCGAACGGGCAATAAAGCAACCCGAACAGCCCGACAATACGAATAAAACGACCCCGTTTCCGCAATCCGCCCACTTTCTCGCTCATGGCACGCCGTATCATTTTTTCATTCACGACAAGTTCTTTCTCCAACCGACGGTTCAAGACATCGAGCATACGTCGCAATTCCTGCACTTCGGATCTATCTACATTTTCTATCATATCCATTTTTCAATTATTCATTTGACATACGTTTCAGCTCTTCCTTAATGCGAAACAGACGTACCGAAACATTCTTGACCGTAATACCGACAATGGAAGCGATCTCTTCATAAGGCAGGTTTTCCAACCACAACAGGACGATAGCCCGGTCGAACGGTTGCAACCGATGAATCCGGTCGTACAACATCCTGATCTGGCGACCGTCATCCCCGTCGTCGATAAGCGACAGCCCTTCCGTAACAGGCAGCGACGAGCCTCGCCGTTTTTTACTCCGGTCGATTCCGATACAGGTATTCAGGCTCACACGCCAGATCCACGTATCGACCTTGCTACCCCCTCGGAAAGCAGGCAAGCCTTTCCAGATATTGATAAGTACCTCCTGAAAAAGATCGTCCAACTCGTCCTTTTCCCGGGAAAACATCAGGCACACCGTATAAATTGTCCGCTTGTGCCGTTTTACAATTTGCGCAAATTCGTTGTCCAAAAGTTCCATCTGTTTCGTAAAAGAAATTTCATCCGTTAGACGCACCCGCGTCTTAAAAAACTACACGCATTCTACATTTTTTTCAATCATTTGCTTTACAGCAACAATCTGCCTGTCCGAGAGCGAAAAAGAGAGCTGTTCGTTTTGTCGCTAAATGTAGCAAATCTTTCCGAAACGGGATTCGGGCATCCCGTTTTTTGCCGGGTACGGATGATTATATCCGAGTACATTTCCGTTTTTAACCGAAATGTTACTATCTTTGCAATGGAATGTATTTTGCAGAAGATTTTGCCTGCACCCAAACCGACGATAAAAATGATAAAAAAAATAATTTCTTTTTTCAACCGCCACCGAATCATCAAGCACCTGTTGCTGGTACTTGTATGCGCTTGTATCCTATTATTCGTGACGATATGGGGATTGAATGTATATACCCGGCACGGAAAAGCCATAGCCGTACCGGCTGTGGAATCGCTTACACTCGACGATGCCCGGCGCATATTGGAAGAAAAGACCTTCAAATACGAAATCTCCGATTCGATTTATACCCGCCACCTCTCCCAGAAAGGTAAAGTGTACAAACAAGTACCCAAAGGCGGTGCCCACGTAAAAAAAGGCAGAACCGTCTATCTGACCGTCTATGCGTCGGGAGTAGAGCAGAAAATGCTTCCCGAAATCAACAGCGATATGTCTACGCGACAAGCCATCGCCCTGTTGGTTGGCGTCGGATTCTCCCGGTCGCGCATCCGCACCGTTTCGGTACACGGGATCAAAGACCGCGTAGTACGCGTACTTTACGAAGGCAACGAAGTCGTGCCCGGCGAATTGCTGCCGATCGATGCCAAACTGACCTTGCAGGTAGGCAACGGATCGGTGATCTACGAAGAGATGCCCGAAGAGCCGACACCGCCGGTCGATGAAGAATGGTTGAACTAATATCGTCTGCTATGATAGAAGAAGAAATTGACAGCGAAGACATCATCGTAGCCGACGACGGAGAACGCGAACTATTCGAACACTTCCGGTTTGTCGCCGACAAAGGACAAAGCCTTTTGCGGGTAGACAAATTTTTAGTGACACGTATCGAGAACGCATCGCGCAACAGAATACAACAAGCCGCAGAGGCAGGCTGCATATTGGTAAACGGGAAAGCAGTAAAATCGAACTACCGCGTGAAACCGTTAGACACCGTATCGGTAGTCATGGACCGTCCGCGCTACGAGTTCGAAATCATCCCGCAGGATATTCCGCTCGACATCGTCTACGAAGACGAGGACGTATTGGTGATCAACAAGCAGGCGGGATTAGTAGTACATCCCGGTCACGGCAATTACAGCGGAACATTGGTAAACGCACTGGCATACTATTTCCGGAACGACACGAATTACGACGTGAACGATCCGCGATTAGGATTGGTGCACCGCATCGACAAAGACACCTCCGGGCTGTTGGTCATTGCCAAAAGCCCCGAAGCCAAGACGAATCTCGGTCTGCAATTCTTCCACAAGACCACCAAACGCAAATACGTAGCATTGGTATGGGGCTTGATGGAACAGGACGAAGGCAGAATCGAAGGGAACATCGGGCGCAGCCTGAAAGACCGGTTGCAAATGACCGTCTTTCCCGAAGGAGATTACGGCAAACATGCGGTAACCCATTACAAGACACTGGAACGGTTAGGCTACGTATCCATTGTCGAATGCCGGCTCGAAACCGGGCGCACGCATCAGATCAGAGTACACATGAAACACATCGGGCACACACTGTTCAACGACGAACGATACGGAGGCGACCAGATACTGAAAGGCACGACATTCGCCAAATACAAACAATTCGTACAGAACTGTTTCGACACCTGCCCCCGGCAGGCGTTGCATGCCAAGACCCTCGGGTTCAAACATCCCCGCACCGGAGAAGAGATGTTTTTCGATACGGAGATTCCCGAAGACATGACCCGGCTGTTCGACCGCTGGCGCAATTACACAAGCCACCGCGACGAATAGGAAGAAAAGAAGAACAGCCCAATTGCCCAAAACAACGAAAAAGAAATTATTCAAAGATATGAACCCATTAGAGTTTGAAGACATACGTCCTTTCAACGACGAGGAGTTACAAGAAAAAATCAACAATTTAATACAAGAGCCCGGTTTCAAAAACGCCGTCTCTTACGTACTGCCCGATACGCCCTACGAACAGATCGTACAGCAGTTGAAAACCATGAACTCCAAATTGGAGTTTCAGAAAACGGTCATGTATCCGATCTTGGAAATGTTGATCGAAAAAACAGCCAGCGGCTTCGACTTCTCGGGTATCAGCAACCTCTCGCACGACAAGAACTATACATTCCTGTCGAACCACCGCGACATTGTACTGGATGCCTCGTTCCTGAACCTGATCTTCTTACGAAACGGATTCAACACCTGCGAAATCGCCATCGGCAGCAATCTGTTAGTGTACGAATGGATCGAAGACCTCGTGCGCATCAACGGAAGCTTTATCGTCAAACGCGGTATCGGTATCCGGCAGGCACTCGAAGCAGCCAAGCAGTTATCGGCATATATCCACTACACCATTCAGGAGAAAAATACGTCGGTATGGATCGCCCAACGCGAAGGACGGGCAAAAGACTCGGACGACCGCACACAAGAAAGCCTTGTAAAAATGCTGGGGATGGCAGGAGGCAACGACTTGATCGAAAACATCAAGGCTTTAAACATCATCCCTACGACCATATCGTACGAATACGACCCGTGCGATTACCTCAAAGCCAAAGAATTTCTGCTGAAACGCGACAACCCCGCATATAAAAAAGCACAGACCGACGACCTGATAAGCATGGAAACCGGATTGTTCGGATTTATGGGGCATATTCATTTCAACCTCGCCCCCTGCATCAACGACGAACTCGACAAGCTCGGTCCTTTCAACGACAAGTCGGAAGCCTTAGGTGCCATCCTCTCGACGATCGACAAGTCCATCCACAGCAACTACCGCATCTATCCGGGCAACTATGTCGCTTACGACCGCCTGAACCGGAGCCGCCGGTTTGCCGACCGATATACACCCGAAGAAGAACAACAATTCAACAACTACCTGCAATCGCAATTGGCAAAACTGACCGACATCCCTGCCGGCGAGGAAGAATACCTCACGCAAATGATGCTGACCATGTATGCCAATCCGCTAAGAAACAAACTGATTGCAACAGGCGAATCGCTCTGACCCCCATTCGGGAAAACAAATACGAAGTACCGCGTTGAAGATATGACAAAAAACAAAACGGACTGCAACGTGGCACTTCGCATTTTCGACTAAAACCTCGTACCATTATGCGCATACATCTGATTCCGTTGCTCGAAATGCTGGCACTCGGAGTTGCTGCCGACCTATACATCTATTGGCGGTTATTGAAACCGCTGAAAGGGAGAAAAACGATTCACATCCTATTTTGGGCAATCAATATCCTCATCATGTTGCTGCCCGTGTCGATCGCCGTATGTACCGGTATTCTGAAAACCGAACCGATCGAACTCAAATACAGCATGTGGATGTTCTACATCTACCTGACGGTCTACATATCCAAGAGCACATTCGCCATATTATCATTGCCCGATCTCCTGCCCATGCTCAAAAAGAAAAAGCCGACACACGGGTTCACCCTATTCAGCGGCATATTCTCCACCTGTATCCTAATAGCTTTCATCTTCGGAGCCACTATCGACCGTTGGCGACCGGTCGTACGGCATGCCGTGATCGAAAGCGAACAGATTCCGGAAGCATTCGACGGATACCGGATCGCTCAATTTTCCGATTTCCACGCCGAGACATTATACAATGATACGGCATTCGTCCGTAGCCTGACGACATGTATTCTTCGCGAACAACCCGACTTGATCGCATTTACGGGCGACCTCGTAAACCGGCGTAGCCGCGAAATCGAACCGTATATGCCGGTACTGTCACAACTCCACGCACACGACGGCATCGTATCCGTACTCGGAAACCACGATTATGCCGAGTATGTCAAGTGGGACACGCCCGACGGGAAATACCGGGACGTGGAACGGTTGAAGCAATACCAAAAAGAGATGGGGTGGCATTTGCTGAATAACGAGTCCATGATTATCCGCCGCGGACAAGACAGCATAGCCGTTATCGGCGTAGAGAACTGGGGAGAACCGCCTTTCCCCCAATACGGCGATCTGGATGCCGCATATCCCGATGCCAAAGACAATGTATTTAAAATCCTGCTGTCGCACAATCCCAAACACTGGGATGCAGAAATCGTTCCGCACAGCAATATCGGATTGACACTCGCCGGACACACCCATGCCATGCAATTAAAACTGCGTATCGGTAAATGGCAGGTGTCGCCCAGTCAGATATATTACCCGCGTTGGAGCGGACTGTACCGGCAAGGAGAACAATGGCTGTACGTAAACGAAGGTATCGGCTGCGTATTCCTGCCCATGCGGTTCATGGCTCGCCCGGAAATCACAATCATTGAACTCAGACATCTATGAATGACAACTCGCGCAATATATTCGTAACCCTTATCGCCCAAGCCCTGCAAGCAGGAGCGCGTCAAATCGAACAGACTCTCGCGTTGCTGGACGGGGGAGCCACGATCCCGTTCATCAGCCGTTACCGCAAAGAGGCTACCGGTTCCCTCGACCGAAAGACGGGGGGAGGAAACGGTTCGT
>OAUV01000955.1_pt1 | contig 21135 bp, 15 predicted proteins | sample 1516841 | NCBI WGS metagenome assembly OAUV01 (sample SAMEA2580044, study PRJEB22360) | human gut metagenome | biome: human gut; feature: human-associated habitat; material: faeces | place: Denmark | collected 2008/2010 | reverse complement strand
CCCGCAGGTTCAGGCTGTCCTCCAGAATCTTGTAGGCATTGGCACGGCTGGTTCCGTAGGTGGTATAGGCTGCCACATTGTTCTGGCTTACAGAGCTTTTGCCGGTAATCTGCCACTCTGCTGTAAACGGGGTGTAGTTGACCTGGATATTCCGCTGCATATAAAACGGGGTATCAAAGGTCTCGTACATAAACTGCTGGATGTACTCTTTGTCGATCCAGGTTGCGCCCAGACGCACCTCAATTTCCGAAGCGTCCAGGTCTTTGGGCTGGGCAGCGGTAAGGGCTTCCACATTGGCGGCAAAGGACGGGTCCTGCTGTGCTGCCCGCTGTGCCTGACGCAGCTTACGGCGTACATTGCCGGACAGGTATTCGTCGGCAGTCACATAATGGGGTGTGCCGTCTTTCTCCAACTGTCCCGGCACACGGAAGATCACGCCTTGCAGCTCGGCGGCCAGTTCGTCGCTGGTCTTGCCAGTCAGCTCCGACATATACGCCATATCCACACAGGCTTTCTCCGCGATGGAGACGGCAAGGGCTTCACTGGCGGTATCCACGGTTTCCACCGCCTTGTGTGGCTTGATGGTACACTTGGTGAACATATCCGCCTTGCGCTCCAGCTTTCCGTCCTCGTCAATGACTTCCAGCGCGCAGAGCAGATAGTAGCTGGAATCATCGGCAAAGACCAGTCGGTTCGCCCGGTCATTGATAAGACCATATTTTGCGGAAAAGCTGTCATAGAGCCGGTTCAGTTCAGCCTGTTTATCCCGGATGGCGCTGTCCGGTGTGGCAGCGTCCATTTGCAGGTCAATGAGCTGCTGGACACATTCCCGCAGGCCCACCAGCCCTTTCACACGGGTCTCGGCGGTGGCGTTCAGGTCTGGGCGTACCATGCGGCTGTTTTCACGGAAATATACAGCGCCATCCACGACAGTATAGGAGTAGTTTTTCACATTGGGATCGGCGGGGATGGAGGTGTCGATGGCTTCGCCCTCGCCCAGCTCTGGCAGCTCGGCCTCCTGGTAAGTGCCGTGAATGTACTTCACGGCATCGTGCAGCTGGTCAGAAAGTTCCAGCCCCTTGATGGGGTTCACGGTGTAGTCCATGCCGTGAGCGGTGCTTTCCGGTTCCTGTCGGCCCAGCACCATTTCCGGGTGGTCCAGGAAATAGCGGTTGATGGCAAAGCCGTCCTGCGTCTGCCCGGTCTGCGTCCATTCCGGTACGATGTCCAGTGGGCGGTCCCGCTTTTGCAGGAAGATGATGTCCGAAACGACCTCTGCACCAGCGTTTTTCTTGAAAGCGTCATTGGGCAGACGGATGGCTCCCAGCAGCTCGGCGCGCTGGGCAAGATACCGGCGCACAGTGGAATCCTTGGCATCCATCGTGTAGCGGCTGGTGACAAAGGCCACCACGCCGCCGGGACGCACCTGGTCCAGCGCCTTGGCGAAAAAGTAGTTATGAATGCTGAAATTCAGCTTGTCATAGGCTTTATCCCGAACCTGATACTGTCCGAAAGGCACATTACCAATGGCAAGGTCATAGAAATCCCGCCTGTCGGTGGTTTCAAACCCGGCCACGGTGATGTCTGCCTTGGGATAGAGCTGTTTTGCAATACGCCCGCTGATGGAATCCAGCTCCACGCCATACAGACGGCTGTTTCGCATTTTCTCCGGCAGCATACCGAAGAAGTTACCCACACCGCAGGACGGCTCCAGGATGTTGCCGGTCTCAAATCCCATGCGGCCAACGGCTTCATAAATTGCCCTGATGACCGTGGGGCTGGTGTAGTGGGCGTTAAGGGTAGAGCTTCTGGCAGCGGCGTATTCCGACCGGGTCAGCAGCTCTTTCAGCTGGGCATATTCCGCAGCCCATGCTGGTTTCTCCGGGTCAAAGGCATCGGCAAGACCGCCCCAGCCCACATATCGGGACAGGATTTCCTGCTGCTCCGGCGTTGCCTGCCCGGTGGTTTCTTCCAGATATTTCAGCAGCTTGATTGCTGCGATATTGGCCTGGAACTTGGCCTTGGGGCCGCCTTCGCCCAGGTGATCGTCGGTAATACGGAAATTCTCGGCGGTGCGGCGCAGATTGGCCTTGTATTCCTCATAAGAGGCTTCCTCGGCGGCTCTGGCATTGGGAAAAGTCTGCCACTCACCGTTGACTTGGATAGAAATGGGATGTTCGTCCAGCACTTCATCCAGAGTTTTTTCTGGCTCTGTGGCAGGCGTGGGCGGCTCTGATTCCTGCTCCAAATGCTGACGGATCACTGAAATCGGCTCCACCCGGAAGATGGGGAATCCCACCGCATTTGCAAAGGTCACATCTTGAAGTTCCACCCGGCCAACATCCGGCTCCAGCTTGCTGACCCGGAAAGTGCGCCCATCCAATGCAAAGGTGGTCTCGCCGGGAATTAGGTTGTGACGGGCATATTCGGCATCAGAAAGCGATTGGTTCGACTGCTCCTGTTCTTCAGCGGCAATCTGCTCCACATCCGCCATCACGCGCTGAATGAATGGGTCATTGTCCAGCTTTTCTTCGTCCACCAGCTCGCCATTCACAATGCCGCGCTCGGCCAGCGCCTCCCGGATGGCGATGGGGTCGATGTTGTCAAAGCGGTCCTGTTCCGCTTCGGTGTAGAACCGACCCTCCTTGATGAGCTGGGCAATCCGGCGTTGTACCTTGGGCCAGGGCAGCTCAATTCCCTCCGGACTTCCGGCGCGGATCACAAACAGGCTCTTGCTGTCACTGCCGCTGTATTCCTGAGCCAGCCATGCGGCGGTATCTTTTTCCCGTCCATGCTTTTCCATGTAGCGGACAACAGCGTGTTTGCTCTGAATATCACCGTTCCATGCGCAGATGGCATCATCAATGTCATCCTGAGAGAGAGGACGCAGCAGCTCATGGAGCTTCGGATAGGTTTCGTCCGCCACTTCCCGGTGCAGCCGCTGGCGAAACTCCGGCACATCAGAAAACAGGCGGATCAGCTCTATATCTTGGGAATCAAGAATAGCGCGGCGCACAGCAGCATTACATTCGATCATGGCGTTTTCATAATCACTATGGCCGCAGGCGTTGCGGTATCTGGTGTCCTGGGTAACAGCTTCCATCACGATGGGCTTGTATTTCTCATGCAGTTCTCGAATCGTAGGGGGTGCCTGTTCCGGCTCCATATCCCGGAACACTCTGGTTCCATCTGCGCCAAACTCTGCTTCCTGAGCGTCGATGGCCTGTTCCGCCTCATGGTCGATAGAGGGCATGGAATATTCCTGGCGCTCCTTGCCGCCCTCCGGGACAGCGGAAATGGTCACATCATGCCGATCCCGCAGCTGTTCCACAACCTGTTCCAGCCGGTTTGCCGGAAAGCCGCACATTTCCACACGGCCACCGCCGGGGATAGTGCGGGTTGTGAGATGGAAGTTCAGTTCCGCAGCGGCTGTTTTGGCATCCTCGCCGTACAGCTCAAAGAAATCGCCCATCTGATACAGGACCATATCATCCGGGTGGCGCTCTTTGAACCCGTTATATTCCCATATCTCTGGGGTCGGCTGCTGGGCTTGTATGGCGTGTTCTTCTGCCAGAGCCTTTTCTGCCTGGATTTTGTCGTACTCCGCCTGTTCCTGTTCGGTGAGATAGCGGCCCTTTTGAATCAGATCGGTAATCCGCTTGGCGACTTTCTCCCATGTGAAATGCACATCCGGGCAGCCATCCTTTTTGTAGTGCAGACCTTTTCCATCGTGATCTTCCCAGCTGCCCCCAGCGCCGGACAGGGCGTGAGAGTGGCCGCCAGTGCCGTACTCATTCTTGAGAAAATCCACCTTTTCTTTGTCCGTATGGGGGTTCTGGAAAAAGGTGAAAATCCGGCCTTTACCACTTTCAAATCCGCTGCCTCTGGTCATGGCTGCGTCGATCTCGTCCTCTGTGATGAACTGCTTGACCGCAGGTACTTCCATCAGCTGAGAGGTAAAGGCAGTGCGGGGCAGGGACAGGTCTTTCAGGTTTTCCCAAATCTCTCTCGGTTTGTGGTAGTGGAAGCGCAGCAACTCCCGGTCCTGCTGGTAGGCCGTCCAGAAGGCGGCGTTTTCTTCCGCAAGGGTCTGGCGAAACTCCGGGCGGTTCAGCTGTTCGGCAAGCCATGCGGATTCCTCCGGGAAACCACGACCCGGATTACCTGCGAGGCTGGGCAGATACCCGGCTTCTCTGGCTTCCTCGCTGAAATCGTGGTACAGATTCCAGAACTTTTCCGCAAGGAGGGAGCGTTCATAGCCTGCCGCCTCGGTCAGCTCCACATTGGCGGCAAACTGGCCATCCTGCAAAAGCTGGCCGATACGCTCGGCGGCGCTCTCCCAGGAAATGACCTGGGCGGACTTGTCGTAACGGGCTGTTTTGCCGTGGGAAAGATGGATGCCGTCCTCGGCATACCATGCGGTGACGCTGCCGATCCCGTTGCCGCCGTGATACAGATTTTTCAGAATGTCTGCGAATTCGGCGGTGGTTTTCTGCTTTTCAAAGGCTGCAACCACACGCTCCCTCTGGCGGTCCGTGTTGCCGCCCAGCCGCAGCACATGGTCGATGTCAGCCTGTGCAAAAGAAAAAGCAGAGGATGCTTTCACATTCTCTGCTTCGTCTATGATTCGGATTTGTTCGTTTTCGGAGAGGAAGAAACTCAGCTGTGAATAAGCTCCGCCATCAGGATTTCCTCGGCCTGGGCCTTGCAGGTGTTCATCAGACCCACCCACTTCATGGGGTCGCTGGCTTTCAGCTGCTCCGTCGCGCCCGCTGCCGCCGCCAGCTGGGGCATCAGCTGCTCCAGACGGCTCTGTGCGGTCTCGTCGATTTCCAGCAGGTGTGGGTACAGCTTCTCGCTCATCAGCAGCTGGTTGTAGAGGATGGGACGGTGTTCCTTCAGGTATGATTTCCGCGTCCTGCCGTACTTGCCCAGGGGCTTCTCCGGCTGCTCGCTCAGCTTCAGGTCGGGAATCAGGTAATCTCCGTTCTGGATGTAGTTCATGGGATTCTTCATGATGCTTGCTCCTTTCCGCGAGTTGTTCGCGCTCATAATTTCGGATGGTAACGCCAATCTGCCGCAGCACCTGTTGATTGATCTGGCTGACCGCCGTTCCCAGTGCGCCAATGGTAGCCGGGGTGTTGAAGTCAAAAATCGCCATAAAGTCCTCATGGGTAAAATAGCGTTCCGGCTCCAATCCGCAGCGGGACATCAGGGCGTAGGAAATGCTGACAGTAGCGGCTGCCTTAAACTGTGCTTCGATGTTAAATTCATCATATTCCTCTAAAAAGGAATCGTCAACGATATAGAGCAAGTCCTGGCGATGCTCGTTCCAGTATTCGCCTGCCAGCTTGTGAGCCACCGCCTCCAGCTGCTGGGCAAGGTTATCGCCGCCAACCTCGTAAGTGTGCTCCAGCATGGCCGACACAGGCTCCTGATACGCTTCCTCCATCTTCCACAGCCAGGGAGTGCGGGAATGTTCGCGGGTCCCGGTGTCAGAAACGTCAAACACATAGCGCAGCCGGGGCCTGTCACCGGAATCGTCCACCAGGGCGATACCCTTGGAGCCACGGCGCACATAGCGGCCCATTTTTTCATTCCATAAATCATACTCCGCACAGGCGGTAGCGTCGGGGCGCTGGGCATAAATCAGCAGTTGCTCATGGAACGGATACTTGTAAAGACGGGCAGCGGTGGTTAGAAATCCCGCCCATTCCTGCCAGCTGCCGGTGAGCTGGGTCGCCACATGGTCGGCCATCTGACGGTAAAATTCTGTTTTGGATGGCATGGTTGTTGTCCTCCCTTCGTGTTAAATGGAAATGGGGCGGCATTTTGCGCCGCCCCGTTGGGTGTTTATGAAATGCTTATTCATCAAAATCCGGGTACAGTTCCAGCTGGGCAAACTCGGCATCGCTCATAGCCTGGAGCTTCATCAGGGCGCTGTCCGTCAATTCTCGCAGTTCCGTTTCCTCCGGCGAAAGTTCGCCGTGCATCTCGGTCAGAGCCTCCATCAGCCCGGTGCGGCTGCCGGTGTTGTAAATGCACATCAGGTTCATTTCTTCAAAAGTAAAGTTTCCCATATCAAAGCTCCCTTTCCGCGCTCTTTTTAGGCGCTGTCTTTTTGTGTTCCGTCCGGGGCTGGCTTTTCAGCTGCTCCATGACGGACTTTTTCTTGTCCCGTTCCTCCCGGTGGACAGCTTCCGCTAAATCCATGAGGGAAATAGGCTGGCCGCTGCGGGCCTGCTGTTCCAGCTGCGCCACGGTCGGCTCTTTTGGGCCGTTGTTGATGATGCCGTCGATCATACCGTAGTCATCCTCCAGCATCATTTCCGCATTTTTCAGCGGATTGTCCGGCAGGAATCCGGGAATCTCGGTGAAACCAACGCTGTCGCAGTAATGACAGGATACCTTACCGTCCTGCTTGATGGCAACAATGTCGCTGACGCTCAGGGACGGGCTGTGAAAATCCACCGGCTTTTGCAGGTTGAACTGTTTATACAGCGTTTCCAACTGCTCCATAGTGCTGCCGGAACCGTTCAGCGGGGCAGTGTAGATTAAGTCATAATTATTTCGGTCCACGGCCAGATTGTGCGATTGCAGCCAGTCCAGATTCATAAACCGCACATTCTGCGGATCATCCCGGCTCACCTGATAAATGGCAAAGCAGCTGCCCTCATGGGCAAGAAACGCCTGCTCCCGTTCCAGCTGCCGGTCCTGCCGTTCCAACACCTTTTCATGGAACGCCGGACTTTGCTCCCATTCCTCGTGTTCCACGCCGAAAAGTCCGCCATGCTCCATGATTTCCTCGGTGTCAAACACCATGCTTTCCGTGTTATCTTCATGGAGGATATAGACGGTCAACCCGGCAGCGTCCAGTTCCAGCGCCCGTTCTCTGGTGACAGGCAGCATCCCATCGTAAAAGTAGCCGTATCCCTGCATATCCGAAACAGATACTTCGCTGTCGGGCATGGGGTACTCATCCAAAGACTGTTCCTGAGCATCCGGCAGCTGGGTGTCGGCAGTTTCTGCGGTCTGCTGGCTGACCTGTTCCTGCATCTGCTGACAGGCTGCATCCTGCAAGGTCTCAATCATAGACAGCGGGGCATCCTGAACAGACGGATTTTCCAGTTCCAGCCCCTCACAAATCTGCCGGACAGCGGCGGAACGGGACAGTTCCGGGGTATCCAGCTGGCCGCCGTCCAGTTCTTTCATGGTTTCTTTGTCATAGAGGGTATAGTCCCAGCCGGTATCGCACGGCTGAATGTGCAGATAGGTGGCATCGTTCAGAAGAAACAGAGCCTCGGCGGGTTCTGACAGTTCCTGCGGGGAATGTTCCGCATTGGCGGAAATCTCCTGATACTCTGTGTGATAGAGAGACGCAAGCTGTGCGGAAAGATGTTCCGGGTCCACAAAATTGCTGTTATCGGCATCCGGGGCAGCGCCATTGTCCAGAGCCATCTCCATTTCTTCGTCCCGTTCCCATTTTGCCTGTTTCTGTTCCTCCAAAAAGAGGACCATATCCGCGATGTCATGGTGCAGGATTTTATCCGTGTATTGGGTAATTTGCGCCTGAATCTCTGTTTCTGAAAGGGTTTCGACACGAATTGCCTGTGCATACAAGACATATTCGCGGGCAAAGGACTCTGCCTGTTCTCTTGCTGGCGGCAGAACCACCGGAACAGTTTCTTTTTTCGGGGCGTTCAGTTCAATGCCGCGCTCCTTACAGATTTCCTTGTAGTTGCGCTCGATGTCGTTAATTAGCTCACAGGAAGTCTTGTTGATGGTCTCCAGACTGGCTTTTAATTCTTTTAGGTCCTTGTCCTTGCTCCAGGTAGCGATATACCCGAAACTGTTCTCACCGGTCTGGATACCAAAATACTGGCAGACCGCATAGGAAATACTCTCGGCCTCCACTTCCTCGGTATTGCGGTTCCTGGCGGTCTGTTTCACCGCCGAATGATCTTCCTCCACTTCCAGCCGCCATTCAAACTGATTTTCGTCCACATAGCGCCAGCCATCCTCGGCAGCGGCCTGTTCTGCCTCCGCTTCGGTGGCAAAGTCCAGGCGATAATCGTGCTTGATGCGGCCCTCGCTCACCATCACAATCTTCCAGGTCGGCTCTACCTCGTACTTTTTGGGGTCGTGGAGCTTGCTGTGTGCAACCTCATGGACAGCAGCAGAAACGGTCTGTACCTCGCTCATGCCTTCCCGGATGGCGATGCGCTGGCGGTCGGGTGAAAAATAGCCGTCCATGTTGGCGGCCATCGCCTCAAACTCGATGGGAACCGGGGCAGAGCGCCGCAGGGCTTCCAGAAACGCTTCATAGTGCGGAACCGTCCCGGACAGGGAGGAAGCCAGCTCCGGCAGGGGCTTACCGTCCGTCTGGCTCACATCAAACACCTTGACTGGGCGAAACATGGGGATTTCGATTTCCTTTTCCTCCATAACCGCCTTGCCGTCTGCATCCAGAATGGGGGCATGGGTGTCCGGGTCGCGCTTCATTTCCTCGATTTTCTTTTTATAGGGCGTGGGGGCGATGATGGTGATGCCATGTTCGCCCTTTTTCACATGGCGCGCAAACTGGTTTTTCCACTTGTTGAACCCGGCCACCAGCGTAGCTTCCGGCTTCTGCATATAGATGAGCATGGTGTTGTTGACCGAATAACGGTGGAACTTGGACATGACGGACAGATAGCGCATATACTTTTCGCTCTCGAACAGCTCCTTGATGCCCTGTTCGATACCCGCCGTGATTTCCTGCAACCGTTCCCGGTTGGTGGGCTTATCAGCCATGATGTTCACTCTCCTCTCTAAATTGGCGATTGTTGATTGATGTTCAGCGATCCACAGCTTTTGTTCCTCCGGGCTGTCCTCCAGAAAAGAATCCAGCAGATAGCCGATATAATCCTTTTGCTGCACCGCCTCTAAAAAACGGGGGTGCATGGATTCCACCGGCGTTTTGGGTGTGTAATTGGTTTCCCACTTGCGGAGCAGATGGAAATAGTCCGCCAGAATGCGAAAGGCATGGTCCCTGCTCTCCTTGAATTTCTGCGCCTCAGTTTTCTGGCGAACATAGTTCCTCCGAGGGGGAGCCTGACTGTCATAAATAAGGCCAAAATCCTGCGCCAGCTTCTCGGCGGCTTCCTTGGGGGACAGGTTGTAGAGCCGGGCGGTCAGGCCGATCACATCGCCGGTGGCTCCGCAGCCGAAGCAATAGAAGTAGTCCTTGTTCAGCTTCATGCTGGGATTTTTGTCATCGTGAAAGGGGCAGCAGGCCATGCTGTTCCGTCCGACCTCAATCCCATATCGTTCTGCGGCTTCCCGAATGGTGATAGACTGCTTGACCGTCTCAAATACATTTGCGCTCATCGTCAATCAGCTTTCGGTTTGGGGATGGGCGGCCTGTACCCGGCAGCCTTGGCCCGTTCACTGGCAGCCTTGCGGCGCTCGGCGCTGTATGGCTCCCGGACGGACACACAGCGTTTGGGAACCGTAAAATTGTGCTTATCCTTTTTACAAACCTGTTCCGGGTGCTTTTTGGAAAGGCGGGTCAGCTTCTCCATCAGTTTTCGGTCATGGGTATAAACTTCGGCGGTGTCCTCGGCCTGGTTGTAGAGGAGAATGGTTTCCTGTTCATAAAGGGAGAGCTTCATTTTGCACCGCCTTTCTGCCGGTCAAATTCCAGCTTGAAGTTGGCGTACCGCCCATCGTCCTCCAGAACCACCGTGGCGTCATAGGTCTTGCCGGTCTTTTCGGAATAGCAGCCGGTGATCCTTGTACGGCCATCCTTGAGCAGTGCTGTCACCAGTGCCTTGGTAGGCTGCTTTTTCTTGGCTGCCCACCATTTGTTGTTTTTCCAGATGGCAAATTTGCAGGATTCTGTCTGGCAGAAGAACCCTTTTTGCAGTTCCGCCACATCACCGCCGCAGCGGGGGCATTTGCCCACCACTTCGCGGGGCGGCGTGAACAGGTACTCAGTCCCCTTGATGACCTGATAGGTTCTCACCAACTCCCGGAGCATGGCACAGATCCCGCCCATGAAGTCCTCCGGGGACAGCTCGCCGCGCTCGATCTCGCTTAAACGGTGTTCCCATTCAGCGGTCAGCAGGGGCGATTGCAGCTGTTCCGGCAGAACGGTAATCAGGGATACCGCATCCTTGGAGGGCATGAGCTGCACGGTTTTCTTGCTCTTTCTGCGCTCCAAAAAGCCGGTGGACACCAGCTTTTCCAGAATACCGGCGCGGGTGGCCGGGGTTCCCAGGCCCTTGCGCTCGGCATCCTCCGGCATATCGTCTTTCCCGGCGGTCTCCATTGCGGAAAGCAGTGTATCCTCGGTGAAGTGTTTGGGCGGGCTGGTTTTGCCCTCCTTGACAGCGGCATTGGAAAGAGGCAGCGTCTGACCCTCGGACAGCTCCGGCAGGGCCTTGTCCTCGTTTTCCTTGTCCGGCTCCGCATTTTTCAATCCGGCACGGTAGGCAGCGTCCAGCGCCCGCCAGCCGGAGCGCTTCACGGTTTTTCCCTTGGCGGTAAACTCCGCACCGGCGCACTCCACCGTAATGGCCGTTTCTGCATAGGTATGAGGTTCCGCCACAGCGCACAGCAGGCGCTGGGACACCAACTCCAGGATCATCCGTTCACCCACCGGCAGGCCGGACAGGTCCGCGCCCTGGAGGTTGCGGGTGGGGATCACTGCATGGTGGTCGGTCACTTTCTTGTCGTTGATGACAACACCGGCATCGCAGGAAATGGCGATCCCTTTGCGAAACGGCATGGCATTGGCAACCAGATTGACCAGCACAGGCAGGCTTTCAGCCATATCGCTCGTCAGATAGCGGCTGTCTGTTCGGGGATAGGTGCAGAGCTTCTTTTCATACAGATTTTGCAGATAGTCCAGGGTTTGCTGGGCGGTGAACCCCAGCAGCCGGTTGGCGTCCCGCTGGAGGGTAGTCAGGTCATAGAGGGCGGGCGCTTTCTCGGATTTTTCCTTGCGCTCCACCTTTTTCACTGTCACAGCCGCACCCTGGCAGGCAGTTTTCAGCTGCTCGGCAGCGCCTTTGTCCTTCATGCGTTCCCCAAAAACAGAAAAACCGGGCAGCTCCAGGACTACCGTGTAAAACGGCACCGGCTTGAAGGTGTCGATCTCGGCCTCTCTCTGGACGATGAGGGCCAGCGTCGGGGACATGACACGCCCGATGTTGAGGGTCCGGTGGTACAGCACCGAAAAAAGCCGGGTGGCATTGATACCCACCAGCCAGTCCGCCTTGGCGCGGCAAAGGGCCGCATCCCGCAGACCGTCATAATCGGCACCGGGGCGCAGGTTCGCAAAGCCCTCCCGGATGGCGGAGTCCTCCATTGAGGAAATCCAGAGCCGCTTCATGGGCTTCTGGCAGCCCGCCAGCTCATAGACGCTGCGGAAGATCAGCTCGCCCTCGCGCCCGGCGTCGCAGGCGTTCACCACCTCGGTCACATCCGGGGCGTTCATCAGCTGTTTCAGAATGTTAAACTGCTTTTTCTTATCTTTGCTCACCACCATCTGCCAGGGTTCCGGCAGAATGGGCAGATCGTCATAACGCCACTTGGCGTAGTCGGGGTTATAGGCGTGGGCGTCGGCCAGCCCAGCCAGGTGGCCCACACACCAGCTGACCCGCCAGCCGTTTCCCTCCAGATAGCCGTCCTTACGGACAGTCGCGCCGATCACGGTGGCCAGACTTTGGGCAACAGACGGTTTTTCAGCGATTACCTGCTTCATGGTTTGTTTTCCTCCTTTTCTTGAGCCATCGTTCCATCTCACGATGGCAGACTCCCACGCAGGGCTGCCCATAATTCCCACAGCCATAACAGGGGTGGCTTTTGGGTAAAGAGAGAGGACGGGAAGTGTCCTTCCCGCCCTCCGGCCTGCGTGTCATCATGCGTTCATAGGGGCTGTCGGTAAACCGGGTCATGGGGTCTCATCCTCACTTTCTTCACCGCCGCCCCTGTCAGAGTCCAGCTCGTCCGATTCCTCGTCCTCCAGTTCGATGTCTTCCTCGTCCGGCAGTTCCTCGCCGTCCTCATAGTCATAATCGTCTGGATTGCTGCTGTTTTTGTGGTTGGCCTTACCCTTAATGAATTTGAAGTAGGCAAAGGCAGCGCCGCCCATCACAGCCAGCACCAGCAGCAGGACAGCCGGGTTTAGTCCTGCGGATTCTTTTTTCTCAGGCTCCGCAGGTTCCGCCGGTGTTTCCGGCTCCGGTTCCTTGCCGGTGCAGCTGCTCATATCAGTGGCACACACCGGGCAGGCTGTGTTGACCGCACCGGCTTCACATTTTTCCTTACAGTTGCAGACGGCGGGCGGTTCTTCCTTTGTCTGTCCGTCCTCCGTCAAGGCGGCAAGATCCGCATCGTCCACCTGATTCAAGAAATGAACGGCGGTCTCCTTGTCCTCGTTGGCTCGGTCAATGAGGATGTAGAAGTAGTTGCCCGCCTTGGTGGTGACGGTGATGAGCTTCTTATTGCCGCCGAAATCGTCCACCAGGGCGGCGTTGCCCTCCGGGGTCAAGGCAGGACTGTCCTCGGTTTCCTCCATCACCACATTTTCATCGTTGGTGGCATCCTCTGCCGGGGGCTGCTCCGACCCTTGAGCAAAAGCGGTGACAGAAAAACCGCCCATTAGCACCATTGCGGCGCAGAGGGCGGAAAGGGTCTTAAAAATTCTCTTATTCTTCATGGGCGGTGTCCTCCTGTTCGTCATGGGCAGCCATACCGGGGAGTGTGCCGCCGGACAGCATGGCGCTTAACTGCTCCGGGGTCATACGCAGGGCGCGCACCATCTGGACGATCTCCAGATTTTCCGCTTCGGTTTTTTGCGCTTCCAGCGTTTTCAGCTTTTCCTGATACTCTGCGATCTTCTCACGGGTTTTCGCAATTTCCCGGTCAATGCGTTCAATTTTCGTAGCCATAATCAATCACTCCTTATCAAAAGATTTGTCACCAGTTCATCAGGCCGTAGCCCTTGATGCACTCGTAGTTCACATCGTAACTTCTGATTTTGCAGGCGTCGCCGCTGTTTCCCTCTACGGTATAGACCCGGCTGCCGTCCGTGCCGATGACGATGCCCACATGGTCGGCGCTGCCGTCCAGGTCCCAATCGAAAAAGATAGCATCTCCGGGGGCGAGGTTGTCATAGCCCCGTGCGCCCCATTGTCCATGGGACTGGAACCACGGGATGCCCTGGGACTGACAGGCGGCAAAGCGCGGTTCAGACAGCCCCATCTGGCCGTAGCACCAGGACACGAAGCAGGCGCACCATTCCACACGGGAATTGAAGCCGTACCAGCTCCAGTAGGGCTGACCGCCCACATCGCCCACCTGACTTTTGGCAATATCCACCACAGCCTGATTGCCGGGGCGTGTGCCGTTTATAAACTCCACACCTTCCAAACTCTCAGAATCGCTGGTGTTTGTGGAGCCGCCGCCGAAGATCAGCGGCTTGTTGCCCAGGGTGGTCCGGTACACCTGATACATTTCCAGCTGGTCCGGGGTCAAAAGCTCCGTGGCAACGGAGGAAATGGGTTTGCTGGTAAGCGTTACATTCAAAATGTAGTAGTTATAGGGAACCTCAACGGTATAGCTGTTGCCCTCGCTGTCCGTCCGGGTTTCCGTCCGGTAGCGCACCTCGACTTCCTCGGTGAGCGTCAGCTGATACTGTGCGTTGAACACACGCTCCAGCTCCGCCTGTGCGCTCTGGCGAGTATAGCCCTGCAACACAGCAGACAGGTAGGCCGCAAGCTCATGGGGGTCATGCCCGATCATATCCAGGTCATAACGGTACTCGTCATATCCCGGATGGCTGCTTTCGATGTTGTCGATCTCGGCTTGCAGCGCCGCTTCCCTGGCGGCGTAATCGGCCTCCACCGCCACAAGTTCCGGGTCATCCGATGGATAGGTAGAGCCGGAAATGGCAGAACCAATGCTCTGCGCCATCATGGAGCAGGAGGACATGGTGTTGAGCAGCAGGCAGATGAGCAGAAAAATCGCGCCCACAAGCAAGAAGCCTTTTTTGTGGCGCATAACAAATGCTCCGGCCTGCTGTGCCTTTTCCTTGACCGTCTTGGCGGCTTTGCCGGTCTTTTTTGCGGTGTTGGCGGTGTTTCCGGCAGCTTGACCGGCGCGCTTGGCGGCGGCGTATTCCTTTTTAATGGCCTGTTTCTGCTGCCAGCGTGAAAACGGATTGCTGGTAAGCTGGGGATTTTCCCGCAAAGACTTCTGATACAGGGCGTTTACATTGGCCTTTTCCAGCTTTTGTTCCGCCTGTGCCGCCTTGCGGTATGGCTTCAGCTTGTGACTGCGGTAGCCTTCCCGGAACAGCCGCACACCGGTTTCAACAGCTTCCTCGGACTTGTGGGCGCTCTCCACGCCCACATTGTCCTGTTCCGTTTCACGGATTTCCTTGTGGAGTTTCCCCAGCGCCGCATCTCCCGGAGCATCCCGGACCGCGTGGGACAACTTGGAGGGCGGCTTCTTTTTGTCCTCCAGCACCAGCTTGGTGGTCACTTTGCCAGTCTTAGGGTCCACCGTTTTTTGCCGCACCTGCTTTTTGGGGATTTTCGCCTGCGCCTTGTCTGCTTTGGCGGCGGCCCGGTCAGCCTTGCGGATGGGCTTCTCCAGCGCCGGGTCAGCGCGTTCCTCGTCTGTAAAGTGCAGGCGCGGTTCCTTACGCATACCAGCCACCCGCCATCAGGTCATCCAGCAGCACACAGGTTTCCGCATATACTGGAATCTGAATGGTTTCTGCCGGAAAAACCGTTGTGGACAGGAAAAGCGCCATCAGGGTTCCTCTTGCCATGTCCCGATCCTGAATTGGGCTGCCAATAAACAGCTTGGGAACATCCGGTATGCCCTCTGTCCAGATATGGTGAATCCGGGTAAATCCGGCATAGCCCTTGGGCGTGAGATTTTTTGCTGTCTTTTCCTGCTCATAGCAGTAATGGACGGCGGCGCGAAGCAGTTCCACCATCTGCTCACAGCCGCTGACAGCGGCCAGAAGCAGACCTGCGCCTTTTTCAATTTCTTTCTTTGTCATGCTGTTCATTCTCCTTTTTTAAGTCCAACGGTTTGGTGGTCATGATACGGTACAGTTCCGTATTCTTTGGGAAGTGGTCCACAAACGGCAGGATGGTGGAACCGTAGAACAAAAGCCCTTCGCCCTCGCCGGAGTGGGTCACATAGGATAGCTGGTGCGTAGAAATACCCAGCTGCTTGGCAAGAATCTGCCGGTCTCCGCCCGCCTGGTTGAGCATATACACGAAGTCGGAGTTTTCAAAGATGTTCTCCACCTCGCGGCTGCTCAAAAGGTCTTTGACATTCTGCGTGATACCGGTCGGGATGCCGCCCCACTTGCGGAACCGCTTCCAGATTTCAACGGTGTAGGCGGCAGTCTGTTCCTCTTTCAGCAGCAGGTGCATCTCGTCAATGTAGTAACGGGTGGACTTGTGGGCAGCACGGTTGATGGTGACGCGGTTCCACACCTGGTCCTGCACCACCAGCATCCCGATTTTCTTCAGCTGCTTGCCCAATTCCTTAATGTCATAACAGACAATGCGGTTGTTGATGTCCACATTGGTTCGGTGATTGAACACATTGAGGGAGCCGGTCACATAGATTTCCAGCGCCGTTGCAATGTACTGGGCTTCCTTTTCCTCCTGCGCTCGCAAGAGGTTATACAAATCCTCCAGAATGGGCATATTCTCCGGGCGCGGGTCGTTGAGATAGTCCTGATAGACCAGCCGCACACAACGGTCGATGATGGTTTTCTGCACCGGCTGCAATCCCTCCTTGCCGCCCACGATCAGCTCACACAGCGACAAGATAAAGTCCGATTTGAGGGACAGCGGGCTTTCATCGTCCGAGTAGTCCAGGTTCAAGTCCATTGGGTTAAGATAGTTGGTGGAGGTGGGCGAAATTTTGATAACCTGCCCATGCAGACGCTCCACCAGTGGGGCATATTCCGCTTCCGGGTCCAGGATTTCCACCTCGTCGGAAGTCAGCAGGAAACAGTTGGCGATCTCGCGCTTGGCGCTGAAAGATTTACCGGAACCCGGCGTACCGAGAATCAGGCCATTGGGGTTTTTCAGCAGCTTGCGGTCCACCATGATAAGGTTGTTGGACAGGGCGTTGATGCCGTAGTACAGCGCCTCCTTACCGTTCTGGAATAATTCCTGTGTGGTGAACGGCACAAAGATCGCCGTGGAACTGGTGGTCAGCCCCCGCTGAATCTCGATCTGATTCAGACCCAAAGGCAGGCAGCTCATCAGCCCTTCTTCCTGCTGGAAGTCCAGCCTTGTCAGCTGGCAGTTGTACTTCTGTGCGATGGAGCTGGCCTGGAACACATTGTTGTCCAGCTGGCGGGGATTATCTGCGGTGTTCAGTACCAGGAAGGTCACAAGGAACATTCGCTCGTTGCGGCTCTGCAAATCCTGCAAGAGCTTTTTGGCCTCGACACCATAAGTGGCAAGGTCGGAAGGGATGATGTCCATGTCATATCCGGCACGGACAGCCTTTTTCTGTTCCTCGATTTTGCTGCGGTCCAGATCGGTGATTTTTCGCTTGACCGTCTTGATGGCCTTGATCTGATCCACCGACTGGATGTGCAGGCTGACAATCAGGTTGGATTCCATATCCAGAAAATCGGCCAGCATCCGGTCATTCAGCTCTGGAGCCAAAATTTGTACGAAGCTGACGGCTCCGTACTTCTTACCCATGCGGAACTGCTTACCGGTGCGGAACTCAAAGGAGCTGGGGGCGATAAAGTCCTTGGTGGACAGGCCGCTGGGGGGGGAGCCAGTCCCACTCAAACCGGAACGGCAGCTGCTCGTCCATGTGGAAGATACCATGCAGCTGGGCAAGCCGCGCTTTGCCGTCCAGCGTTTCCGCCGCCACGCCCAGCCGCTTGAAGTTGTTGAGAATATCGGTCTCAATGCGCTCCAAACGGGGCTTGGCCGCCTTGATGCTGTCTGCGTCAATACCAAAGGTGAGATACTTGGTTTTGATAAGGCCGTTGTTGCCCTTTGCCAGCTGGTTTTGCAGCATGGTCATGTACTCGATACGGATGCTGTCAAAATCGTCCCCCTGGAGAGGGATGTTGATGGCGCGGGCAAAGGTTTCCTCCGATGCTGCAAGGTTCAAAAAAGACAGCTCAAACTGAATCGAGCTGTCGAAGTAGTTGAGGAAATCGCACCAGCCCTCGAAAATCGCGGTTTTATCCTCGTTCTGTGAAAGCTGATAGTTGATGTCCTGAAATTGAATGGTTTTTGTGTAGTGACCGTCTGATACCCGGCAGATACCGTCCGGCCACATTCGTTCATAAGGGATACTGTCCTGCGCCGATTTTTCCTTTTTGTCCGTGCGGTTGGCACGGGCAATCGCAGCTTCAATCTGCTTTCTGTCGGCGCGGGACAGCTTTTTCTTTGTTTTGACCGGCTGCACAGCTTTTTCCTCGTTTTTTCCGAACAGCCGGTGCAGCCAGTTTTTGATTGCCGTAAACAATGTGTGACACCTCCTCGTCGAGATTTGCCTGCCGCTGCAACACGGCATAGAAGTTATTGGTGCGGTAGGGGCGCTGCCTGGGGCGGATCACCGTGACGCGGATGATATTGCCCACAATCTTTTCCAACGGCTGACCATGCTTTTCATACATCGCCAGCAGGAAGAAGGGCAGCATCACGAACATCATGCACAGGGCTGCCGTACTGTTTCCGGCAGAGCCACGGAGCAGAAAGAACAACGGTACGCCCAAAAGCGCCCCTCCGCCGAAGCAGACTAACTGCCGCTTGGTTAAGTTGAAAGCAACCTTGGTTTTGACTTTCGTCAGATCTTTGGGTACAGGTACATAGGCCATAGAAACTCCCTCCTTTATGGAAATGAAACAGAACTGTCCACCTCGTTGCCCCATACATCCCAACCGGGTGTGGCTTGTCTGGCAAACAGCTCAATACGCGGGACATCTCCTGCAAGTGCAACAATTTTATCTATTACAATAAGTTTGGACAGGAAAACCGGACAGCCAGTCCGGTGTTCTTTCCGTCTCATGCCTAAGTTACAATAAGAGGAGCAACTGGCTGACCTCAATTTTTTTGGGTTTTGCATCCGTGTCCGAGACTGTCAGCCATCCTCTTATTGTAGCGTTCGATTTAAGCAGGTTGAGCCACCTAATTTTGGAGCGCTCGTGTCACAGAAATAGATTGAATCGGCAATGAGAGAAGATGGTATCCGGTTGCATTTTGGTACAGGAGTGATCTTCATGAAATGCGTTGGCATTGATGTTTCCAAAGGGAAAAGCATGATCGCCGTCATGCGGCCCTTCGGAGAGGTGGTGGTTTCACCCTTTGAAGTGCGGCACACCACCAGTGAACTGAGCGAGTTGGCAAAGTTGCTCAAAAGTCTGGACGGCGAGACCCGTGTGGTAATGGAATCCACAGGCAATTACCATACGCCGGTGGTTCGGTTACTTTACGATGCAGGGCTTTATGTTTCCGTAGTCAATGCAATGCTGGTGCATGACTACGGGAACAACAGTTTAAGACGGGCCAAAACTGATAAGAAGGACGCTGTAAAGTTGGCCAACTATGGACTTGACCACTGGCGCACACTGCCGAGATATATCCCGGAGGAGGATACCCGGCTCATGCTGAAGACCTGCTACCGGCAGTACCAGCAGTATTCCAAAGTACAGACCATGCTGAAGAACAACTTGATCTCCCTGCTGGACACCGTTTTCCCGGACGCAAACCGCCTGTTTACCAGTCCGCCTCGCGCCGATGGCAGCGAGAAGTGGGTGGACTTTGTAGCCGCTTTTTGGCATTGCGAGTGCGTCTGTGGCCTGTCTGAGAAGGCTTTTACCGCCAAGTACCATAAGTGGTGCAGAAAGCACGGCTACAATTTCAGCGAAGATAAGGCGCTGGACATTTATGCCTCTGCCTGTGGACACTTCGGTGTCATGCCGAAAACGGACACCGAAAAACTTTTGGTGGAACAGGCTATTTCCCAACTTCGGGCAACTTCCGCTGCGTTAGCAGCTCTCAAGCAGGAGATGCAGTCTCTGGCGACTTCTTTGCCAGAGTATCCGGTGGTGATGGGGATGTTTGGTGTTGGTCCTGCCCTCGGCCCCCAACTCATGGCTGAAATTGGCGATGTGCGCCGTTTTCATTCCAAGAAAGCGCTGGTTGCTTTTGCGGGTATTGACGCCCCGCCCTACCAATCCGGCCAAATGGATATCCGTAGCCGCAGTATTTCCAAGCGGGGCTCTGCCTCACTGCGCAGGACGCTCTTTCTGGTGATGAGTGTCATCCTGCAGCATGCTCCAATGAATGAGCCGGTCTACCAGTTCATGAACAAGAAACGCTCTGAAGGAAAGCCCTACCGTGTCTACATGATGGCCTCCGCAAATAAGTTCTTGCGCATCTACTATGCTTCTGTGAACGCCTATTTGGATTCCCTGGAACACGACTGATTTTTCCGCGCTATACCATTTGGTTGGCCGCCATTTTAATTTTGAGATGCTTAGCGGCTCAGATCAGTGCGCCCTTTTCCTTTGCTCGTTCCCTTGAAAGTTTTACTTGACTTTTATTAGCAGGTCTCGGACAATATCCGGTTTCTTGCTGTGGGCTTCCACTGGTGTCATCACAATCTGATGCACTCTTGCAGACTGACGTTTTGGGGAGCCTTTGGTTGCTAACAGACACAGCTCGGCGTTTGCTCTGGTCCAATGCCACAGCCCCCAAAACAGGGAGGGGGATTTTCGATTCTGCTTGACCCAGCAGAACGCCACTGTTTTATAGGTGAATCCCCATGCGTCAATCACAGTAAAGGCTTCTCGAATAACCGGGAAAGTTACCCACAAAAACAAAATACAGTTTTTGTCCGCCAACTGTCCAACTGGCAGTGTTCGGATGTCCTCTATGGTCATAGTGGAATAGTGGCTCTCTGCGGTTCTGCCGTGTTCTTTTTTTCTCCAAACACGGTAACTCCACGGGGGATCAGCATAAATGACTTGATATTTCTTCATGCGTCCTCCTCAATGAGCCTGGAATACAGCTTTTGCAAGGCTTCCGGTCTTAAAGAGGGTAAAACACAGTAAAACCGTATAGCCCACACAACTCCAAATCGCCATAATCACATCTTCCTCCGTAGCGATGTCCTGTACCAGTACAGCATAAATCGCCACACAGACAATAATGAGAAATGCCTGGAATCCCAGCGCCAGCAGGGAGCGCAGATAGTTCTGGCCCATGCCGCCCCATTCCTTGCCCATCATGGCAGCCATAGGGATGGGCGCAACGGATGTCACAAGGTAAATTTCAATCATACGGCCATAAATCACGATGAAGATGCAGATATACAGCGCCCACATGGTAACGCCGATAAACATACTCTGGAACCAAAGCCCGAACAACGGACCCAAATCCATTTCCATCAGCCGAGGTTCCATGTCCGTAAGGACAGAGGAAATATCAATGGCTGCATCCGAAGAAATAATCCCGGATGCCTGTGCCACCACACTCTGCGCCATATCGAACACGCCCATGACGATATTCCATGTATTCGTGACAAGGAGTATGGCTGCGGCTGACTTGAACACCCATTTGAAAATCATCCAGGTGTCCACATCATGTAGGTTGTTTTTGTCGGTAATCATCTGGATCAGTTCCAGCGTCATTACAATCGCCAGAATCACACCGGCGATGGGAACCATGATGGAGTTGGAGAGGCTCTGGATCATGCTGAAAATGCCGCCGTTCCAGCCCTGCGGCGTTTGCCCAACCTGCACGGATATATCTCCGACCTGCTGGTTTACAGAATCGAACATCCCGGACAGGTTGCCCATAATGCCGCCTACCAGCATTTCCTTGAGCCACTCAGTAAGCGCGTCCAGCAGAAAATCCATACAGTGTGACCTCCTTTCAGCCCCTCCCGATTATTACGGGAGGGGCAAGGATTTTTCAGGGACAGTTTAGACGGCAAACAGGCCGGAAAGCAGAGGTACGAGGATCAGGCCGACCACAGCCACACCAGCGCCCGCCATGAGCTGCTTCATACCCTGGCTCTTTACTGATGTGCGATAAAGAAGTAATAGAAGTGTAAAAAATTTTGCCGTTCCTA
>OAUV01000938.1_pt1 | contig 21351 bp, 20 predicted proteins | sample 1516841 | NCBI WGS metagenome assembly OAUV01 (sample SAMEA2580044, study PRJEB22360) | human gut metagenome | biome: human gut; feature: human-associated habitat; material: faeces | place: Denmark | collected 2008/2010 | reverse complement strand
GAACCGGAGGTCATATCCTGAATCTTGGTTTTCATTAGTATAAAAGTTCCTTTCCGGAGCATATTTGAAAAAGTTTAGAAATGATTATTCGAATATGCCCTGATATTTACATTGATAATTTTACATCATTAACGTGAAAATTAAAATATAATATTTCATCAGAATGATATAAATTTATCAATACCTGCTATAAGCAGCATGTTGTTGAAATTATTATGCATAGCGCCTGAGAGGGGTTTTTGATTGCTTTTTTTTAAAATACAGATATATAATAGAATTTGGATTTGCCTTTATAGTTGTTGAAGTGCCTGTATCCATCATGTAATTACAATCTTTTGACTTGCTGATATCAAAAGAACTTAAATCTAAGTATTTCAAACTAGAACAATTACTAAACATACATCTCATATCTGTAACATTACTTGTTTCAAAATATTTTAGATTTATTTCTTTCAATGAAGAACAGTTATAAAACATAAAGTACATATCTTCACATTTATCTGTATACAGATTTTCAATATTTTTCACTTCTACTAAATTTGTAAAACCATAAAACCAATTTCTACACGATATAGGTCTTATTTTTTCTGCAAATTTGACACTCTTTACTAACTTTGAATCAAATGAACCATCTCTTGCTAATCCATTACTACGAACATTTATTGATTTTTCTTTTAAAAGTGCATCAGTTGGTGCTGTTATTTTATTCTTAGATATTACAAGTTCATTATTTTTATTAATATAAATCCAAACATACAGATCTACTGTTGTTGGTGGTTTTGGACGTCCTGTTGTTGCCACATATACTTCATCACTTCCTAATTTGGTAATCTTCTGGAACGGCAGTTCAATTTGCCCCCCGAAGTAACGCAGCTGCCCCGATCATGATCGCGATCACAATAGAAACAACAACGATCTTGCCGTATTCTTCCAACATTGATTTCATAAATAAATTCTCCTTTCAACTATCAACTTGCTACCATTTCCAATCTAATTATTTTGTTCTATCTCTGATCATTGTATCTATCCTAACTTTCGCATTATATTCCTTATATTAATATGGAAGATAATCGAACAAGAAAAAGAGTATGTTGTAGGATTTGATATTTCTGAAAAGATTACATTTTTTTGCAAAGAGAATGGACATACAAGACAAATACAAATTGGTACATTACTTATATTGATATCAAAATAGTAGGGGAGATTATCATGACTAGCGGAATTAGCAATCCCGTTGCAATGGAAGATGTCGCTATTGAAAAAAATCAATCAGTCGGGTCATTAAGGAAAATTCACAATTAGATAAGTTTTGTTTGAAAGGGATATGATAATGTACATTTCATTTAACAACATGACTGGAATAATAATGTACATTATGAAATGGTATACAGACAGTATATGAGAAGAGGAATGTCTTGAAATGTACATATCCCATATCAATATTAAATGTACATTTGTCTGTTATGTACATCTGTAGAAAATGTACATAATAGGCGGAATCCCTTGAATTATAAGGGATAAAGGCATCTTGCCAATTATGTACATTTATTTTTAGTTTTAACCAAAAAAGGAATTTTCATTTAATTACTTGAAAATTCCTTTTTTATTTACGCGAAAATTTCTTTTAAGTTTTCTTTTTGGTTTTACAATAAGAACGAACTACTGATTCCGCCATCTACAACAAGGTCAATTCCACTAATAAATCGTGCTGCATCAGAGCAAAGGAAAGCAGCAGCCATTCCAAGGTCCTTCTCTTTTGTAAAACCACGAAGAGGCGTACAGTTCTGAATATTTTCTAACCGTTCTGGTGTTTTTAAGTTTGTTTTTGCAAGCATATCAGTGTATACAAATCCAGGATTTAAGCTGTTTACACGGATACCATATGGTCCAAGATCACGGGAAAGACTTCTCGTAAGTCCTTTGATACCGCTTTTACATAAAGTATATGCCTGAATATCATGCATTCCGAGGATGGAAGCAAGGGAAGAGATAAAAAGGATACATCCAGAATTTCGTTTTTTCATATTTACAGCAACAGCCTGTGAAAATAAAAATGGTGCTTTAGCCTGAGTAGCAATGATGGTATCTAATTCTTCTTCGGTAAAGTCAAAATAATCTTTTTTGTTATTGATACCAGCATTGTTAACAAGAATATCGATTGGTGTAGTAGTTTCGATTTTGGAGATAAGTTTGTCATAGTGTGCGGTATCTGTGATGTCGAATACATAATAAGAACAATGTTCCCCTAGTTTGCTGATTGCTTCCTTTAATTTTTCTTCACGGCGTCCAAGGATGATGACGTTAGCATCCGCATCCAAAAGTTCGCTTGCAATGGCGAATCCGATACCAGTAGCCCCCCCGGTGACAATGGCAGTTTTTCCCTTTAGGGAGATTTCTTTTTTCATAATGTCTTCCTTTCGTAAAAATATTAAAAACAATAAAGAGTATTTGAAAATAAAGAATTAATCTTTGAAATAAAGAAAAAAATCTTTATAATAAAGATTGTAATACAAATAACCAAGAATGTCTATATAAAAAGGAACTTGAGTTTCCGCAGTTTTATCCACAATGGTAATTTTTTTCATGTATAGTTATTAACAACTTTCCCAAAATGTTTAAAATATAAGGAATCCAAAGGATGCGGATGCTTGAACTTACAAAAATGACCCATTTGAAAGTCAGACAATTTCTGAATTCAGATGGGTCAGAATTAAATGTAAAAGAGGGTCAAATTTCTTGACAATTTTAGCGGGATTATTTGCCCGGTACAATTTCCAGCCAATATCCGTCAGGATCTTCAATAAAATAAATTCCCATAGATGGATTTTCGAAGCAGATACATCCCATCTCTTTATGTTTTTTGTAAGCAGCATCGAAATCATCGACAGCAAATGCGAGATGGATCTCATTATCTCCCAGTTCATATGGTCGATCCATATCACGCAGCCAGGTGAGCTCTAAAAGATGCGGGGTCACACCGTCTGTGAGATATACAAGCTTAAAACTTTCGTCATCGGCAAGTTTTTCACGTTCTACTTTTAAATTCAGAGCTTTCTGGTAAAAATCCAGTGATTTTTCAAGATCATATACATTCAGGTTATTGTGTGCAAATGTAAAATTCATTTTAGTACCTCCATAGAATCATAAGGTTTTTATTCACAGTCAAGTGGAATGATGACTGGAATCTACTTTCTAAGGATATCACAGGAGGAGAGGAAAAATCAATAATGCATAGATAAAACCTGATGGGATAGAGTGATAACACAGAATACAGTGAAAAATGAATGAAAAACATTTTTGAAATGCAAAACATGTGGAAATAAAGCTGAAAAAAACAAGAAAATAAAAAAGAATGCAAGAACCCATTGACGAAACGTCAAAAATTATATACAATAACAAAAGTGAAAAAATAAAGAAAGTGGAGGATTCCTGCAATGACTGCATATAAAGATTTGAGCAAAGAAGAGTTATTGGAATTAAAGAGTGGCCTGGAGGCGCAGTTTGAAGAAGTGAAGGCAAAAGGTCTGAAACTGGATATGTCCAGAGGAAAACCGTCAGCAGACCAGCTGAATCTGTCAATGGGGATGATGGATACACTGACAAGTGGTGTTGATCTGACTTGTGAAGATGGTGTTGACTGCCGTAACTATGGTGGACTTGATGGAATTGATGAAGCAAAACAGCTTCTTGCAGATATGATGGAAGTTCCGAAAGATAACGTGATCATTTTCGGAAACTCAAGTCTGAATGTGATGTATGATACGGTAGCACGTGCAATGACACATGGTATCATGGGAAGTACTCCATGGTGTAAGCTTGATAAGGTAAAATTCTTATGTCCGGTTCCGGGATATGACAGACATTTCGCGATTACAGAGCATTTCGGAATTGAGATGATCAATGTACCGATGACATCAACAGGACCGGATATGGATATGGTTGAGAAACTTGTAAGCAGTGATCCGGCAATCAAAGGAATCTGGTGTGTACCGAAGTACTCTAACCCACAGGGAATCACATATTCTGATGAGACAGTGTTCCGTTTTGCGAACTTGAAGCCGGCAGCAGAAGATTTCCGTATCTTCTGGGATAATGCTTACTGTGTACATCATTTATATGAAGATAAGCAGGATTATCTGATTGAGATTCTGATGGAGTGTAAGAAGGCCGGTAACCCGGATATGGTTTACAAGTTTTCTTCTACATCCAAGATCAGTTTCCCAGGATCAGGAATTGCAGCAATGGCAGCATCTGATGCGAACCTGGAGGATATCAGAAGCACAATGCGTGTGCAGACGATCGGACATGATAAGGTAAATCAGCTGCGTCATGTAAGATTCTTCGGAGATATTCACGGAATTGTAGAACATATGAAGAAACATGCAGATATCCTGCGTCCGAAGTTTGAGACTGTTCTTGAAGTTCTTGAAAGAGAACTTGGCGGACTTGAGATTGGATCATGGATCGCGCCACGCGGAGGATATTTCATCTCCTTTGATGCGCTGGATGGATGTGCGAAAGCGATTGTTGCGAAGGCGAAAGAAGCTGGCGTTGTTATGACAGGAGCGGGAGCAACATTCCCTTATGGAAAAGATCCACATGACAGCAATATCCGTATCGCACCGTCTTATCCAACACCGGAAGAACTTGCAGTTGCCGCTGAAGTATTTGTGTTGAGTGTAAAACTGGCAAGTGTTGATAAGATCCTTGAGACAAAATAAATAACAGCATTTTATAAAGACCTTTTGCAAGTGGTTGATCTGCTGGCAGAAGGTCTTTTTCTGATGGTTGACAGTTACTGTTTACTCCCGTGTCAATCATTCCGCTGATTGACACGGAGGATGCGTGTTTTGATTTGAATGCATCTCGCCCCATCGCCAAAGGCGATTTAAAATGGCGAGATGCGTTGCTGGTCGCACATCGTGTGAACAGTAACGGTTGACATGCGTTTCCAGGGAGATTATAATGTAGTGCATAGCAGAAAAGAGGAATGACATGATAAAAGGTGTAATATTTGACGTAGATGGTGTCCTTCTCAATTCCATGCCTGTCTGGGAGAATCTTGGAGAATTGTATCTGGATCATTTGGGAATTGAGGCCGAGAAGAACCTGGGGGAGACGTTATTTGAGATGAGCCTGGAGGAGGCAGCAGATTATCTGATCTCACATTATAACCTGGAGAAGACAGTGGAAGAGGTTGTACAGGGACTGAATAAGGAAGTGGAAGATTATTATGCAAAACGAGTTCCATTGAAAGAAGGGGTTCGTCAGTATCTGGAGGAATTCAGAGAGCGGAAGATTCCTATGGTGATCGCAACAACCGGTGACCGGAAGAATGCAGAAGCAGCTCTGAGCAGATTGAAGGTATTACCTTATTTTCAAGGAGTTTTTACAGCATCTGAGATTGGAAGTGGTAAGGATCAGCCGGATATTTATTTTGCAGCACTTTTGCAGCTGGATACGGAGCCGGAACAGACCTGGGTGTTTGAAGATACTTACCAGGCTTTGAGAACGGCAAAGCATGCGGGATTTAAGACAGTAGCAGTTTATGATAAGGCAAATGACAAGAATCTGGCGCAGATCTGGAATACGGCAGATATCTATTTGCCGGAATTTGATGATTTTAATGTTTTTTGGAACAGGGTGTCTGAGGAAGAGAAAGAACAGTTGCTGATTGTAGAATAAGAGGAGAATGAAAAAGCAGATTCGGATTCAAAGGAGAGATGCTCCGGTAGAATTCGAATCTGCTTTTTATCATATAATTGGCTGGTCTGTCTTGTGTTTAGAGAAGGTGAATGCCGGCATCAGCAGCAGCTTCAACTACATTTTCAGGCCAGAGGGAAGACTGTACTTCACCGATATGAGCCTTTCTTAAGTAATACATACAGATACGGGACTGTCCAATACCGCCGCCGACTGTATATGGAAGCTCGCCATTCAGCAGTGCCTTCTGGAATGGAAGTTCTGCACGATCTTCACATCCGGCTTCTTTTAGCTGTGCCTTTAATGAGTCTTCGTCAACACGGATTCCCATAGAAGAGAGTTCAAGACCGATGTCAAGAACCGGATAGTAAACGATAATGTCACCGTTCAGCTCCCAGTCATCATAGTCCGGAGCACGACCGTCATGTCTTTCGCCGGAAGCAAGTACGCCACCAATCTTGGAGATAAACACTGCGCCTTTTTCCTTCGCAATCGCTTTTTCACGTTCTTTGGTAGTAAGATCCGGATAAAGGTCTTCCAGCTCCTGTGTAGTGATGAAAAAGATATCATCAGGAAGAAGAGGATCAATATAGTTGTAACGTCTGGAAATGTATTCTTCGGTATCTTTCAGAGCCCGGTAGACTTTGCGGACAGTGTACTGAAGTGTCTCTGTGTTACGTTCTTCCTTAGAAATTACTTTTTCCCAGTCCCACTGGTCAACATACAGAGAATGGATGTTGTCTGTATCTTCATCACGACGTATCGCACTCATATCTGTGTAAAGCCCTTCGCCGGAATGGAAATTATAATTCTTCAATGCATATCTCTTCCATTTTGCAAGAGAATGAACGATCTCTGCAACAGAACCATCCTGTTCTTTGATGTCAAAGGAAACCGGACGTTCCACACCGTTTAAGTTATCATTCAGACCGGATTCCGGACGGACAAACAGTGGTGCTGACACTCGTGTCAGGTGGAGATTCTTTGCAAGAGCACGCTCGAAGTGGTCTTTCACTTCTTTGATGGCTACTTCTGTCTCACGAATTGTAAGAGGGGAATGATAGCCAGCAGGTATTCTTAACTGTTCCATAATAAACTCCTTTATGTTAGCATTTTATTGCTGTTCACAGTATTATGCGGTCAGCAATAGCATTTCTCTTCTATTTTAAGTGGAGAAGAATAAGAAGTCAATGGAAAGGTGAAATGAACACTTGTAATCAGTAAAAAAAATTGCTAAAATGAGCAGTAGTGAGTAATAAATAGTAAGGGACGAAGGTGTAAATAATGAATGTAAATGATATGATTGATACAATTCTGAATTTTGACCTGGATGTTGTTCTGGCGGGACTTAATGAAAGCAGTCATCATTTGAGTCAGATGGAATTTATTTCTCTGATCGTTATAACGGTCGGAGCAGTACTGTTATGTCTGACGGGGCTGAAACTGGTACGTTTCTGGTCAGTGATTGCAGGATTGTCAGCAGGATGTGCAGCTGGAATTGCAGTCGGAGCGATTGCAGGTCTGGATCAGACAATCGCATTGGCAGCAGGAGCGGGTGTGGGACTTGTATTGGCGGTGCTTGGTGCATGGAAGAAGCAGATTGGTGGATTTGTGACAGTAGCGGTACTTGTCTTTGTTGTCAGTGTACATCTGATGAAACCACAGGATCTTATTATGTATGGAATCTGTGCGGGTATCGGTCTTGTGTGTGCATTGCTTTCTATTAAGTTTCATAACTTTATGCTGATTGCTTCTTCTTCTGTGTTTGGAGCAATGGCAGCGGGCAGCAGTATCTTTTATCTACAGCCGTATAAAAACGGAATGATCCATGTGGCACTTTGTGTTGCAATTGGTGCACTTAGTATCTGGATCCAGCTTCTTTTGGAATCCGGAAAACGTAAGAAAAAGAATTTACTTAAAGCCGCAGAGATCCGTGAAGAACATTCTACAGAAAATGAAGTCGAGAAGGCAAGGGCACTGGTCGAGAATCTGGATGATTTTGATGAGCTGGATGAGATTATAGAGAGTCTTCCGGAAAATGTCCTGAAAGAAGACAAGGGCACAACAGTTGTCAGCATGGATGAATTTGATGATCTTGAAGATGATCTGGAAGAAGATGAAGTGGAGAACTTTAAAGAAGAGAAGTTTGATGTAGACGAGGAAGAAGTCGAAATTGAAGTAACTGCTGATGAGGCAGATGCGACAGAGGATTATGATTTTGATGAAGATCCGGATGACTTAGATGATTTGGATGATTTAGATTATCTTGATGACGATGATGATATCGAGTTTCTGGATGAAGATGAGTAGATAGAAAAAGCTATCGATTACAATAACTTAACACATATCTGTGTTGTTATCGTAGTCGATAGCTTTTGTATTATCTTACTGCTGTAAATACTCCGCGGAGATCATGGATTACATGTCTTGGACATTTTACAGAGCACATTCCACAGCTTAAGCAGATGTCTTCCTGGATTACTGCGCAATTATCTTCTACATGAATTGCACCTGCAGTACATGTTTTTTCACAAATACCGCATCCAATACAACTGACTTCACACTGTTTACGTGCAACAGCTCCTTTTTCTTTGTTAGAGCATTTTACTACAATGTAGTTTGCACATTCGTGAATCTTGATCAGGTTCTGTGGACAGACTTTTGCACACTGTCCACAGGCAATACATTTTTCTTCGTCTACTTCGGCAACGCCATATTCATTCATGGAAATCGCGCCGAATTTACATTTTTCTATACAGGCTCCACATCCGATGCAGCCATCTTTGCATCCACCGTCTTCAGAGCCGGCTGCGCGGCAGCCACCGTTACAGGCAACCAGAGCTGCCCGGTAAGGAAATCTCTTTTTAATTGCCATGATTATTTCTTCCTTTCGTATGGTGTGTTAGAAAGAGGAAGGTTGTAGCGTCTTTCTCCGTCAAATCTGCAATATGCATCCGCGATTGCAGGAGCAGTAGGGATGGATGTGATCTCTCCGATACCGATTGCTCCACAGGCAACATCCAGACCAGGTTTATCAATAACGATTGCTTCAATCTCAGGAACTTCGTGAGAACGGAAAAGTCCTAAGGAACCATATTTGTCAATTGGTTTACAGTTTTCATCGATTGGATACTGCTCTCTGAGTGCATATCCCATTGACATTACAACACCGCCTTCAATCTGACCTTCGCAGGAGAGAGGGTTGACAGCTTTACCAACATCATGTGCGGCAATCATTTTCTCAATCTTACCTGTCTTAGGATCAAGGATGCAGACCTGAGTTGCATATCCATAAGCAACGTGAGATATCGGATTAGGCACATCTGCACCAAGTGGATGAGTCTTAGCGAGATACTCTCCGTAGAAAGTTTCTCCAATCATATCTTTCATGGACTTACCGCTGTTTTTCGCTTCCATGAATTTTTCACATGCTCTGCGGCACGCTTCACCAGTTACAAGTGTCTGACGAGAACCGGAAGTTGTACCGGAATCAGGTGAAATCCATGTGTTGCTTCGCTCATAGACGATGTCATCATGGGAAAGATCTGTATTTGTAACGATCATCTGTACAAGTACAGTACCAAGTCCCTGACCGATACAGGAAGCACCAGTGAAGATGTGAAGTTTTTCATCTTCTTCAACAATTAATTTTACACGTCCTGTATCCGGGATGCCAACACCAACACCGGCATTCTTCATAGCACAACCAAGGCCAACAGCCTTACCGGCCGCAAGTGCAGCATCATACTCTTCTTTGACAGCTTCCAGTGTCTCTACAAGACCTGTAGAGTTATCTACAATCTGTCCGTTCGGAAGTACTTCGCCTGGACGGATCGCATTGCGGTAATGAATCTCCCAAGGCGTAATGCCTACCTTGTCAGCCATCATGTTCAGAAGTGTCTCTGTTGCGAAACAAGTCTGTGTAACACCAAATCCGCGGAATGCTCCGGCAGGTGGGTTATTTGTATAGTAAGCAGTTCCTTCAATTTCAAAGTTTTCATAATGATAAGGTCCTGCTGCATGTGTACATGCACGTTCAAGAACCGGGCCGCCAAGAGAAGCGAATGCACCTGTGTCAGATTTAACAATCGCTTTTACACCCTGGATCACTCCATTCTCATCGCATCCCATTGTCATATCCATGTAGAATGGGTGACGTTTCGGATGAACAAGCAAGGATTCCGCTCTGGATAGTTTCATCTTGATCGGTTTCTTTGTTACGTAAGTAAGCAATGCACTTAAATGCTGAACAGTCATGTCCTCTTTACCACCGAAACCACCGCCGACTAATGCGTTCTGAACTTTTACTTTATCTGTTCCAAGCATAAGTGTAACTTCGTGTAGTGTCTGGTGAGCGGACTGGTCTGTTGAATATACGAAAATGTCACCGTCTTCATCATAGAAAGAAACAGCACATTCCGGTTCAAGGAAAGCATGCTCAGTCCAAGGTGTCTCAAAGTGATGTGAGATCACGTACTTGGAATTCTTGATTGCTTCTTCCGCATTTCCGCGGCTGATGTGCTTATAAGCACATACGTTAGTCTCTTCTTCATCATAAACAAGAGGTGCATCCGGAGCGGCAGCTTCTTCCACTGTATGCACATGAGGAAGTACTTCATATTCAACTTTAATAAGTTTTTTTGCTTTTTCTACAGTTGCCATGTCAGTTGCAGCTACAAGGGCAATTGCATCTCCGAGATAATGAGTCAGTCCACCAACCGGAATCAGTGAATACTGGTCATGTTTTAAGTGTCCGATCTTATTCTCCCCAGGAATATCATCGGCTGTTACAACCGCTTCTACGCCAGGCAGAGCCTCGGCAGCAGAGGTATCAATAGAAAGTACGCGAGCTCGTGGATATTTACTACGAAGAGCAGCGCCATAGAGCATTCCTTCCGGATAATAGTCATCCGGATATTTACCTGTTCCAAGCACTTTTTCTTCAACATCTATACGAGAAACACGGGAACCAAGAGTCCAGCTAGGATCTCCGTCATCTGGTAAAACTCCTTCTTTCAGAATCTTAGCTGCCAGACGCACCGCGTCCATGATCTTGACATATCCTGTACAGCGGCAATAGTTGTTGCGCAGCGCATAGCGAATCTCATCATCGGTTGGTTCCGGATTTACATCCAAAAGTGCTTTTGTGCACATAACCATACCAGGAATACAGAATCCGCACTGTACAGCGCCTGCCTTCCCGTAAGCATAAGTGTAAACTTTCTGTTCCCAATCAGAAAGCCCCTCGACTGTGATGACATTCTTTCCGGCCAATGAATCTGTGTCAGGTACGCAGGATTTGCAAGTCTGTCCATCAATGATAACAGTACAGGCTCCACAAGCGCCTTCACTGCAACCATCCTTTGCAGAGGTAATGTGCAGTTCATCACGCAGGAACCGTAACAGTTTCTGATTCTTTGAAGGTGAGACTTCCTGACCATTTACTATAAATGATGCCATGTCAGTTACTCCTTTCTTTGTGACAAAATCCCCAAAGAAAAATCTTTGAGGAGTATGTGTTTGTTGTGTATTTTTAATTATATAAAGATACCTATGGTTACATTTTATCACATATTCAACAAAAAGCAACAACTATTCTAAAAAAGTTTTTTGACATCTAAAAATATTTTAGATATATGATATAAAAAATGCATATCAGGACAAAAAAAGGGAAGTACCGCAAAATGATACTCCCTTGTAATTATCTTATATAAATTGTTATTAGAAACCAAAAAGATTTACAACGCAATTCTAATTATCGTGTTCTTCTTCAAATGGATCGTCGTAATCATCTTCATCATCGTAATCATCTCCACCACGGGAAGCAATTGCGAGAATCAGTGAAATAACAGCAAGTACACCACTTACACCGGCTAAAATCAGAAGCTCGAATTCATCTCCATGTTTCAGGAAAGCAAAAACAGCACTACCGATATAGACAATCATCGGGATAAGGAATGCAAAAAGTGTATCACGGTTATTCATGATGAAGTATAACAGTGCAGTGACAAGCATGCAAAGAGCAACAATGACATAATTCATGCCAGGGGCAGAAGTCACGTCAGCTCCTGATGTGCTGAGTCCTGTTACGAATCCTTTATAAATACAGAAACCAAATGCAAGCAGGGAAATGATTCCAAGGATGATGCGTCCAGGTCTGAAACGTGGATATTCGTCTACATATTCATATTCATCATCATCTTCATCATCAGAGGATTTCTCATCATCATAGTCATCCATTTTTCTGGATTTTACATCTTCTTTTGCTTTCGCAGTTTCGGCTTCCTCTTTCTTTTTCTTCTTGGCAGCTTTACTGTCAGGGTCAGTTGCAAGCATATCTTCGTATCCCTTGCGAACTGCTTTTTCACGCTTATCACGGATTTCTTCCGCTGGAATGTTCCCATATTTCTGCTCTTCGGAATTATCAGTGGCAGTGGCATCAGTGGCAGCTTTCTGTGCAGCGGCTTTGCGGGCTCTGGCTCTTTCCTTAAGAATACGTTCAGCTTCTTCTTCTGAAATCCCTTTGTCAGTAGCAAGGCGGGCAATCGCTTCTTTGCGGGCGCGGGCTTTTGCTTCTCTGCGGGCAGCTCGTTTCTCTTCAGCAGCGCGGGCTTCAGCCTCAGCTTTCGCTTTTTCTTCAGCGGCACGAGCCTCAGCTTTTGCTTTCTCTTCTGCGGCTTTCTTGGCAGCGATCTTCTTTGCACGTTGTTTATCAAGGTTCCATTGCTTTTTACAGCTATGGCAGATTGCATATTCATTAAAGATTGGATCCCCGTTTTCGCTGGTGCCAATCTGCTTATTCTGCAAATCCAGGTCTTTTCCACATATTGGGCACTTCATATTAATCATGTACTCCTCTCTTTTGTATCAAAATATTTATAACAGATTTATTATAGCATCTTAAAAGAGGAAGAACAACGAAAAAAGTGTGTTTTACATAAAATGTTTTAGAAAAAAATCAAAATTGCGCAAGAATTTAGTTTAAATTCATAAGAAATGGTGGACTTTAAAAATTTAATGTGTTAAAATCAAAAAGTGGCCTGAGAAGGCAAAAGGTATTGTTATGGTTTGTGGTATGCCGTAAGCCATCATATAATTAGCCGGTTGAGAAGGAGATTGTTTCGTATGAGTAAGAAGATCAGAACCGAGGCAGTAGATTATCTGTTTCAGGCAATCTTAAGCCTTGAGAATAAAGAAGAGTGTTATACATTTTTTGAAGACATCTGTACGATTAATGAGCTGCTTTCATTGTCACAGAGATTTGAAGTGGCAAGAATGCTCCGTGAACAGAAGACATATTTGGAGATCGCGGAGAAGACAGGAGCATCCACTGCGACAATCAGTCGTGTGAACCGTTCTCTTAATTACGGGAATGACGGATATGATATGGTTTTCAAACGTGTAGGGCTTGCTGAGGAAGAGAATGGAATGGAAGAATAACACTTAAGAATTAAGCTTACAATAAAATACCTTTTATCAATCAAAAGATACAGCTTGCGGAAGATCCTGATAAAGTCTTTCGCAGGCTGTATCTCGTTTTAAACAGAAATGTTTATTTCCCTTTCTTTTTCTCTTCGTTTTTTGAAGACTTGGAAGAGAGGTCATCAATGATCCGTTCAATGATCATTTTCTTGATATATACATCAAAACTCAAGCTGCATATAAATGCAAACTGCTGTAAGATCTCCTTATCTTCGCCATCAGCAAGATGAGTGAAAGTATCAGCAGATTTCTCATAAGTAGCAGTTACATTCTCTTTGATGGAATCCAGCTGTTCTTTTTCAATCTTGCAGACTTCTTTGTAAATATCCGCTAATTCAAAAGAGCTTCCATCCGGAAAATATTTCTCTGTGAGCGGTGCAAGAACTGTCTCAATATCTTTGATTGAAAGGATATTTTTAAAATAATAAATGAAGACCAGAAGGAGCAGGTGCTCTCTGGAATACTTCTTCTTCACCGGGGGTGGAAGAAGATTGTTCTTCGTATAATTATTGATCATGGTCTTTGTCAGGATCTTATCATCAGGGTAACGTTTGGTCGAAGCCAGCTGCTCATCCATAAAAGTAGTTACTTGATCCATGTAAAGATTAATATTCGGAACATCGCCGGGATGCACATAACTTAAAGAAGAAAGTTCTTCCAAAATGCTGTTTAACAGATTACTTGTGTCTATATTCATGTTATCACCTCAATATATTTATTATATAGTATTTAAAACTAGATAGCAAGCAAAAGATAAGAAGGCCGGAAAATGTAGTTGACAAACAGGAACGTGTGTTTGATAATGGGAATACATTTACAGATATCTTTATAACTTTAAAGGAGTGGAAAGATGAGCATTTATGATAAATTAAATGAACCACAGAGAGAGGCTGTTTACCACACGGACGGCCCTCTTCTGATCCTTGCCGGAGCTGGTTCAGGAAAAACAAGAGTTCTGACGCACAGGATTGCATATCTGATCGGAGAACGTGGCGTGAACCCATGGAATATTCTTGCAATCACATTTACGAACAAAGCGGCAGAAGAGATGCGCCAACGTGTGGATAATCTTGTCGGTTTTGGAGCAGAAAGTGTATGGGTGAGCACATTTCATTCTGCATGTGTGCGTATTTTGAGAAGATTTATTGACAGATTAGGGTATGAGAATCATTTTACTATATATGATACGGATGATCAGAAGACATTAATTAAGGAAGTCTGTCGGAAAGTAGATGTGGATACGAAAGTGTTTAAAGAAAGAAGTCTGCTTTCAGCAATTTCATCTGCCAAGAATGAGATGATCCTTCCGGATGAATTTGAACTGAATGCCGGAGGAGACTTTGCAAAGATGAAGATTGCTAAGGTTTACCGTGAGTATGAGGCGCAGATGAAGGCGAATAATGCGCTGGATTTTGATGATCTGCTTGTAAAGACAGTACAGCTTTTGCAGACACAGCCGGATGTGCTTGAGAGTTATCAGGAAAGATTCCGCTATATTATGGTAGATGAATATCAGGATACAAATACAGTTCAGTTTCAGCTGGTAAGCCTTCTTGCAGGAAAATATAAGAATCTTTGCGTCGTTGGAGATGATGATCAGTCAATCTACAAGTTCCGTGGAGCGAATATCCGAAATATTCTTGACTTTGAGCATGAATTTCCGGATGCAAAGGTGATCAAACTGGAGCAGAACTACAGATCTACAGGGAATATTCTGAATGCAGCGAACAGCGTGATTGCGAATAACCGTGGAAGAAAGGAAAAATCACTTTGGACGGAGAACGGAGAAGGCGAACTGATTCGTCTGCGTCAGTTCGATACTGCGTTTGATGAGGCAGATTTCATTGGCGAAGATATCAAAAGTGCTGTCAGACAGGGAGGTTCCTATAATGACAGTGCAGTTCTTTATCGTACGAATGCACAATCCCGTCTGCTGGAAGAGAAGTTTATTGCCATGAACATTCCTTATAAGATTGTCGGTGGAGTGAATTTCTATGCGAGAAGAGAGATTAAGGATCTTCTTGCTTATCTCAAGACAATCGACAATGGACGTGATGATGTTGCGGTTAGAAGAATCATTAATGTCCCAAAGAGAGGAATCGGTCTTACAACAATTAACCGGATTCAGGAGTCTGCGACAGAACGTGGAATTGGGTTTTATGAGGCTTTACTGGCACCGGGGCTGATCGCAGGAGTGGGAAGAAGTGCAACAAAACTGGACTCTTTTGCGGCATTGATCGAGTATTTTAAGACGTTGGCAGAAGAGATGAGTATCACAGATCTTTTACAGGAAGTGATTGAGAAGACAGGATATATAGAAAGCCTTGAAAATGAAGATAAAGAAGAGGCGAAAACAAGAAAAGAGAATATAGATGAGCTGATCAGTAAAGCGGCAACTTATGAGGAAAGTTGTCAGGATAAAGATGAAAAGGCAACATTGAGTGGATTCCTTGAAGAAGTTGCTTTGGTTGCGGATATTGACAGTCTGGATGAAGACCAGGAACATGTTGTTCTGATGACTTTACATAGTGCAAAGGGACTTGAATTTCCACGTGTTTATCTTGCGGGGATGGAAGATGGACTTTTCCCGGGATATATGAGTATTAATGCGGGAGACAGAGAAGAACTGGAAGAAGAGCGAAGACTTTGTTATGTTGGAATTACAAGGGCAGAGCAGGAACTGACTTTGACAAGTGCGCGCAGAAGAATGGTGCACGGTGAGACACAGTACAATCCGATGTCAAGATTTGTGAAAGAGATCCCGAGGGAACTGCTTGATACAGGAAACAAGAAGTTTACTCAGGAGACGGAGATGCCAGCACAACAGAATACATATGCACGTGCCAGAGAAGCATTTCGGGCACAGGCATTCGGAGGAGCATTTGGCGGAATGGCACCTGCGAAGAATCAGGGAACGAGTAAGACAGTTACAGGAAGTCAGGCACTGGCATCCCTGCAGAAGGGCAGTCAGCTGGCAGCAGGTGGAAATGGTCCACTTGGTTATGAGGTCGGAGACCGGGTACGTCATGTGAAGTTTGGGGAAGGAACAGTAACGGATATCAAAGAAGGCGGACGAGATCACGAGGTTACGATTGAATTTGACAGTGTCGGAACACGCAAGATGTTTGCAAAATTTGCCAAGCTTGTAAAGGTATGAGAAAGTTATAAAAAAATGATAAATCAGTAGTAATATGAATCGTCAGGTGTTATAATAAACACAGATTATCTGTCACCACAAAAGGTGAAGAAAGGACGTGTTAATATGAACAAGAGAATAGAAGACATCATTGCAGAAACAAGATTGAACGAGATTCTTCATAAGAATGAGGCTGAGAAGCAGAAGAACACAGTAATCTGGACACTGGCTATCATCGGAGCAGTAGCAGCAGTAGCTGCAATCGCTTATGCAGTATATCGTTTCGTATCACCGGATTATCTTGATGATTTTGAAGATGATTTTGATGACGATTTTGATGATTACTTCAGCGAGGATGATCAGGTATAATTCTTGAGTGAATTGCAAAAGTGCAGACAGGGTGAGAGAAGAAACCATCCTGTCTGTTTTTCTGTTAAAATAGATTAGAATTGATAGGAGATTAGGATGAAAAAAGGTCAGATCTACGAGGGTATTATTGAACGTGTAGATTTCCCAAACAAGGGGATTGTATTTGTTCCGGAGGAAGAACAGTATGTTACTGTGAAAAATGGGATTCCGGGACAGAAGATCCGTTTTATGATAAATAAATTTAAAAGAGGAAATGCAGAAGGAAGACTTCTTGAAGTGTTGGAGAAATCTCCATTAGAGACAAGAGAGCCGGTCTGTAGTATCTTTCCTGCCTGTGGTGGCTGTATGTATCAGACGATGCCATACGAAGAACAGGTGAAGATGAAAGAAGGGCAGATCCGCAGGATTATGGATCCGGTAGTAAAGGGCGAGTATCTTTTTGAGGGTGTGAAGCACAGCCCGAAGGAATTTCATTACCGTAACAAGATGGAATTCTCTTTCGGAGACGAATTCAAAGACGGTCCGTTATCTCTCGGTCTTCATAAAAAAGGAAGTACTTATGATGTACTGACAGCAGGAGACTGTCAGCTTGTCCATGAAGATATGGATAAGATTCTTCTTTGTATGCTTAATTATTTCAAAGAAAGAAATGTAAGTTATTATAAGAAAATGCAGCATGTCGGTTATCTCCGCCATCTTCTTTTAAGACGAGGCGATACAACAGGCGAGATTCTTGTGAATCTTGTAACGACAACGCAGGAAGAATATGACTTAACTCCATTAGTAGAAGAACTTCTGGCATTAGAATTAGAAGGAAAGATTGTTGGAATCCTTCATATATTGAATGACTCCCTGTCTGATGTCGTGAAGAGTGATGAGACAAGAATTCTTTATGGACAGGACTTCTTTTATGAGAAGCTTCTCGGACTGGAATTCAAGATTACACCATTTTCCTTCTTCCAGCCAAATTCAAAAGGTGCAGAAGTGCTGTATGAAACAGTAAGAGAATATATTGGAGATATTGATAATCAGGTTGTATTCGATCTGTTCAGCGGAACAGGAACAATCGGTCAGGTGCTTGCTCCGGTTGCGAAGAAAGTGATCGGTGTCGAGATTATTGAAGAAGCAGTCGAGGCAGCAAAAGAAAATGCTGTCCGAAACGGACTTTCCAACTGCAGATTTATTGCCGGAGATGTGTTTAAGGTACTTGATGAGATTGAAGAGAAGCCGGATGTGATTGTACTGGATCCGCCGAGAGACGGAATCCATCCGAAGGCACTCCCGAAGATCTTGAATTATGGGGTGGATAAGATTGTATATATTTCCTGTAAGATGACCAGTCTGGCACGTGATTTGGAGATGATGCAGCTGGCGGGATATCGCGTGGAGAAGATGACGGCGGTGGATCAATTCTGCGAGACGGTTCATGTGGAGACAGTAGTACTGCTTTCCCACAAAAAGCCAGACGGACATATCAACGTAAAAGTTGAGTTTGGTAAGGGTGAGGGAAAAGTTCCACTTGATAATATTGCTAAAAGAGCGGAAGGCTATAAGCCCAAAGAACGAGTGACCTACAAAATGATAAAGGAGTACATAGAAACTAAATATGGCTTCAAAGTACATACCGCATATATCGCAGAGGTAAAGAGAGATTTAGGCTTGCCAATGTATGATGCTCCTAATGCGGTAGAAGAATTGAAACAGCCGAGGAAGCATCCGACAGCGGAGAAAGTGGAAGCGATAAAGGATGCATTGAAATATTTTGGCGTATGTAGCTAATTTTTAGTGCAGAGTTATAAATTTATAAAACGACATTTACCATTCTATATGGTAAGATTAAATATAGTAACGATTTTATAAATGTAGGTGGTAAACATGGGAGATAATCGAAGGATTTTTAGTGATAATGAAAAAATGGTATTATTTAATGAGGTCGATGGGCGATGTCCAATTTGTGGAAAGCCATTAACTAATACCAAGAATGGACAAATTATTAAAATGTTTGAAGTGGCACATATATATCCTGCGAATCCTCGTCCAGAGGAAGTCGAATTGTTAAAAGACGAGGAACGTTTGAGTAAAGACGTTAATAGTCTGGCTAATGTCATAGCGGTCTGTAGAATATGTCATAAAAAATTTGATACACCACGAACTATAGAAGAATATCGCTCGTGGGTAAGACTTAAAAAGAAATTGTTGCAAGATGCACAGCTAAAAAATACATATGCACTTTTTAATATAGAGGAAGAAATAAAGGAAATATTAAAGAATTTAAATGATGAATCTTTAGAGGAAGACTTGGTACGGTTAAGTTATGAATCTTTGAAGATAGAGCAAAAAGCCAACGACACCTTACCTTTTGCAATAAAACGTACCATTAAAAACGATGTGGTAGATTATTTTGACTATATTCATAAGATATTTATTGAAATGGACAAAGTAACACCATATAAATTTGATACCCTAGCGGCTCAAATAAAGGGATTCTATTGCAAAACTATGCAAATTAATCCTAACCAAGAATTCGTATATGCTTCTTTAGTGGATTGGCTTAATGAAAAGACAGGGTCATATTCAAGAAGGGCTTGTGAAATTGTGATTGCATATTTTATACAAGATTGTGAGGTGTTTTCATGATATTGCCGAATAAGCTAATAAGCTTTCAAGATTGTATTCTGGCAAAAACGGTTTATATTTTAGAAAAGATTAGTGATTCAGATTTTTCAGTAATTGGGTTATACGAACAAGTGGAAACTCATTTTGAAGATTTAAATGAATATATGTTGGCTCTGGACGTTCTATATGTTCTTGGCAAAATAAAATATAATGAGGGGTTGCAGGTGATACAGTATGTTGAAAAAAATTAGTTGTAATATATTTTTGCAGAAAGAAATTGTATTTCATGAGGGTTTAAATGCCATTGTAGGAGATGATATTGCTTCTAATTCGATAGGAAAATCAACTATGCTTATGATTATTGACTTTGTTTTTGGAGGCGATGATTATATAAGTAAAAATCATGATGTAGTAGATAATTTGGGTCATCATGATTTCAGATTTATTTTTAATTTTGATAATAAGGATTACTATTTTATTAGAAGTACAAATGAATACAAATTTGTATCTATTTGTAATGAGAAATTTGAAATTTTACAGAGTGTAACAACGGAAGAATTTACCGCATGGTTGCAAGAAAAGTATGATTGTCAATTAGAATCGTTAACATTTAGAAATATTGTTGGTAGATATTTCAGAATTTATGGGAAGGAAAATTTAAATGAAAGAAAACCTATCCAGTATTTTGAAAAAGAAACAGCACCTAAATCTATATTAGCTCTTTTAAAATTGTTTGATAAATATAAATCATTAAAAGCATATGAGGAGCAAATAGAAAAATTAAAAAGTGACAAAACTACATTGGTTGATGCAGCAAAAAAGAATTTTTTGCCGAATGTCAACACAAAAAGTTTATTTAATAAAAATGAAAAAAAGATTGAAGAATTAAGCGTACGATTAGAAAAAATAAAGAAGGAAATTGTAACAACATCGCTTGATTTAGAATCAATGGTTTCTCAAGAAATATTAAAACTTAAGAGGGAGAAAAGCCAACTTACTATTAAATTAAACTCATATCAAAGTAGATTGCTAAGAACACAAAATAATATAAAGAATAAACCTGTGAAAATTAGTGCTGAGTTAGAACAATTTGTGTATTATTTTCCAGATTTTAATGTAGAACAGGTTAATAAGGTGGAGGATTTCCATAAAAATATAAATAAAATATTAAAGAGTGAACTTGTAGCAGTAGAGAAGGAATTAAAAGCTAAAATCGAGGAAATTAATAATCAGATAATAGAAATAGATAAGGAAATTGAACAGAAATTGTCCATAAAAGATGCACCTAAATTAGCAGTAGATGAAGTGGTTGATTTGGTGGCACAAATAAAACAGCTTAATGATGAAAATGGATACTATACCAAGAAGAAACAATTGGAGGGGACTATATCACAGGCTAATGATGATTTAAGTGAATTAAAAGAAAAGGCATTAGATGAAATATGTAATGAAATAAATGTCAAAATGTACGAGCTAAATAAAGAAATATATGTTGATGGAAGGCGAGCACCGACACTGAATATTCACGGAAGTAAATATTCGTTTAATACTGCGGGGGATACTGGAACAGGTACAGCTTTTGCTAACTTGATATCATTTGATCTTTCATTGCTGGAATTAACCCGTTTGCCGGCTATAGCTCATGATTTGCCATTGTTAAAAAACATTGAAAATGTTGCAATGGAAAACATTATTTCAATATATAGTAGAAGTGAAAAGCAAATATTCGTTGCTATTGATAAATTGAGTTCTTATGATGAGAAAGCGGCACAAATTATAAATAAACATAAAGTATTACAACTTTCGAAAGACAAATTACTCTTTATCAAAAATTGGAAAAGCAATAAATAACTCTAAAAAGCGTATCGTTAGAAATAATGGTACGCTTATTTTTTGCCCCTTTTTGCAGATTTGTCCTTTCCCATGCTTTCCAATATAATGAAGCTAAAGAAGTGGAGGTGTGCTTATGAGAGAGAAATTTAATCATCTGTATTTGGATAGCCACGAAAGAAAACTTTTGATACATAGCCTTGTAGAGTTAAAAA
>OAUV01000936.1_pt1 | contig 21368 bp, 19 predicted proteins | sample 1516841 | NCBI WGS metagenome assembly OAUV01 (sample SAMEA2580044, study PRJEB22360) | human gut metagenome | biome: human gut; feature: human-associated habitat; material: faeces | place: Denmark | collected 2008/2010 | reverse complement strand
GGCAGACAATGCAGCGGAATTTGTGGCGCTGGCCATCCAGAAGACGCCCTATGACCAGGACACCCGCTTCGGCGTCTGGTTCGAGCCTCTGCTGCCCCGGCTGTGCCCGCTGCGGGAAGAGTGAGGCGGCGGATATGAGCGAAAAACCGACCCTGAACATCGTGCTGGTGGAGCCGCGCATCCCGCAGAACACCGGCAACGTGGCCCGCACCTGTGCCTGCACGGCCTGCCGCCTGCATCTGGTGGGGCCCATGGGCTTTGCCATCGATGACAAAAAGCTCAAGCATGCCGGGCTGGATTACTGGCACTACCTCGACATCAATTACTATGATGGGCTGGAGGATTTCTTTGCCCGGAACAAAGGCCCGTTCTACTACTTTACCACCAAAGCACCTCAGCGCTACACCGACATCCAGTACCCGGACGGGGCCTACCTTGTGTTCGGGCGGGAGGATGCCGGCCTGCCCGAGGCATTGCTGGCGGCCAACCAGGAGCACTGCATCCGGATGCCCATGCGGGATACCTGCCGCAGCCTGAACCTTTCCAACAGCGTGGCTGTGGGTGTGTATGAGGTCCTGCGCCAGTGGGATTTCCCGGAGCTGCTGGATCATGGCCGCCTGCGAGAATACGAATGGAAATGAGGGACATTATGAGCAAGATCGCGATCCTGACCGATTCCTCCTGCGATATTCCGCAGGAGCTGGCCGAGAAGTACGGCATTGATATTATGAGCTTTCACATCCTGCTGGATGATGTAGACTATATCGAGCGTGAGAGCTGCACCAATGAGGAGTTCTACGAAAAGATGCGCGCCGCCAAGGGCATTCCCTCCACGGCTGCCATCACCCCCATCCAGTTCTGCGAAAAGTACTGCCAGTATGTGGACGAGGGCTACACCGATGTGATCCATGTACCCATCAACCGCAGCGGCTCCTCCACCTACAACAACGCCGTGATGGCCCAGGGGATGCTGCGGGAGGAGCGCCCGGAGCACCACCTGCGGATCCACCTGCTGGACCCGCACACCTACTCCATGCCCTTTGGCTGGTATGTCTGCGAGATGGCGCGCAAGCTGCAGAACGGCGCGGAGATCAGCCACGTCATTCAGGAGTTCGAGACCCAGATGGACAAGATGGAGATCGTTCTCGGACCTTACAGCCTGAAGCAGATGAAGAAAAGCGGCCGCATCTCTGCCGCCGCCGCCGTCATGGGCGAGCTGATGGGCATCCGCCCCATCATCACCCTGATCGATGGAAAGACCAAAGTGGAGGCCAAGGTGCGCGGCGATGACAAGGTCGTGCCCGCCATGGTGGAGCTGGCCAAAAAGCGCAGCGAGGGTGTGGAGGACTTTGATTATATGATCGGCCACACCAACATCCCCCAAAAGGATGATCTGATCAAGGCCTGCCGCAAGGCGTTCGGCAAAGACCCTCTCATCACCTTCCCGCTGGGCGGCGTTGTTTCCGCCAACACCGGCCCCGATACCATTGCTCTGGTCTATGTTGGCCACGCACGCTGAGTTTTTTCTGAGAACTGCCCGCCGCGGCAGTTCTTTTTTGTTTGCAGGCCGTTGCATTTTGCGGCAATTTATGCTATACTCCCTTTTGCTGTGCTTTTGCGCGGCAACCTGAAAGAGCAACTTAGGATTTTAGGCTCCCCGACGTGTCTCGAACCATGCCGGGCCAAACCCATAGGGCTGGCGGTCCCTGTGCGGTCAAAATTCATCCGCCGGAGTATTGTTATGAATCAGAATTTCACTGTCCGCAAACTGGCCCGCTGCGCTGTGGTCGCAGCTCTCTATGTGGTGCTCTGCATGGCGCTGCAGCCGTTCTCCTACGGTGCGGTGCAGGTGCGTGTTGCCGAGGCCCTCTGCCTGCTGCCCGTGTTCGGTGCCGAGTACATCGTGGGCGTGGTGCTGGGCTGCTTCCTGGCAAACCTGCTGGGCTCCACCATCGTGGACGTTATCTTTGGCACCCTGGCCACCCTGCTGGCCTGTGTTGTGACTTACAAACTGCGGAACGTCCGCTTCAAGGGTCTGGCCATCGTGCCTTCCCTGCCGCCCGTGCTCTTCAATGCGGTCATCATCGGCATTGAGATCGCCGTCATGTTCCCCGATCCTTCTTCCTCTGCTCCGCTGTGGCTGGCCTGCATCACCAACGGCATCTCCGTCGGCATCGGTGAGCTCATCAGCTGCACCGTGCTGGGCGTGCTGCTGGTGAAGATTGTGGAGACCAACACCTCCCTGCGCAAAGTGTTCCTGGAAGCCTGATCGAGCAGGCAGACAAGACAGATTCATAAGGCAAAGGCTTTTCCGTTGCTCGGCCTTTCTGCCCATAATATAGAAAGACCTCCTCTGGCCGTTTTCCAGAGGAGGTCTTTGTTTTTATCCGATCACTTGTGCTCCTGCAGCCAGCGCAGGGCCATATAGGCATAGGCCGCGCTGCCTTCAAAGAGGACGCTGTCATCAAACTTCACCTTGGGGTGATGCTGGCCGTAGGTGTAGCCCTCGTTGGCGTTGCCCGCCGTCAGGAACATGCTCACGGTGGGCACCTCATGGCTGACGAACGCGAAATCCTCGCTGCCGCCGCCGGGCTTGCCGCCGGTCATCGGGGTCATATCCATTGCACCCTTGCCCAGCAGCTCACCCATATAGGTCAGGGCGTTGCCGGCAAGCTCCTTGTCCACCACCATGCAGGGGCAGTAATCACTGAAGGTGATCTCGGCGGTGCAGCGGTAAGCCGTAGCCACCCCCTGCACGATCTCGGTCATCCGCTTGTGCAGCAGCTTCGTCACCGCGCCCTCGGGGTCGGTGGTGCGGATGGTGCCCCACATCTCCGCGCTGTCCGGGATGACATTGGAGGCCGCGCCTGCCTGGAAGCGGCCGGTGGTGAACACGCCAAAACTGTGGGCATCCAGCTCCCGGCTGTTGATCTCCTGCAGGGCAATGTGGATGTGCGCCGCCGCCGTGATGGGGTCGATGCACTTTTCCGGCATGGAACCGTGACCGCCCTTGCCGTGGACGATGATGTGATACTGCTCACAGCTTGCCATGGTGATGCCGCCGCAGGCAGGCACCAGCACCACACCGGCGGGAATGGGCATTCCGCCCAGCACATGGAACATGACTGCCGCATCCACGCTGGGGTTTTCCAGCAGGCCGTTGGCGATCATATCGGGCGAGCCCTGGAAGATCTCCTCGGCGGGCTGGAACTCCAGCTTGACGGTGCCCTCGATCTCATCCTCGTGCTCCTTGAGCAGCTGGGCAGCACCCAGCATCATTGCCGTGTGCATATCGTGGCCGCAGCCGTGCATCTTGCCCGGCACCTCGGAAGCGTAATCCACGCCGGATTCCTCCTGAATGGGCAGGGCATCCATATCGCCCCGCAGCAGGATGGTCTTGCCGGGCTTTTTGCCGCCTGCCAGCGCAATGACACCGGCCTTGCCGCAATCCTTGGGCTCGTAGCCCATCTCGGTCAGGGCCTTTTTCACCAGTGCCTTGGTCTGGGTCAGATCAAAGCCCACCTCCGGGTGACGGTGCAGGGTGCGCCGCCACTCCACCAGCTGGGGTTCCAGCGCCTGGGCACGGCCCAGCAGTTCTTTTGCAGTCAACATATCAGTCAGCTCCCGTTCTGTTTGATTTTAAGGTCGCTCAATTTTCCCCGCCATTGCTTCCTTCGGGGTGATACTGGGCGCAGGTGCACTTTTTCCACTTGAGGCCGCTGCCGCAGGGGCAGGGGTCATTGCGGCCGATCTTGATGACCCGGACAGGCTGGCCCTTGGGGGCACCCTTGACACCGGGCGCGCCGTTGCCGGGCACAAAGCCCTCGCCGGTGGGCTTGGCCACCTGCTCCCGTTTGGGGGCTGCACCGGCCTGCCGCACCTCAATGGTCAGCAGCATCTTGATGCTGGACTCACGGATGGAATCCACCATCTGGTCGAACATGTCAAAGCCCTCGATGCGGTACTCCACCACGGGGTCCTTCTGGCCGTAGCCGCGCAGGGAAATGCCCTGACGCAGCTGATCCATGTTGTCGATGTGATCCATCCACATCCGGTCCACGCACTTGAGCAGGCAGATGCGCTCCAGCTCACGCATGACCGGTGCGCCGTACCGCACTTCCTTGGCCTGCAGGATCTGCATTCCGCGGTCGTAGAGCAGATCGGCGATGCCCTTCTGGGAGAGGCTGTCGTAATCGGCCACAGTGTAGTGGAAGTCGGCATCGGTGGTCAGCCAGCCCTGATAGTGGCGGCGCAGGGCACCAAAGTCCCACTCGTCCTTCACATCTCCGGCCAGGAACTGCTTGCAGCTGGAATCGATGTTCTCCCGCAGCATGTTGTGCATCTCGGTGCTGATATCCTCACCGTCCAGCACCTTGCGGCGCTGGCCATAGATGATCTCGCGCTGCTGGTTCATCACGTCGTCGTACTTCAGCACGTTCTTACGGATCTCAAAGTTGCGGCCCTCCAGCTTTTTCTGGGCGCTCTCCAGCGTGCTGGTGATCATCCGGTTCTCAATGGGGGTATCCTCGTCCAGTTTGAGGGTATCCATCAGGCTGGAAACGCGGTCACCGCCGAACAGGCGCATCAGGTCATCTTCCAGGCTCAGGTAGAAGCGGGACGCGCCGGGGTCGCCCTGACGGCCTGCACGGCCGCGCAGCTGGTTATCGATGCGGCGGCTCTCGTGCCGCTCCGTACCGATGATGAACAGACCACCGGCCTTGCGCACTTCCTCTGCCTCGGCGCTGATGGCCGGCTTGTACTGGGCATACAGCTCCTCAAACCGTTTCCGCACCGCCAGGATCTTTTCATCGTTGGTGTCGCCGTGGCCGTCGGCCTCGGTCAGCAGGAGCTCCACCGCATTCGGGTCGGCATCCTGCGGCTTTTCGGGGTCGAGCAGGTTCTCACAGAAGTGTTCCCTGCGCATCTGGGCCTTGGCCATGAACTCGGCGTTGCCGCCCAGCATGATATCGGTACCACGGCCTGCCATGTTGGTGGCAATAGTGATGGCACCCTTTTTGCCGGCCTGCGCCACGATCTCAGCCTCGCGCTCGTGGTTCTTGGCGTTCAGGACATTGAAATCGCGGGTGTACTTCTGCAGCATTTTGGCCAGCGTCTCGCTCTTTTCCACGCTGACGGTACCCACCAGAACCGGCTGGCCGTTCTTGTGGCATTCCAGCACCTGCTCGATGACAGCCTTGTACTTGCCGTTGACGGTCTTGTAGACCGCGTCCGGGTAATCCTTGCGGATGTTGGGGCGGTTGGTGGGCACAGTGACGATGTTCAGGCCGTAGATCTCGGTGAACTCGGTGGCTTCCGTCTTGGCGGTACCGGTCATGCCGGACAGCTTCTTGTACATGCGGAAATAGTTCTGGAAGGTGATGGTCGCCAGCGTCTTGCTCTCGGCAGCGATCTTCACACCCTCCTTGGCCTCAATGGCCTGATGCAGGCCCTCGTTGTAGCGGCGGCCGATCATCAGGCGGCCGGTGAACTCGTCCACAATGATGACCTCGCCGTTCTTCACGACATAGTCGATATCCTTCTGCATCACGCCGTACGCCTTGATGGCCTGATCGATGTGGTGGGCCAGGGTCATATTCTCAGCAGCGGCCAGGTTCTCGACCTTGAAGTATTCCTCGGCCTTCTGGATGCCCTTGGCAGTCAGGGTGCAGGTCTTGTGCTTTTCGTCCACAACATAATCGCCGTCGGTCTGCTCATCGGCCTCCACCTTATCTTCCAGCTCGACCACCACACTCTTGTGCAGGGTGCGGACGAAGCGGTCCACCTGGGTGTACAGGCTGGAGGAATCCTCGCCCTTGCCGGAGATGATCAGAGGGGTGCGGGCCTCATCGATCAGGATGGAGTCCACCTCATCGACGATGGCAAAGGCGTGGCCGCGCTGCACCATGTTGTCCTTATAGGTCACCATGTTGTCGCGCAGGTAGTCAAAGCCATACTCATTGTTGGTACCGTAGGTGATATCGGCGTTGTAGGCACGGCGGCGGGCATCGCCATCGATGCCCTGTACGATCAGGCCGACATTCAGGCCCAGCCAGCGGTAGAGCTTGCCCATCCACTCGCTGTCGCGCTTGGCCAGGTAATCGTTGACGGTGACGATGTGCACGCCCTCGCCGGTCAGGGCGTTCAGGTAGGCGGGCAGGGTGGCCACCAGGGTCTTGCCTTCACCGGTCTGCATCTCGGCAATGGAGCCGCGGTGCAGGGCAATGCCGCCCATGATCTGCACAGGGAAGTGCTTCATGCCCAGCACACGCCAGGCAGCTTCGCGGCAGACAGCAAAGGCATCGGGCAGGATATCATCCAGCGTCTCGCCATTTGCCAGCCGCTCTTTCAGGGCCGGGGTCTGCGCCTGCAGCTCGGCATCGGACATCGGCTGATACTTTGTTTCCAGTGCCAGCACCTTTTTGGTAATGGGATTGATCTTTTTCAGCTCCCGGTCAGAGAAGCTGCCAAAGAATTTTTCAGCAAGGGACATTGTTACACCTCATCTATCAAAAATCGGGGCGGCAGGCCGCCCAACAGCGGAAAAACCACATACTGTTTATATGATACACCAAAGCTGAAAACCCGTCAAACCCGATGGATAGATTTTATCCGTTTTTTGGGTGAACTTTCTGTTAATTTAGAAAAAAAGACCCTCTCCGGCATTGCGCAGCAATGACGGAGAGGGTCGGTCCTATACCAATGTCGCCCCCGGGCGGGGAACGTGCTCCGTCAGCAGGGTGTGCAGCTGTTCCGGCAGAGCGTAGAAATTGCCGTTGGTATATTTCCACGCCCCCACCGCGGCGAGAGCCGCCAGCAGAGCCAGCACCAGCAGCGTCATGCACACCCGGCGCAGGGGATGCCGCTTGGGCTGGGGGCCGGGCGAAACGTCCTTCTTTGCAGCCCTGCGGGCAGGCAGGAAGCCTGTCCCCTCAGCCTGAGGCTTGTTTGCCGCCGTGCGCCGGATGATATCCAGCAGCCAGAGGGCGGGGTTCTCCCCCGCCGGGACGGTGCGCAGAAAGCAGCCCTTCCTGCAGCTGAGCACCAGCACACAGTCACTTTCCCGCTCGGCACAGGCGGCGGAGAGATCCGCCCCCACCACGCGGCGGGCAGCCTGGGCCCGGGCCAGCGCCTGCCGGAGCGGGTCAGTGCAGTCTTTGGGCAGGCGGGCACGCTTTTCGATCAACGGGCCGGTCTTGGGGTTGGCATAGCTCACCGCACCAAAATCAAAGACCTTCTCGGCCCCGGGCAGGTTCTCGAGCCGGGCTTCCAGCAGGGCACCGGCGGCAGCATCCGCGCAGATGAGCAGCTTATCGTGCCGTTCCAGCGCCTCCACCACGGCGGCAGGCAGAGTGGTCTCCCCTGCCCCGTACAGGTCTGCCGAAAACGCCTGCCGCAGGGCCTGCGCGGCCTTTTTCAGCCCGGAAGAGCTCTGCGCCTGCAGGGCCACCAGCGTTTCCGCACCCCGGCTCTTCCACTGGGCTGCGGCCCGCCACTGGGGCGGAAAGTTTTCCACCGTTTTCCCCACCGCTGTGGACTGCGCACCAAACAGCCGCAGCACACACCCGGTCTCCTGTTGCTGTGTCACCCTGCATTCCCCCTGCCTTTCAGTGGCCCAGGAACACCTCGTTCAGCTTGTCCAGCGCTTCGGCGCTGTGCTGTGCGTCCCGGGCAAGGGGCTCTGTGCCTGCGGGAACTTTTCCCTGTGCCAGCCGCAGGGCCAGCTCCAGGGCAGCCTGCGCGGCGCGGGCACGCACCAATGCACGGTCGGGCCGGGAGACGGACAGCTTTTTCAGATACACCGTCTCCCCCCGGGCCGCGCCCAGATACACCGTGCCCACCGGGCGGAGGACATCTCCACCGGTCGGTCCGGCCACGCCGGTCACACTGATGCCGATCTCAGCACCGGCGGCCTGAGCGGCCCCCAGCGCCATCTGGGCGGCCACAGGGGCCGACACCACATTGTACTTTGCAATGACATCCGGTTCCACGCCCACCAGCCTGGCCTTGGCGGCCTCCCAATAGGTCACAAAGCCGTAGCCGAACACTTCACTGGAGCCCGGCACCGAGGTGATGCGCTGTGCGATCAGCCCGCCGGTGCAGCTCTCGGCGGTGGAGAGGGTGAGCCCCTTTTCCTTTAAGGTGCGCACCAGTGTCTCCTCCAGCCCGGCCACATCCTCATCATACACCGCATCGCCCAGCAGATCATAGAACTTTTTGGCATATTCCCGGCACATTTTTTCGCCTTCCGCATCGGAAGCAGCCCGGGCGGTGATACGGATCTCGCACTCACCGGTCTTGCAGTAGATGGCGGCAGTCGGGTTGGCGTTTTCCAGCAGATCACGCACCTGATATTCCAGGCTGCTCTCGCCGCCCAGCACCCGCAGGGTGACAGAGTGCAGGGTGCAGTTCTGGCGCTTCATCAGCAGGGGGCGGACGCTCTCGTTCCACATGGCCTTCATCTCGCTGGGCACGCCCGGCATCAGGACAGCACAGCGGCCCTCCTGCTCAAACCACGCACCGGGGGCAGTGCCGTGATGGTTGATGATCTTATGCCCTTTTACGGGCACCATGGCCTGCTTGCGGTTGTTGGGGGTGGTCACCCGGCCGGAGCGGGCAAAATAACCGGTGATCTTCTCCCACTCGCTCTCGTCAAAGGCCAGCGTATCGCCATAGCAGGCGGCAACGGTCTCCTTGGTCAGGTCGTCTGCCGTGGGGCCCAGACCGCCGGTGAACACCAGCAGGTCACAGCGGTTCTTTGCCTCGTTGACAAAGTCCGCCAGCCGCCCCTGATTGTCGCCGATGGTGCTCTCCCGCTGGACCGTAATGCCCAGCTCAGCAAGCTCCCGGCTCAGGTACTGGGCATTGGTGTTGAGGATGTTGCCGAGCAGCAGCTCGGTGCCCACACTGATGATCTCCGCTGTCATGCCGCTCACCCCTCAAACTCGATCTCGTCCGTAATGCGGATGCGGATCCGTTCGGTGTTCTCAGCAGCTTCGGCCTCCAGCTCTGCCAGACCAGGCATGGCGGCTTCGGCCTCCAGGATCTCTGCCAGCTCGGGGCGGATCTTCGGGTGCGGCGGGGTGAAGATGGTGCAGCAGTCCTCATAGGGCAGGATGCTGGTCTCGTAGGTGCCAATGTGGCGGGAGGTCTCGATGATCTCGGTCTTGTCCATGCCGATCAGCGGGCGCAGGATGGGCAGATTCTGGGCGGCATCGGTGCACTGCAGGGCCTTGACGGTCTGGCTTGCCACCTGAGCCAAGCTCTCGCCGGTGATGAGGGCTTCGCAGCCCTGCTTCTTTGCAATGATATTCGCAATGCGCATCATGCTGCGGCGCATCAGCACCGTGAACAGCACATCGGGGGCATTGTCCCGGATATACTCCTGCGGCTTGGTGTAGGGCACCACAAACAGGTTGGAGCTGCCGGTATAGGGGGTGATTTTCTGGGCCAGAGCTTTAACTTTCAGTTTTGCGCGCTCAGAAGTATACGGAGGGGACGCAAAATGGATGTGATCCAGGGCCAGACCGCGCTTTGCCATCCGGTAAGCGGCCACCGGGCTGTCGATGCCGCCGGAGAGCATATTCAGGGCACGGCCGGAGGTACCCACGGGCAGGCCACCCTCTCCGGGTATTTTTGGGCCATGAATATACGCGCCGTAATCGCGAATCTCCACAATGACCTTGAACTGGGGGTTCTTCACATCCACCCGCAGGTAGTTATGCAGCCCCAGCAGATAAGCGCCCAGCTCCCGCATCAGCTCAGGGCTGGTCATGGGGTAGGTCTTATCCGAACGGCGGGCCTCCACCTTGAAGGTCTTGATGCCGTGCAGGCTGTCGCCCAGATACTCCTCCGCAGTCCGGCAGATGGTATCAAAGTCCTTTTCGCAGACCACGGCACGGCTCAGTGCCGCCAGACCAAACACGGTGCGCACCCGGTCAAAGGCCAGATCCATGTCCACGTCTTCTTCTTCGGGCTCCATATAAAAGGTAGACTGGGTGCAGTACACCTTGAACTTGCCCACGGTCTTGAGCCGGTAGCGCAGGATCTTCATCATGGCCGACTCAAACTGGTTGCGGTTCAGGCCCTTCAGGGACATCTCGCCCTGATAGCCCATAATAATTTCACGCATAGAGTTCTCCTTAATTATAGCTGGCTCACCCTCTCCGTCAGCGCTGACGCGCTGCCACCTCCCCCAAAGTGGGAGGCCTTGGCATTCCACGCAAAGTTTCCGGTTTTGTCAAGAGCTCCCCCTTTGGGGGAGCTGGACGCGGAGCGGCCTGAGAGGGTGAGGATGCTTTCCTTTTTTACTTTTTGATTCTCTGTAAGTGCTTCATTCCGTCCTCGAAGGCGTTGAGGAACGCGTCCACATCCTCGGGGGTGTTGTCCGCACAGAAGGACACGCGGATGGCCGTGTCGATGGCCAGCGGGTCCCTGCCCATGGCGGCAAGGGTGTGGCTGGGCTGGCCCCGGCCGCAGGCACTGGCCGAGGAGACATAGACCTGCTGCTGTGCCAGATGGGCCAGCATGGTCTCGCTCTTGATGCAGTTCTCGCTGAAGTTCAGCACCTCGGGCACCGCATTGTCCGGGCTGTTGATGACCACCTCCGGGAAGGCTTTCAGCCCTTCCCGCAGGCGCAGGTTCAGGGCGCGCACAGCAGCATCCCGGCTCTTCATGGTCTTGTTCAGGCGGGTGGCCGCGGCAGCAAGGCCCAGCGCATAGGGCAGGTTCTCGGTGCCAGGGCGCTTCTCCCGCTCCTGCTCACCGCCCAGATAGGGAGCCTGGAACGCCTGATACAGGCTGTCGCTCAGGTAGAGCGCACCAATGCCCTTGGGTGCGTGGATCTTGTGGCCGCTGACAGCCAGCGTGTCGATGTTCGCCAGCTTGATGGGCACCCGCATCCAGGCCTGCACGGCATCCACATGGACGATGGTGCGGCTGTTGCGGCGCTTGACCTCGGCGGCCAGACGCTCCACATCGTTCCGGGTACCGACCTCATTGTTGACCATCATGCAGGCCACAAGGATGGTGTTTTTGTCCACATGCTCCAGCATCCGGTCGATGTCCAGCGTGCCGTCCGGGCCGGGGTCCACCACGGTCACATCATAGCCCATGGCGGCCAGACGCTCCAGCGGCTTCTGCACGCTGGGGTGCTCAAAGCCGGACACCACGATGCCCTTGCCGAACCTGCGGGTCAGGGCCGCGCCCAGCAGGGCCATGTTGTTGCTCTCGCTGCCGCAGGAGGTAAAATAGAGCTCCCGGCTCTTGCAGCCCAGGGTGCGGGCCACGGCGGCGCGGGCGGCGTTCAGGGCTTCCTCGCTCCGGGCACCGGGGGCATACAGGCTGGACGGGTTGGCCCAGTGCTCCCGCATGGCCTTGTTGATGACATCCGCCACTTCCGGGGCCACGATGGTGGTGGCGGCGTTGTCCAGATAATGCAATTCAGGGTTTTGCAGCATAAATTTTGATTCCTGCTTTCTCAGTTACGCCAGCGGCACCCGCCGCCGACAGGATTTCATACTAAACCATGATGATTATACCACAAAGCATCTGCCGCCGTAAAGTAGCACGGCCCACTTGCACGGCCCCGCCGGGTGCTGTATAATGAGGGTAACGAACACAAAGAAAGCCGGGTGTTTTTATGGCCGATTATCAGGAATACCGCCGCCGCATCCTGCGCAAGCGCTGGCGCAGGAATTTTGCCGTTGCCGGGCTGCTGGTGCTGCTCATCCTGCTCAGCGCCGTAGGCCTGCTGTGGAAGCGCCTCCACCGGGAGCAGAGCCCTGCCGCCGTGCAGGGTCCGACCATCTTCCAGCAGGAGCTGCAGAGCAGCGAGTGGAACACCATCAGCTACACGCCCGCGCGGCGGCTGACCGTGCAGACCACCTCTGCCGGGTCCACCGCCATGGATTTCCGGCTGGCCGCGCTGGACCGCACCACCGCCGTGGACCGCAGTTATTTTGCCAACGTCTGTTTTCTGGGCGACAGCCTGACGCAGGGGATGCAGATCTATTCCAGCGGCCTGCCGGAGGCCTCTTTCTGCGCCTACCGGGGCGCAAACCCCAGCGTCGTGGTCAATGGCACCACCTGCAAGCGCTCCGATGGCGGCACCGAGGTCCCCATGGAGGTGCTGACAGCCCGGCAGCCCCCGGTGCTGTATATCCTGCTGGGCACCAACGTGCTCAACCGGGACGGGGATTATTCCAGCTTTCTCACCTACTACCGGCTCATGCTGGATATGATCTCCCAGGCCCTGCCCAACACGCAGATCTACGTGCAGTCCATCACGCCTGTCCGGCCCGAGGTGCGCAGCAGCCATCCCGGCCTGTACAAAGAGCGGCTGTGCGAGATCAACAATGAGCTGGCTGCCATTGCGCTGGAAAAGAACTGCGCTTTCCTCAACCTGTGGGAAGCCCTTGCCGACGACAACGGCGACCTGAAAGCCGAGTACGCGCAGCCTGACGGCATCCACATCAAGCCCGAGGGCTACCCCGCCTGGGTGGAATATCTCGCCACCCACACCGTGGGCCAACAGACGGCTTAAGCTGAACACTCACATAGAAAAACCGCCCTTCCGGTATCAAACTGGAAGGGCGGTTTTGTCATACAAACAGGAACGGGGAACGGCATCTAAACCGTTCCCCATCGATTGGTATTTGGCAGGCGTGGCGTTCTCCTGCATCTCTCAGAGCCTAAGCCCTTGTCGTTACCATCGGCGTGTGGCTGCCACGAAATTGACCACCTCAAATACCTTTCTTATCCTATGTTTAGGATACCACATTTATCCCTTTTTGTAAAGTATCTCACTCTGACGCAAAAGACGGCGGAAGCGTTTCTGGCTGATGCTCCACATCGTGATAATAGAGTTTTTGTATTCTTCCAGATCACTGGAAACTTTCAGCCTCAGAATAATTTCTGCATAACATCTTATAGTTGATTTGTATATAGAAAAGGGAGAGTGGCCTAACACAGGGATTTCATAGAATGGTATTTTGATTTGCCAAACAATAAAACTAAATGTTTTCATTGTTTGACCCGGCCAAGGCAATCAAGTAAGATTTCCGTTATATCTTTTGTTGCTATCGCCGGTTTGTCACTCATAATTTCCCAAACAGGGTTATTGCTACATTCTCCAGAAAAATATTTTCGGGCGCATTCTACTACACCCTTTATATTTTTTGTGTTCAACATAACATCAAAAGCTTCATCGAAAAGAAGCATATCATATTTTGTAGGTTTCTCTTCTTCAAGGTCAACCTCAAAAAGTCGAATTTGCGCTCTCTCTTCTTCCGATTTCTGAGCCCAGCCAGCTTCATATAACACTTTATAATATTCAATATTGTCGAAATAGTAGCTGCAATTTAAACGGCTTGGAAGAAAAGAAAATTCGGTTTCTCTTACAAATTCAAAGATTCCTTCAACACACCATTTTACATATTCACGCCATTCATCACCTTGCAATTTCATCGACGCAATCGTTGTTTCGAGACACTGTTCAGATTGTTCTAATGTGCTGATAACCTCTCTACAACGAATTTCATTTCTCTTGTATCCAGCTTTTAATTTATCCCCAACTTGTAGTGTCTGACTCATGTGGTAAGCTTTCATCTTTTTCTCCACCGCTTCCGATTTGTTGAGCTAAAAAGTCCCATACCCAGCACCTTAACGGTGCGGACATGGGACTTCATATTTTTTCAATCAGAACAGCCCCGTGATCTTGCCTTCGGCATCCACGTCGATATTGACGGCGGCGGGCTTCTTGGGCAGGCCGGGCATGGTCATAATGTTGCCGCAGATGACCACCACGAAACCGGCACCGGCGGCAAGGCGGACTTCCCGCACCTCCATGGTAAAGCCGGTGGGCGCACCGGTCAGCTTGGCGTTATCGCTGAAACTGTACTGGGTCTTGGCGATACAGACCGGCAGGTCGCCGTAGCCCAGTTCGGTCAGCTCGGCCAGCGTCTTGGAAGCGGCGGCGCTGAAATTCACACCGTCGGCACGGTAGATCTTTTTGGCGATGGCTTCCACCTTCTGCTTCAGGGGCATCTCCAGCGGGTAGACGTACTGGATGGGACGGTCCTCCATGACCTCCAGCACCTTCTCGGCCAGAGCCTTGCCGCCCTCGCCGCCCTTGGCGAACACCTCGCTCAGGACGCAGGGCACGCCCTGCTCGGCACAGACCTGCTCAACGTATGCCTGCTCCTCCGGGGTGTCGGCGGGGAAGGCATTGATGGCCACCACCACAGGCAGGCCAAAGCCGTTCTTCAGGTTGTCGATGTGGCGCACAAGGTTGGAGGCACCAGCCTTGACAGCCTCGAGATTCGGCTGGTTCAGGTCAGCCTTGGCAACGCCGCCGTGGCTCTTGAGGGCACGGACGGTGGCCACCAGCACGCAGGCGCTGGGGGCGATGCCGGCATAGCGGCATTTGATATCCAGGAACTTCTCGGCACCCAGATCTGCACCGAAGCCCGCTTCCGTGATGACGTAATCGGCCAGCGAGAGGCTGAGCTTGGTAGCCATGACGCTGTTGCAGCCGTGGGCAATGTTGGCAAAGGGGCCGCCGTGGATGATGGCGGGGTTGTTTTCCAGCGTCTGAACGAGGTTCGGGTCAAGGGCATCCTTGAGCAGCGCGGTCATGGCACCGGCAGCACCGATGTCGCCAGCCGTAACGGGCTTGCCCTCGTAGGTGTAGGCGCAGACGATCTTCGACAGCCGCTCCTTCAGGTCGGAGATGCTGGTGGCCAGGCAGAAGATCGCCATGACCTCGCTGGCAACGGTGATATCAAAGCCGTCCTCACGGGGGGTACCGTTGACCTTGCCGCCCAGACCATCCACGATGAAGCGGAGCTGGCGGTCGTTCATATCCATGCAGCGCTTCCAGGTGATGCGGCGGGGATCGATGTTCAGGGGGTTGCCCTGCTGGATGCTGTTGTCGATCATGGCAGCCAGCAGGTTGTTTGCGGTGCCGATGGCATGCAGGTCACCGGTAAAGTGGAGGTTGATATCCTCCATGGGCACCACCTGGGCATAGCCGCCGCCGGCCGCGCCGCCCTTGACACCGAACACGGGGCCAAGGCTGGGCTCACGCAGGCAGAGCATGGTCTTTTTGCCCAGAGCGTTCATGGCATCGGCCAGGCCCACGCTGGTGGTGGTTTTGCCCTCGCCTGCCGGGGTGGGGCTGATAGCCGTGACCAGGACCATCTTGCCCTGCCTGGATGCCTTGTGGATGAGGCGGTGGTTGATCTTGGCCTTGTAGCGGCCATAGGGGATCACATCCTCATCGGCAAGGCCCAGCGAGGCAGCGATCTCGGTGATGGGCTTCATTTTGGCTTCCTGTGCGATCTCGATATCAGACTTCATGCTCAAATCCTCCCTGAAATGCAAAAAGGACAGCTTTGCGCACCAATAGCGCAAGGCTGCCCAGACGGTCGGCGTAAAAAACCCGGTTTTGTCTGCACTGTGGTGCTCCACAACGTTCCGTCAGCAGGCAAACCCGTTCTTCTGGGTCAAAGATATCACATCTGCCCGTGGTTTGTCAAGCAGAAACTGTCCGCAAAGAAAAATCTGCCTGTACGGCCCCTGCGGCTTGCATCCATCCTGCCAGATGTGTTATACTAAAGTGTATCAAACGATAGGGAGGCTTTCACGATGCCATTTACACCGAAACTGACTTATAAAGGCAAGCCCCTCGTCCGTAAGGACAACGAGCTGTATTACGGCCATATGACCGACCCCTATGTGCTGCGGATGCAGATCCTGAGCACCAAATCCGTGGGCGGCATGGATGTGGCCGATAAGGTACACATTCAGGTCTTTTCCACCAACGACAGCCTGGCCCCTGAGGCCCGCGTGTTCCGCCAGACCACCAAGAATGGCCTGTACAACGCACTGGACATTGGCAGCATCTGGCTGCAGAAGGCAAACGAGACCCGCTGAACGGCATAAAAAAGGACCGTCTCCCGCTGAGGAGACGGTCCTTTTTGTTGTGCTTTACTCTTCGGTCACTTCAAAGTCCAGGGGCTTGCCGCAGCCGGGGCACTTGGGTGCGCCATCCAGCAGGTCGTCCTCCTCAAACACAGTGGTCTGACCACAGGCGGGGCAGGTCACCTCGTACTGCACGGGGCCTTCCTCCTGCTCCTCGTCCTCATCCTCCAGCGCGACCTCAAAGGTCACGCCGCAGTGGGCGCAGTTTGCTTCGCCCGCGTCCAGGTCGTCCTCGCTGACGTAAACGGTCTCGCCGCAGTTGGGGCAGGCCACCTCATAGAACGGCTCACTGGCGATATCATCGTCATTGTCGTCCTCTTCGGTGTCCTCTTCCTCTTCTTCGGGCTCCTCGTCATCCTCATCGTCCTCATAGAGGTCGGCTTCCAGATCCTCCAGCTCCTCGCTCAGGTCGTTGATCTGGTCGTAGGCGCGGGTCACATCTTCATCGATGCCGTCCACAGCCTCTGCCAGTTCGCCCAGCAGCTCGCTCATGGCCTTGATGACCTTGCCCTCTTTGGTGGTCTCGTCGATGCCCAGGCCCTCGATCAGGCCCCGCAGGTATGCAGCCTTTTCCTTCATAAGAATGACCTCCTATTTTAATCAAAAAACCGGGCATACGGTTGCCCGCTGCCCGGTCTGTCGGTAAATTAGACGCGCTCCATATACTCGCCGGTGCGGGTATCGATGCGGATGTGGTCGCCCTCGTTGATGAACAGAGGAACGCGGATCTCAGCACCGGTCTCGACAGTAGCGGGCTTCAGGGTGTTGGTGGCGGTGTTGCCCTTGACACCCGGCTCGGTCTGGGTGACTTCCAGCTCGATGAAGTTGGGGATCTCGACGCTGAAGACCTTGCCCTTATAGCTCAGCAGCTTGCACGGCTCGTTCTCCTTGCAGAACTTGAAGTTATCGGGCACATCGGAAGCGTTGACGGGGATATCGTCGTAGGTCTCGTTGTCCATGAAGTGGTACAGATCGCCATCCTCATAGCTGTAAGTCACGTCCTTGCGCTCGATGAAAGCCTGAGGGAACTTTGCGGTCGGGTTGTAGCTGGTCTCAACCACAGAGCCGGTGATCACGTTCTTGGTCTTGGTGCGGACAAAGGCAGCGCCCTTGCCGGGCTTCACGTGCTGGAACTCAACGACCTGAAGAACCTGGCCGTCCTGCTCAAAGGTCACGCCGTTGCGAAACTCGCCTGCAGAAATCATAGGAATTCCTCCATTAGTAAAATCTCATTGATGCTTAACGCATATCTCTATTTATTTTACTCAATCCTGCATGGTTTGGCAAGGGGTTTGAGCAAAAAAGACGATAAAATCAGAAAAAAGTTCATCCACAATACATCCTCTGCATCGTCTGTGCATCCTCTGCCTGCGTACCGGCGCTCTCACAGATGATGACAGGCGCAAGCCCACGCTCGGCCAGCAGCTCCATCAGGGGCTGGGGTTCGGGGCCGAACTGGGTCTCGGCAAAGGTCCAGTGCCGCTTTTCACCGCCCTTGGAATACTCGATGCGGGAAAAATGGACATGGAACTGCCGGGCACGCGCATCCCCCAGCGCCTCCCCGATGCGGTCAAGGATAGCGGCATAATCCGCCTTGGAGCGGATGCCGCCCAGCGTCCGGGCGTTGAGGTGGCCGAAGTCGATGCAGGGGGTGATGCGTCTGTCCACTCCGCAGAGAGCCAGCACCTCCTCCAGCGTACCCAGCTGGCCGATCTTTCCCATCGTCTCAGGGCAGAGGATGATCTCGGCAAAGCCTGCTTCATCCAGCGCGTCCTGCGCCCGCTTCAGGGTGTCCAGCGCTTTTTCCAGAGCAGCCTCCCGGCTCTGCCTGCCGCAGCTGCCGGAGTGGAAGATGACCCGCCTGCCGCCCAGCGCCCTGCAGAGCGCCGCGCTCTGGAGCAGATAGTTCACGCTGTTCAGCCGCTTTTCCTCGTCCAGGCTGGAGGCGCTGATATAGTAAGGCGCGTGGACGCTGAACAAAATCCCCCGGGCGGCGGCATCGTCAGCCATCTGCCGGGCCTTGTCCAGCCCCAGCCGGACTCCATGGCCGCACTGGTATTCAAAGGCATCCAGCCCCATTTTTTCGGTATAGGCCGGAATGTCCAGACTGTTCTTATACCCCATGGCCGTGAAGCTGTCGCTGGTGCCTGCGGTGCCGAACCGGATCTTCCACTCACTCACAGAGTCTTACCTCCCCGGTCGTAGTATTCCTGCCAGTGTTTTTTCTCCCACTTGCGCTTGAGCACCACCTGTGCCCCGAGATCCGGTCCGCGGGGGATGACCATCAGGCCCGGGATACCATAGAGCGCCGCCGCCATCCGGTCGGCATAGAGCTGGTCGCCCACCATGGCCATTTCCCTGCGCTTCACCTGCATCCGGCGGCGGGCCACCCCCAGCGCAAAGGGCAGGGGCTTGGCGCTGCGGTAGAGGTAGGCAAGGCCCAGCTTTTCCGCAAAGGGGCGCACCCGCTTTTCGGCACCGTTGGAAACGATGGTCAGCTTTACGCCCGCCCTGCGCATGGTTTCCAGCCATCCGGCCACTTCTTCCGGCAGCTCCTGACTGCGGTCGGCGGTCAGGGTGTTGTCGATATCCAGCACCAGCGCCCGGATGCCCTTTTGGGCCAGCCACTCCGGCGTGATGTGGGTCACATCCTTGAATACATATTCGGGGGTAACTAACATACAGAACCCTCTCTTTGCCTTTCACAGGCTCACCCTCTCAGTCCGCTTCGCGTCCAGCTCTCCCAAAGGGAGAGCCTCTGGCGAAACCAATAACTTTGCACGGATTGCCAAAGCCTCTCCCCTTGGGAGAGGTGGCATTGCGCAGCAATGACGGAGAGGGCGAGGATGTTTATCTTTTTCATAAATGAAAATAGGAGAGCCTGAGTTTCAGGCTCTCCTACATCGGCGTTAGCAACGCGTTTGAAATCTAAAGCAACGTGCGATTTCAAGCAGTTAATTACTTGAACTTGCGCTTGCGGGCTGCTTCGGACTTCTTCTTGCGCTTAACAGACGGCTTCTCGTAAGCCTCGCGCTTACGGACCTCTGCGAGCACACCGCTGCGAGCGGTGCTGCGCTTGAAGCGACGCAGTGCGCTTTCCAGCGACTCGCCCTCTTTAACACGAATTTCCGACATCTTATTCCCTCCCTTGGACCGTGAGGCAGGAATTTCGTTGTTACATGGTAACTAACAGTAGACAGTATAGCGCATTTTCATGCGTTCGTCAACCTTTTTTTGAAAGATTTTTTGAAAAAACTCTCCGGCAAAGCGCTTGAGGGATCAGCCCTTCACGGCCAGGTTGACCAGACGGCCCTTGACGTAGATCTCCTTGACGACCTGCTTGCCCTCCAGAGCGGCGGCAACAGCGGGGTCAGCCTTGGCGGCGGCAATGGCGGCAGCAGCATCGATGTCGGCAGCCACCTTCAGGCGGGCCTTCACCTTGCCGTTCACCTGCACGGCGATCTCCACGGTGCTCTCCACGCACTTGGCCTCTTCGTACTGGGGCCAGGGGTAGTAGGCCAGCTGCTCATTGTGGCTGTGGCCCAGCTTCTCCCACAGCTCCTCGGTCATGTGGGGAGCAAACGGGTTCAGCAGCTGAACAACGGTCTCCAGCTCGGCCTTGGTCGCACCGCCGTTGTCGTACAGGGCGTTGACCAGCGTCATCAGCTGGGCGATGGCGGTGTTCATCTTCAGGCCCTCAATGTCAGCGCCCACCTTCTTGATGGTCTGGTGCATCAAAGTCTCGATGGCGGGGCGGTAGCCCTCGCCCTCCACCAGCTTGTCGGACAGCGTCCACACGCGGTCGAGGAAGCGGTTGCAGCCGGCAATGGCAGAGGTCTGCCAGGGTGCGGCCTGCTCAAAGTCGCCCATGAACATCTCATACAGACGCATGGTGTCGGCACCGTACTGGTCCACCACCTCGTCGGGGTTGATGACGTTGCCCAGGCTCTTGGACATCTTGACGATGGGATGGCGTGCCATCTCGCCGTACTTCTCTTCCAGTGCCTTTTCGGCGGCCTTCGGGCTGCCATACTCCTTCAGCAGCTTCTCCTGCTCGTCAGCGGGCAGGTTGACAAAGCTGTGGGGGTTCAGGCCCAGGATCATGCCGTGGGCGGTGCGCTTCTGGTAAGGCTCGGCAGTGGGCACCACGCCGATATCGTACAGGAACTTGTGCCAGAAACGGCTGTACAGCAGATGCAGGGTGGTGTGCTCCATGCCGCCGTTGTACCAGTCCACGGGAGACCAGTATTCCAGCGCCTCCTTGGAGGCCAGAGCGTCCTTGCAGTGGGGGTCCATGTAGCGCAGGAAGTACCAGGAGGAACCGGCCCACTGGGGCATGGTGTCGGTCTCGCGGGTGGCGGGGCCGCCGCAGCAGGGGCAGGTGGTCTTGACCCAGTCGGTGTGGCGGGCCAGCGGGGACTCACCATCGGGGCCCGGCTCAAAGTCGGTGATGTCGGGCAGGGTCAGGGGCAGGCTGCTCTCAGGCAGGGGCTGCCAGCCGCACTTTTCACACTTGACCATGGGGATCGGCTCGCCCCAGTAGCGCTGACGGCTGAACACCCAGTCGCGCAGCTTGTAGTTCACCTTATCGCAGCCCTTGCCGTTGGCTTCCAGCCACTCGATCATCTTTTTCTTGGCATCAGTCACAGACAGGCCGTCCAGGAAGCCGGAGTTGACCAGCGTGCCGGTGGCAACATCGGTAAAGGCAGCCTCGTCCAGATTGGACTCGGTATTGCCCTTGACCACCTCGATGATGGGCAGGCCGAACTTCTTGGCGAACTCCCAGTCGCGGGTATCGTGGGCGGGCACAGCCATGATGGCACCGGTGCCGTAGGTAGACAGAACATAATCAGAGATAAAGATGGGGATCTGCTTGTCGTTGACGGGGTTGATGCCCATCACGCCCTCCAGCTTCACGCCGGTCTTTTCCTTGTTCAGCTCACTGCGCTCGAAATCGCTCTTGCGGGCAGCCTCTGCCTGATAGGCCGTAACGGCATCCGCATTCTTGAGCAGGCCCTTTTCCAGCCACTCCTTGACCATGGCGTGCTCCGGGGAGACGACCATGTAGGTAGCGCCGAACAGGGTATCACAGCGGGTGGTGTAAACCGTCAAGGTATCGCCTGCGGTGGTACCAAAGTTCACCTCTGCACCATGGCTGCGGCCGATCCAGTTCTTCTGCTGGGTGGCAACGCGCTCGATGTAATCCAGACCATCCAGGCCGTCGATCAGCTTGTCGGCGTAAGCGGTGATTTTGAGCATCCACTGGCTCTTGACCTTGTGCACGACCTCGCTGCCGCAGCGCTCGCACACGCCGTTGACAACTTCCTCGTTTGCCAGCACGCACTTGCAGCCGGTGCACCAGTTGACGTTCATTTCCTTCTTGTAGG
>OAUV01000925.1_pt1 | contig 21614 bp, 20 predicted proteins | sample 1516841 | NCBI WGS metagenome assembly OAUV01 (sample SAMEA2580044, study PRJEB22360) | human gut metagenome | biome: human gut; feature: human-associated habitat; material: faeces | place: Denmark | collected 2008/2010 | reverse complement strand
TTCGGTCTTGCTTCGGATGGGGTTTACATGGCTTTCTCTGTTACCAGAGAAACGGTAGTCTCTTACACTGCCTTTCCACCCTTACCAGGAAAAACCTGGCGGTATCTCTCTGTTGCACTATCCCTGGAGTCACCTCCGCCGGACGTTATCCGGCACCCTGCCCTGCGAAGCCCGGACTTTCCTCACCTGGCCCCTTTCGGTCCTGCCAGCCGCGATTACATATCTTACTTTGTCAAAAACGGAACATCAGACAGTTAATAATCTTACCACAAACTCTCTTTCTTGTCCATCCCCAAATCGCAGATCCCACAAAGCCATACAAAACAGCCTTTCACACATCAAAGCAGCTTCCCCCCACAAACTCCCGCAGAATCGAGTTTTTCGGAATATCCTCAATCGGCACCCCGACAAAATAATCCAGGAACTTCAGCAGCCGCTTCGCCTCCTGATACTCCGGCTCCCCCTCCTCAATCTGGAACAAAAGCGGCTCCGCATACAGCTTCAGCACCGAAAGCTCATACACCAGCGCCGAATTAAACATCACATCCGCCTTCTCCTGGTTCGGAAAAATATTCCGATCCTCGCCGCGGCGCACCGACGGCCACATCGCAATCGTCTCCTTCGCCGACGTTGCCCGCGTCCGGCTGTCGCGCACCATCCGCCGGATCAGACGTCCGTCCGTCGTCGGAATCCGGTTGTGCTCATCCACATTAATCTGCGTCAGCGCACTGATATAAATCCGGAACTTGCTCTCCGCCGGAAGCGACCACGTCAGTTTCTCATTCAGCCCATGGATGCCCTCCAGCACCAGCACATCCGTCTCCTTCATCTGGATAAAATTCCCCTTGTACTCGCGCTTGCCCGTCTTAAAATTAAAATACGGCAGCTCCACACGCTCTCCATTCAGAAGCTTCGTCATATCCTGGTTCAGCAGATCAATATCCAGCGCCTCCAGGCACTCAAAATCATACTCCCCATTCTCATCCCGCGGCGTATCCACACGGTTCACATAGTAATTGTCGAGACTGATCGGATGCGGCGTCAGCCCATGCGCCGAGAGTTGGATCGAAAGCCGGTTGCAGAACGTCGTCTTGCCGGAAGAGGACGGACCCGCGATCAGCACAAACTTCACCGTCTTTTTCTCCGCGATCTGCTCCGCAATCTTCGCAATCTTCTGCTCCTGCAGTGCCTCCGCAATCAGCATCATCTGCTGGATATTCCCCTTTGTGATGCGTTCATTCAGATCCGCAACCGTCGAAATTCCCATCTGCTCGCCCCAGCGCTCCGATTCCCGCTGCACCTGGAACACCTTCGGGGAGAGATTCGCCGCCGGCACCGTCTCCGGCGCCTTTTTCTCCGGCATCTGCAGCACAAAGCCGTCATCGTATAAATAGAGATCAAAATACTTCAGATAACTCGTATCATACGTCATAAATCCATAATAATAGTCTTCAAAATCCCCGAGACTGTACAGATTCACACGGGAGACACGGCGGTAACGGAACAAGCGGTCTTTATCCGTCATGCCATGCAGCCGGAACCGTTCTCTCGCCTCGTGCGTATCGACACTCCGCTTATAAATCGGCACCGCCTTTTCCACCTGTTCATGCATATACGCTTTTACTTCGTCCAAAAACGCCTGATTCAGCGTGATATCGCCGTCCACCGTATAGAAAAAGCCCGAACCCGCCGAAAAATGCAGCATCACATGGCGGATCTTATCGTAGCCTCCCACATGATACACCGCTTTTACCAGCAGAAGAGAAAGACTCCTCTGATACGTTTTATGTCCGATCTCATCCTCCGTTGTCACAAATTCCAGTTCACAGTCTTTTTTCAGCTGTTTGTGCAGCTCCCGCAGCCGTCCGTCCACTTTCACAAGGACAATCGGCGCGTCCATTGTTTTTTCAAAATCCTTTGCAATCTCATAATAAGAGCAATTTTCCGGATATTCGTATCCTTTTCCATCAATTGTTACCTGAATCAATTGTAATTCCTCCTTCTTGCAAAACTTTCTGAAAATTCAGAAGTGACAGAAAAGGCGCGCCCGAAAATTACAACTGCTGAAATTTTCAGACACGCCCCTCTTGTGCAAACGCTGTCGTTACATCGTATGGAAACGCGCAAGCGCAGATTCCAGTACTGCCTCTTTTTCTTTTAATTCCCAAAGGCGTTGTGCTGCCTTTTCACTGGAGTGATCCGAAAGCTGGCGGATCAGCGTCTGGTTCTGCTCCTGCTGTTTCAGAAGGTATTCCCTCAGCACCGGATTTTCCTTTTCCAGAAGGCGCGGTCCATAGAAAAGCTCCTCCGCCTTCAGATTCTCCTTTTCCCCTGGCACTGCCCGCAGAATCGGATAATATTTTCCATCCTCCTCTACAAAATTCTCCTGTGCAAGGAAAAATCCGTGTTCCAGAAGCCATGCACGCACGCGGTCGATATCCGACTGCGGCTCCAGGATCAGCTCCCGAAAACCGGACAGCAGCGGCTCACCTTCGCTTAAAATTCTTACGGTAAGCCCGCCGCCCATGCCCGCGATGAGAAGAGAATCACCCTCTCCCGCACGCAGGGCATGGAGTCCGTCGGAAAGTCTTGTTTCTATGTAGTCCCCCATGTTATACTGCGCAATATGCTCCCTGGCCCGCTCCAGCGGTCCGCGGTTCACATCCATGGCGATTGCGGAGGAAATTTTTTGCTGTTCCAGCAGCGCAATCGGCACATAGCCGTGATCCGTTCCCACATCGACTAGGCAGCCGCCCGGGGTGACAAACTCCGCTACTGCGGAAAGTCTTTTTGATAACTGCATTTTCCTGTCGTCCTTTTCTTCCTCGCAGATTAGTCCAGGTAATCTTTCAGCTTTCTGGAACGGCTCGGATGGCGCAGTTTACGGAGCGCTTTCGCCTCGATCTGACGGATACGCTCTCTTGTAACGTTAAACTCTTTACCAACCTCTTCGAGGGTTCTCGCACGGCCATCGTCAAGTCCGAAACGGAGACGCAGAACCTTCTGCTCACGGTCGGTCAGTGTGCTTAAGACATCCTCCAGCTGCTCTTTCAGCATCGTGAATGCTGCCGCGTCTGCCGGTACCGGCACATTGTCGTCCTGGATGAAATCGCCGAGGTGGCTGTCCTCTTCCTCACCGATTGGTGTCTCGAGGGAAACCGGTTCCTGGGAGATTTTCAGGATTTCACGCACACGCTCTACAGACATGTGCATCTCCTCTGCGATCTCTTCCGGAGTAGGTTCGCGGCCTAACTCCTGCAGTAACTGACGGGAAACGCGGATCAGCTTGTTGATGGTCTCTACCATATGAACCGGAATACGGATCGTTCTCGCCTGGTCTGCAATCGCTCTTGTGATCGCCTGGCGGATCCACCATGTTGCATAGGTGGAGAATTTGTATCCCTTGCGGTAATCGAATTTTTCAACCGCTTTGATGAGGCCTAAGTTACCTTCCTGAATCAGATCCAGGAACAGCATGCCGCGGCCGACATAACGTTTTGCAATGGAAACAACGAGACGAAGGTTGGCCTCTGCCAGACGTTTTTTCGCATCCTCATCGCCCTCTTCCATTCTCTGTGCCAGCTTAATCTCTTCCTCTGCAGAAAGAAGCGGCACTTTACCGATCTCTTTTAAGTACATGCGGACCGGGTCCTCAATGCTGACGCCTTCCGGAACGGAAAGGTCGATGTTCTCCATATCGATCTCTTCTTCTTCGGAAAGGTCGATGTCATCGTCGTCCAGAAGGAGAAGATCACGGTCTGCCGCATTTGGATCCTCGGTCATGTCTGAGAGACGCAGTACATCGATGCCGCTTGCCTCCAGGTATTCAAATACCTTCTCCATCTGCTCCGCGTCCAGCGGCATATCGCGGAAAAAGTCGTTGATTTCCTGATATTCCAGGACGCTCTTTTTCTTTTTGCCGTATGCTACCAGCTCTTTTAATTTTTCCATAAATTTTGCTTTATCGAACTCCATTGACTGTCCATCCTTCCATAGCTTGTATATATTCTGTCCCTGCCCTGCGAAATTAAACACGCAGAACAGAAGATTCCAGGGTTTTTCTTTGGTATCCAGGCCTCCTTAAAAAGCGAAATCCGGAAGTTCCCCTGCTCTCCACCGCTCCAGGCTCTTTTTGTCCGCCATCAGCTTCTGCAGCGCCGCCATATCGGTCACATTCATATGCGCCGACTGATACGCAATGCTGTTTTCTTTCATATTGCAGATCACATCATGCAGCGCGCGCCGTTTTTCCTCCTCTGTCTCCAGCGGGATTCTGGCATTAAAAAGGCCTGCAACTTCTTTCTGCTCCTCGGAATCAACAAACTGATTCAAAAGCTTTGCCGGATTCACCCCGCCCTCGTGATACTGCAGCACAATCATCTCTGCAATCTGGCGGTAAAGAGGTGTGGTAAAATCCTCCGGCGTAATATATTTTTCCAGCTTTCCAATGAGTGCCGGATAAGAGGTCATCCATGTCAGCATCAGCTTCTGTGCTTTTTCGACACCGCCCTCTTTCTCTTTTTTGTTTGCGGCTGTATTCCGCGGCTTGACACGCTCCGTCCTTCCGGCTCCTGATAGTGCCATCTGACCGACCTGCTTTCGCAGTACTTCGACGGCAATCCCGTATTTTCCCGCCACTGCCTCAAGATAACTGTTCCGCTCGATCTCATCCTCGATTGCAACGAGACGGCGCACCGCCTCATGCAGGAAATCGGATTTGCCCTGCGGGTCGGCAAGGTCGAAATCGCGTTCCTTCATGCGGATCTCATACAAAACGCTGTTCTCCGCCTCTTCCAGACGTTTTTCGAACGCTTCGCAGCCCTCGTGCTGAATAAACTCATCCGGGTCCTTATACGGTCTCAAATTGACGACACGCGTTGTAAGACCAACCCCTTTGAGCATCGGAATCGCACGAAGCGCCGCTTTGACGCCTGCCTCATCGCTGTCATAGATCACAAGAACCTCGTCGGTATACCGCTTCATCAGCCCCGCCTGCAGCGATGTGAGCGCTGTTCCAAGAGAAGCTACCGCGTTATTGAATCCTGCCTGGTGCATGGAAATTACGTCCATATAGCCCTCGCAGATAATCAGATTTTTTCTCCGTGAAGAGCGCGCCAGATGCAGCCCGTAGAGATTGCGGCTCTTATCGAAAATCTTTGTCTCCGGCGAGTTCAGGTACTTCGGCTTTTCATCCCCCATCACACGGCCTCCGAAGCCGATGACACGGCTGTTGGCATCCATGATCGGGTAAATGACACGGTTCCAGAACTTGTCCTGCATGCCATGCACCTCGTCCGCCAGAAAAAGGCCCGACTGACGCAGGATTTCATCGTCATACCCTTTTTCTTTTAAGAAACGGTACAGCAGGCTTCCATACTTATCTGAATAGCCAAGGCCGAATTTTCGAATCGTATCATCCGAAAGGCCGCGCCCCTTCAGGTAATCGTATCCTTGCTTTCCGCGCTCGGTGTGGAGCTGATAATAATAGAATTTCGCCGCCTGCTTGTTGATCTCCAGCAGCGTATTCTTTAAATCGGCCTGCTCCTTTGCTTCTTTCGAATACTCCATCTGCGGAAGCTCCACCCCGGCCCGGTCCGCCAGAAATTTCAAAGCTTCCACAAACGTAAAGTTTTCATATTCCATCAAAAACGTAAAGACATTTCCTCCGGCTCCGCATCCGAAGCAGTAATACATCTGCTTTCCGGGGCTGACAGAAAAAGAAGGAGACTTCTCATTGTGGAACGGGCAGAGCCCAAAGTAAGAGCTTCCTCTTCTTGTCAGCTTTACGTAGCCGGATATCACATCTACGATGTCATTTTTCATACGAATCTCTTCCACTAAATCATCGGAATATCGCATTTTCTATCCTCCCGGTATCTAATAAACTGCCCAGGCTTTCGGCACGAACAGTTCCTCGTACTGATGCATGGAATACTGATCGGTCATACCGGCAATATAATCGCACACCACCTGCGTTTTGTCCTGGCCGCACCCGATGAGTCCCCGGTACTCGCGGGACATCTGCTCCGGATGCTCCTGGTAATAGGTGTAGAGGGAAACCAGCATCTTCTTTGCCTTCTCTTCCTCTTTTTTCGCGTCCGGATTGCGGTAGACGTTTGCAAACATCAGTTTCCGCAGCAGGCGCATGCCCTCGGCAATTTCCGCCGACTGACGCACATACTCCGTTCCGCGGCTCTGCTCCACAATGTCGTGAATCAGCGTATTGAGCCGCTCGCGGCATGTATCGCCAAGGACAACACGGATCGTAATCGGGATGTCATCCTCGCTTAAAATGCCGGCCCGGATGGCATCGTCCATATCGTGGTGGATGTAGGCGATCTTGTCACAGAGACGTACGACCTGCCCCTCCAGGGTGGAAGGCTTTCCCGCCGTACGGTGATTCAGGATCCCATCCCGCACCTCCCAGGTCAGGTTCAGGCCTTTTCCTTCTTTTTCCAGGACTTCCACAACACGGACACTCTGTTCTGCGTGACGGAACCCACCGGAATGCACCATATTGAGCGCGTCTTCCCCGGAATGACCAAACGGTGTGTGCCCGAGATCGTGGCCGAGCGCAATGGCTTCGGTCAGATCTTCATTCAGATTCAGTGCCCGCGCAATCGTACGGGCGATCTGGGACACCTCGAGCGTGTGCGTCAGGCGGGTACGGTAATGGTCGCCCTGCGCAGCGAGAAACACCTGCGTTTTGTCTTTCATTCTGCGAAAAGCTTTTGAGTGGAGAATCCGGTCCCGGTCTCTCTGGTAAACGGTACGGATGTCACACTCCGGTTCATATCGGTCCCTTCCTCTGGAATTCCGGCTGTGCGCCGCATAGGGGCCAAGCTCCTGAAATTCCCGTTCTTCAAATGATTCCCTCAAGTTCAAGCGAAGACCACCTCTTTCCCGGTAATATGCCTGCAACAGTTTCCTCACAGTGAAACCCGTCCGTTTCACTGTTGACTGGACAATAGGATCTGTTTCCACTGTCCCCCTATTTCCTATATTCGGTGCCCGTTTCCGATTTCCTTTTTTATTTTTCAAATTTTTCAAATTTTTTCAAAAAAAGTGTTGACGTCTCACAATTCTGGTGCTATAATACATCTTGTCGTCAGCGAGATGACAAAAACTTAAAGAGCATGCGGAAGTGCTGGAATTGGCAGACAGGCCAGACTAAGGATCTGGTGGTCATTGCGATCGTGTGGGTTCAAGTCCCATCTTCCGCAGAATGAAAACCCTTGTGCATGCAAGGGTTTTTTCCTGCTCAAAAAAAATCAGAGGAAATTCCTTTCCGGATCCCTCTGATTTCTTATTTTTCTTTTTTTCAGAATTTTCTCTGCAATTTCTGTTTTTACAGGTTCGGTCTTACAATCTTCGGTGTATAGCCAGCCTCTTCCAGTGCTTTGACAATACGGTTCTTGTGATCGGTGCCGAATGCCTCCATTGTGATGCGGAGCTCTACTGCAGCACTTCTGTTCGTTGTGAAGAACTGGTTGTGGTCCAGTTTGATGACGTTTCCGTTCTCGTTTGCAATCACCTGGGAAACGCGTACCAGCTCGCCTGGTTTATCCGGCAGAAGAACGGATACAGTAAAGATACGGTCTCTCTGGATCAGTCCGTTCTGGATCACGGAAGACATGGTGATGACGTCCATATTTCCGCCGCTTAAGATCGAAACAATCTTTTTGCCCTTGACATCCAGATGCTTTAATGCAGCCACAGTCAGAAGACCGGAGTTCTCGACGATCATCTTGTGGTTTTCTACCATATCAAGGAATGCTACGATCAGCTCATCATCATCCACGGTAATGATCTCGTCCAGGTTCTGTCTTACATACGGGAAAATCTTGGATCCCGGTGTCTGTACTGCAGTACCGTCTGCAATTGTGCTGACAGGAGATACGGTCGTTACCTCGCCTTTTTCAAAAGAAGCCTTCATACAGGCTGCTCCGGACGGCTCAACACCGATGACTTTGATGTTTGGTTTCAGCAGTTTTGCCAGTGTGGAAACACCGGTAGCCAGTCCGCCTCCTCCGATCGGAACAAGGATATAATCTACGAGCGGAAGCTCCTGAATCACTTCCATAGCGATGGTTCCCTGGCCGGTTGCAACGGTCAGATCATCGAACGGGTGAATAAAGGTATAGCCATGCTCTGCTGCAAGCTCGTATGCTTTTGCACATGCCTCATCGTACACATCTCCGTACAGAACAACCTCAGCGCCGTAGCTCTGGGTACGCTCTACTTTGATGAGCGGTGTGGTAGTCGGCATTACGATGACAGCCTTTGCACCGTAGCATTTTGCCGCATACGCAACGCCCTGTGCATGGTTTCCTGCAGATGCGGTGATCAGTCCTTTTGCGCGCTCCTCTTCACTTAAGGTGCTGATTTTGTAATAGGCACCGCGCAGCTTATAGGCGCCGGTCAGCTGCATATTTTCCGGTTTTAAGTAGACTTTATTTCCCGTCTGCTCGCTGAAATATTTGCTGTAAACCAGTTTGGTCTCCTGTGTTACTTTTTTTACGATTTCAGACGCTTCCTCAAATTTCGGGAGTGTCAGCATTTCTTCTGCCATAGTCTTTTCTCCTTGTTGTCTTTTTTAAGCATTCTCTTCGGATGTATGGAACAGTGCATTTACAAACTGGTCTGCATCAAATTTCTGTAGATCGTGGATGCTCTCGCCCACGCCGATGTATTTGACCGGAATATCAAGCTCGGACTGGATGGCAACGGCGATACCGCCCTTTGCAGTTCCGTCCAGCTTCGTCAGAATGATACCGGTGACATTTGCCACTTCTGCAAACTGTCTTGCCTGCTGCAGCGCATTCTGGCCCGTGGTACCGTCCAGCACCACCAGCGTTTCCAGGTATGCCTCTGGGTACTCTTTTTCCAGAATCCGGTAAATCTTGTGGAGCTCTTCCATCAGGTTCTTCTTGTTGTGAAGTCTTCCTGCCGTATCACAGATCAGCACATCCGCATTTCTGGCTTTTGCCGCTGCGACTGCATCGTATACGATCGACGCCGGATCTGCTCCATTCTGTCCGCCACGCCGGCGCGGTGCGCCCACTCGGTGAGCTGTTCGCCTGCCGCTGCACGGAACGTATCTGCTGCCGCAAGAACAACCTTTTTGCCCTGATCTTTCAGAAGGCCGGCCAGCTTTCCGACGGAGGTCGTTTTTCCGACTCCATTGACACCGATCACCAGCACCACCGATTTTCGGTTTTCAAATTCATAGGCCGTGTCGCCTACATCCATCTGTTTTTTGATGCTCTCGATCAGAAGCTGTTTGCACTCTGCCGGATCGGTAATGTGTTCTTCTGCCACCCGTTCTTTTAAGTGGTCAATAATTTTGGTCGTTGTATTGATGCCGATATCTCCCATGACGAGAATCTCCTCGATCTCCTCATAGAAATCGTCATCAATGTTGGAATAGCCGCTGAAAATAGAATCAATTCCAGCCACAATGCTGTCTCGGGTCTTTGTCAGACCATTGACAAGACGTTTGAAAAAGCCTACTTTCTCCTCCGCCATACCGTTCGCCTCCCTTTGTCTTTTCTATTTTACTTCTTTCGTATTGTATCTTATTCGTTTCTATTTGTCCAGTTCTCCCTCAATCAAATCGACAGAAACAAGCGTCGATACACCCTTTTCCTGCATCGTGATGCCGTACAGGCGGTCTGCTGCCGTCATCGTACCGCGTCGGTGGGTGATAACGATGAACTGGGTATTTTTTGTCAGCTTATGCAGATACTGCGCAAAACGCGTTACGTTGGAATCGTCGAGCGCCGCCTCGATCTCGTCAAGTAAACAGAACGGGGACGGCTTTAAGTTCTGGATTGCAAAAAGCAGCGCAATCGCGGTCAGTGCCTTCTCGCCTCCGGAGAGCTGCATCATATTCTGCAGTTTCTTTCCCGGCGGCTGGGAAATGATGCGGATACCTGCCTCGAGTACATCCGTGTCCTCCTCGAGCTCCAGCGTTCCCTTTCCGCCGCCGAACAACTGGCGGAACACGCGGTCAAACTCTTTCCGGATCTCCTCGAATTTTTCCGTGAACTGCTTGCGCATACCGGCATCCAGCTCATCGATGATGCCCTGCAGTGTCTCCGCCGCTTTGACAAGATCGGTGTGCTGTGCATCAAGAAATGCGTGGCGCTCCGAAATCTCTTTGTACTCCTCAATCGCATTCACATTGACAGAGCCAAGTTTCCGGATCGCATCTTTTACTTCCAGCACACGCCGCTTTAATTCACTGCGCTCCGGAATCTCCTCCATCTGGAACTCTCTTGCGTGGCCCGGTGTCACTTCGTACTCTTCCCAGAGATACGAGGTCTGTGCCTCTTTTGTCTCCTCCAGCTTTTCTTTCTGGCTGTTCAGACGGAAGCACTCTTTGTCCATCAGGGAAATCTGGTCGGAGAGCTGATCCCGCTTCTCGAAAAATTCTTTGTGATCTGCGCTTAATGCTTCTTTTTTCTCCTGCAGTTCCACAATCCGGCGGTCTTCCTCTTCCTTTGCCTGCACTGCTGCTGCAATCGTCTTCTGGATCTCCACGATGTCCTGCTGTTTCTTTTTGACATCGTCTTTTTCCTCCGCCGCTTTTTCCAGCATGGTGCGGCTTTCCGCTTCCAGTTTTCCCGTCTCTTCCTCAAGACGGCGGATGTTCTGGGCAAGGAATCCATCCTTCTGGGACAGATTTGCGTAATTTAACCGGATTTCTTCAAGATCCTTCGTATATTCTGCTTCCCGGCGGCGAAGCCCTGTAAGCGCCTCCTGCGCCTTCTGGATATTCTCCTGCAGCGTGCTTTCCCGCTCCACCGATTCCTGCATTTCCTGACCGATGACTTTCCGGTTCCGCTCAATCTCGGCGATCTGATTTTCAATCTCGAGACTCTCCTTCTGAAGCGCTTCAAAATCCAGACGGATTTCCGTCTTTTTCTCGCGCGCTTTTTCCAGATTCAGGCGCACCGTATTCTGCTCGATGTACTGCCGCTGCAGTTTTTCATTCAGCTCGGTGCGGAGATCACGGATTTCATTCCGCTTATTTTTCTTCTCTTCAAGTTCCTGCTGGATTTCCCGCAGTTCCTTCGCAAGACCCTGTACGCTCTTTTCGAGTTCCTCAATCTCACGCCGTCTTCCGAGCAGGTTGCTGTTGTTCCGGAACGAACCTCCTGTCATGGAACCGCCCGGGCTCAAGAGCTCGCCCTCGAGGGTTACCATGCGGAGCGTCTGACGGTATTTCCGCTGAATCACAATGGCATGGTCGATCGTGTCGACCACCAGCGTTCTTCCAAGCAGCTGTGCCACAAGACCCTCATACACCGGATCGTACGAAACAAGTGCATTTGCCACACCGAGCACACCGGTTTCTCTTGCCGCATCCTCATTCACCTGCGTTTTTTTCCCGCGCATACTGGTGAGCGGAAGGAACGTCGCACGGCCGAAATGACCCCGTTTCAGGTATTCAATCAGGTATTTCGCCGTGGCCTCATTGTCGGTGACAATATTCTGAATGCTGCCGCCAAGTGCGGTCTCGATCGCCGTCTCGTACTTTTTCTCCGCCTGCAGAAGATCCGCCACAACGCCGTGGATGCCGGGATTCCGGTCTTTCTGCTCCATGACCTTCCGAATACTGTTTCCATAGCCGTCGTACCGCTCGGTGATGTTCTTTAAGGATTCGAGCCTTGACGCTTCTCTGTGGTAATTGGTCTGGCCGGCTTCCATCTCTTTCGTCTGGTTCGAGAGATCCGCCGTCAGCGCGGTAATCTTCTGATCTGCCTCCTGGTACTGCTGTTTCAGGCTGCTTACCGTCTCTTCGAGCGCTTCAAACGCGTTCTGCAGTTCTTCTATCTGCCCGTTCTGTTCGGACTCACTCGTCTTTAAATGCAGCACCCTCTGGCTTAATTCTGCCTTTCGGATGCCGATCTGCTCGAGCATCGCATCGTAGCGCTGCATTTTTCCCTTCGTGGAACCCCGCTGGTTCAGAAGGCCGATGACTTCGCTCTTATCCTGTTCACTCTGCAGCTCGACTGCCTGGATCTGCTCCTGGCATTCCGAGAGAGCGGCCTCTTTCTCACTCTTTTCCGTCTCTGACGCAAGAAGTGCTTCATGAAGCCCGTCCTTTTCTGCCTGATATGTATTTTTTTCTGCCGTCTTTGTGCGGCTCTCCGCGCGGATCGCCTCCAGACGTTCTCTTAATGTGTCGCTGTTCCTCTCCGATGCATGAATCTGCTCGTTCAACACCTCGATCTGGTTTTCGAGCTGCTGACGTTTCAGTGCATTCTCCCCCGCCTGATCGCGCGCAGAAAGAATCGTCTGGTCCAGTTTTTCCTGCTCCTGTTCCAGCTTTTCATACTCCTGCTTCGTATGCTCAAAAGCCTCTTTCGTGCTCTTTAACTGCTCTTCTGTAATCCGGTACCGGTCTTCTACTTTCGCGAGATCGTTCCGGATGCGCTCCATCTCGAGCAGAAACATATTGATATCGAGGAGCTTTAATTCCTCTTTCTTCTTTAAATAAATCTTTGCCGTCTCAGACTGGCGTTCCAGCGGCTCTAACTGCCTTGTCAGTTCCGAGAGAATGTCGTTGACGCGCACCAGATTCTGCTGCTCTTCCGCCAGCTTCTTTTCGGTCACGGCCTTCCTTCTCTTGAATTTGACAATTCCTGCCGCCTCGTCAAACAGCTCCCGGCGCTCTTCCGGCTTACCACTTAAAATCTTATCAATCTGACCCTGTCCGATGATGGAATAGCCTTCTTTTCCGATACCGGTATCGTAGAACAGCTCGTTGATGTCCTTTAACCGGCACGATGCGCCGTTCATCAGATACTCGCTCTCACCGGAGCGGTAGAGCCGTCTCGTCACCGTGACTTCCTCGAAATCGACATTCAGCTTGTGGTCGGAATTGTCAAGTGTAATTGCAACCGACGCGTAGCCGAGCGGCTTTCTCGTCTCGGTTCCGGAGAAAATAACATCCTGCATATTTCCGCCGCGGAGCTGCTTGGCGCTCTGTTCGCCGAGCACCCAGCGCACCGCATCGCCAACATTGCTCTTTCCACTGCCGTTCGGCCCTACAACGCCGGTAATACCGTCGTGGAACTGCAGAATGGTTTTGTTGGCAAACGACTTAAATCCCTGCATTTCAATGGATTTGAGATACATAATTCACCTACGCTTTTTTTCTGGCAAGAATTGCATCGTATGCCGCTGCCTGTTCTGCCGCTTTTTTCGTTCTGCCCTTTCCGGTACCGAGCGCTTTCTTTCCGACGCTGACCTGTGCCCAGAAGCTCTTGTCGTGATCCGGTCCCTCTTCTTTTAAGATGGTGTAAACAATCTCTTCATCCGTCTCACCCTGGATCAGCTCCTGCAGAATCGTTTTGCTGTCGTAGAAAAGCTGTTTGTGTTCGATATCGTTTAAGATATAGTTCAGAACGAACGTTTTTGCCGGTTCAAAGCCGCCGTCCAGGAAAATCGCACCGATCGTTGCCTCCATAGCATCCGAAACGATGGAATCGCGGTGACGGCCGCCGGTTGCCTCCTCGCCCTTTCCAAGGAGCAGAAAGCTGCCAAGGTCAATCTCACGGGCACAGAATGCCAGTGCCGGTTCACAGACGAGGCTGGCGCGTTTTTTCGTCATCTCGCCCTCCGGGAGACGCGGGAATGTCTTGTATAAAAATTCGCTGGATACAACTTCCAGCACGGCATCTCCTAAGAACTCCAGACGCTCGTTGCACTCCAGGCGCTCCATATGGTGCTCATTTGCGTAGGAAGAATGGCGCATCGCCATCTCCAGCAGTCCGAAATTCTGAAATTTATACTGGATCTTCTTTTCCAAATCCACGAGTTTATCAATATTATTCATAACCTGTTTTAAGCCTGTCCTTCCTCATAGTTACCGTTTGCAGGTGTTCTGCGGACGGTAACAAAGGGGCTGTCCTGTAGCAAACAGCCCCTTCGCCATTTTCTATTATTCTGCCAGTTTCTTTTTGATCGCTTCCACCGCATCCTCAACCGATACGATGTGCTCTGCTTCTTCTGCTTCGATCTGGATATCAAATTCTTCTTCAATTCCCATCACAATCTGAAATACATCCAGGGAATCCGCTCCCAGATCATCTGCAAAGGTTGTCTCCATGGTTACTTCATTCGGATCTACGTTTAATACATCCGCAATGATCTCCTGTAATTTTTCAAACTCCATCTTTCGCTGCCTCCCTGCTGCTCTTATAGTCTGCCAGATGCTCCTGCACTTTCTGCGGAATCTTCTCCTCGCTGAATGAAATGCACTGGAGAATGGAATTTTTAAATTCGTTGGCTTTTGAGCTTCCGTGCGTTTTTACAACGAGTCCTTTTAAGCCAAGCAGCGGTGCTCCGCCGTACTCACTGGCATCAAAAGACTTCAGTGTCTCTTTCAGCGCCGGTTTCACAAGAAGGGCTCCGATTTTACTGCGCAGAGATGTCATCATGCCCTGTTTTACCTTGGAAATCAGGGTCGCGCCGACGCCCTCATACAGCTTTAAGATAACGTTTCCGACAAACGCCTCACAGACAACAACGTCTGCGGCTCCGTTTGGAATTTCTCTTGCTTCGATACTGCCGACAAAGTTGATATACGGGTTTTCTTTCAGAAGCGGATACGTCTCTTTGACGAGCGCGTTTCCTTTTTCTTCTTCCACACCGATATTCACGATTCCCACACGCGGATTTTTAATGCCGACAACGTGTTCCATATAGATGGAACCCATCATGGCAAACTGCACCAGATGGGACGGTCTTGCATCAACATTCGCACCGCAGTCGATCAGAAGGGATACACCGTCTTTCGTCGGGATCAGCGGAGCCAGCGGCGGGCGCTCTACGCCCTTGATGCGTCCTACGATCGTCTGTCCGCCGACCAGGACTGCTCCGGTGCTTCCGGAGGAGACAAACGCGTCTGCCTCTCCGCAGCGCACTTTTTTCATGCCGACAACGATCGAAGAATCTTTTTTGTGGCGGATCGCATTGACCGGCGGCTCTCCCGTCTCAATGATCTCGGTTGCCGGAACGATCTCAACCCGCTCCTTCGGGTACGTATATTTCTGCAGTTCTTTTTCGATGACATCCACCTGGCCGACCAGCTGGACTTTGACACGTTCATCTGCGTTTACGGCCTCAACGGCACCTTTTACCGGCTCCACAGGCGCATAATCGCCGCCCATCGCGTCCACTGCAACTCTGACTAAGTCACTCATGTTTTTTCCTCTTTTCTCTTTTCTAAAGCGCGTTTGAAAACTCTTTTTCTTTCAAAAAACCGTTTTCAACCACGCTCTAAAAGCACTCATGCAAGTGCTGTATTAACTATACTAAACTCCTTTGCAAAAATCAAGCACAAATGCCCATCCGCGCTTTCTCCTGTATTCCAAAAAAGCGGGTGGATTTATCTTTCCAAAATCCACCCGCTCTGTTTTATCTTATTTTTCTTAAGAAACCTTGACTCCGCTCGAATTCATCTCATGACCGTCTATGGTTGTATTCCGTGCCATGACACCGGTATCCGGATCCAAATAATATTCCTCACCATCCTGCGTGAACCAGCCGGTCTGCATCTGACCGTTGTCCGCCAGATAATACCATTCTTCTCCGCTCCAGTACCATCCTGTCACCATGTATGAATTTTCATCAAACACGTACCAGTAGCCGTCGATATTCTGCCAGGTATTGGTTGCATAGCTTCCATCATTATTCTGATACTGCCATCCGTTTTCATTCTGAACCCATTTCCCTGCCGGAATTACCGTAACTTCTGTTACCGTACTCGTCGCCATGGAAACGGTATTTCCAACCGTGTTTGTTGCCACAACGTAATAGTAATCTTTGCCCTCCGCCGAAGTATCGACCTGGTATGTCACTTCTGTTGCGCCTTCAATCGGCGTTCCTCCGCCGTTGGAATTTACGTTGTTCTTATACCACTGATATGTTACTGTGCCTTCTCCCGTTATTCCTGCCTCACAAGTCAGCTTTCCAGATGTATTTCCAACGGGAATCTGCAGGCTCTCCACCGGATTTACCGAAAAAACCGGCTTTTCCAGATTGGCATCTACATGAACAGCATCGCTGTCCTCTTTTGAAATATCTACACTGGCCGAAGACGAAACCGTCGTCTCAGTTCCCATCATTTTATCCATCAGACTGTCTGTGGAACATCCTGAGAGGAATACTACACTGCACATGCATGCTGCCAGAAATATGATTCGTCTATTCTTCATATGCTTTGCACTCCTTTTTTATAATTGTTACGAAAATATTGCAATATTGTTTCAATTCTCACCGAGACCATTATAGCACATCACGACACACCACGTCAAATCTTTTATATGACGCTTCCAGACAACCCGCAGAGACAACAAAAAAGCCCCCGGTGACGGGAGCCTTTTGCTGCATTGCACATCGGAACTGGTTCCGATTTATGAATATTAGTCCATTGCAACGACTTCTTTTTTGTTGTAAGAACCACAAGCTTTGCAAACTCTGTGCGGCATCATAAGAGCACCACATTTGCTGCATTTTACAAGGTTCGGAGCAGACATTTTCCAGTTTGCTCTTCTCTTATCGCGTCTTGCTTTGGAAGATTTATTCTTAGGACAAATGGACATAGTTACACCTCCTTAAATTTGCTGAATATATCTTTGATTGCAGCCATTCGGGGGTCTAGCCCTGTGGTATCACAATCACAGGTCTGAATATTCAGATTCGCACCACAACGGCTGCAGATTCCTTTACAGTCATCTTTACACAGCACTCGAATCGGCCATTGGACTATGAGCTCATTACGAACCAGTTCTTCCACATCGAGCTCGTCTCCCTCCACAAACGAAGAGTCCTCTTCTTTTTCCTCGCGTTCTTCCTCTGACAGATTCAGATCAATCTGCAGATCGAACTCGAGCTGGAATGGAATCGCTACCGGTGTCAGGCATCTTGCACATGGAATCTCCATTGTAAGGTCTGCACTGCCGGTGATCGTGATCACACGATTGCCTTCATGCGTAAGGCCAAGGATAACAGGATGTTTTTCGATTACCCGATAGTCCTGCCCGCCGATCGAAAAAGTTTCGGATGTAAGCGGAATTTCATACTTTTCGGACTTTCCGTCCTGCGTAAATAACTTGGTCAGACTGATTTTCATATTGTTCTCCTAATCACACTTTACCAATTATACCCGGGAAGGTAAGAATTGTCAACTGCTTTTTGAATTATTTTTTATTTTCCTTTTACTAACTCTACGGTCTCCTCGCAGATTGCGATTTCCTCGTTGGTCGGGATCACGCATGCTGTAATCTTGGAGCCTTCTTTGGTGATGATCTTCTCAACGCCGCGGCAGTTATTTGCCTCAGAATCGAATTCCAGACCCATGAACTCAAATGCTTTGCAGATGGTCTCACGAAGTGGAATAGCGTTCTCTCCAAGGCCTGCGGTGAAGGTGATCACATCTACGCCGCCCATAGCTGCGATGTAGGAACCGATGTATTTGATAATGCGGTAAGCGTATGCTTCCAGACAGTTGATGGCATCCTGATTACCTGCCTCTGCTGCTGCAGATACATCACGGTAATCGCTGGAGATGCCGGTCATGCCGAGCATACCGGATTTCTTGTTCAGAATGTTCAGAACCTCGGATACGGTCAGGTTCTCTTTGTTGCACAGATACTCAACAAAAGCTGGATCGATATCTCCGGAACGGGTTCCCATGATCACACCTTCGAGCGGGGTAAGGCCCATGGAGGTATCTACACATTTGCCGTTCTTTACAGCGGAAAGGGAAGCACCATTTCCCATATGGCATACGATGATCTTCAGATCGTTGTAGTCTTTGCCAAGGAACTCTGCGGTTCTCTTGGATACGAATTTATGAGAAGTTCCGTGGAAGCCGTATTTACGGATTGCGTATTTCTCATAGTACTCTTTCGGAATACCGTACATATATGCTTTCGGAGGCATGGTCTGATGGAATGCGGTATCAAATACTGCTACGTTCGGAACGCCCGGCATCAGTTTCATGCAGGCATTGATTCCCATCAGGTTTGCCGGATTGTGCAGAGGACCAAGGTCAGCGCACTCCTCGATAACTTTGATTACTTCGTCATCGATGATAACAGAGTTTGTGATCTTCATTCCGCCGTGCAGAACGCGGTGTCCGATGGCATCTACTTCTTCCAGGCTCTTGATGACGCCGCTCTTCTCGTTTACCAGAGCGTCCAGAACCATCTGGATTGCCTCTACGTGTGTCGGCATTGCTGCTTCTGTTACCTCTTTTTCGCCGTTCTTTGGCTCATAAACGAGGCGTCCGTCGATACCGATTCTCTCACAGAGTCCTTTTGCCAGGACGTCACGGTTATCGTAATTGATCAGCTGGAATTTCAGAGAGGAACTTCCGCAGTTTACTACTAATACGTTCATTTCTAAATTCTCCTATTTTAAAAGTCTTATTAAAACTTCTGGCCGGCCTGTTCTCCGCAGCCGGCCAGAAAACCGCTTGTAATTGGTTTTATTTCGTGCTTACTGTGCCTGGCACTGTACAGCAGTGATTGCTACAACACCAACGATATCCTCTGCGGAGCATCCACGGGACAGATCGTTGACTGGAGCTGCGATACCCTGCGTCATTGGGCCGTATGCTTCTGCTTTTGCCAGTCTCTGTACCAGTTTGTATCCGATGTTTCCGGCATCCAGATCCGGGAAGATCAGAACGTTTGCTTTTCCTGCTACTTTGCTGTCCGGAGCTTTGGATGCACCTACGCTCGGAACGATTGCTGCATCAAGCTGCAGCTCGCCGTCGAGAGCGAGATCCGGGTTTGCTTCTTTTGCAATTCTGGTAGCCTCAACAACTTTGTCTACATCAGCATGTTTTGCACTTCCTTTGGAGGAGTGGGAAAGCATAGCAACTCTTGGCTCGTTTCCGGTCAGCATGCGGTAGGACTCTGCGGAAGACTCTGCGATTGCAGCCAGCTCTTCCGGATTCGGGTTCTGGTTCAGACCACAGTCACCGAATACGAATACACCGTCATCGCCGTACTCGCAGTCCGGAACTACCATCAGGAAGAATGCGGATACGAGTTTTGTGCCTGGTTTGGTCTTTAAGATCTGCAGGCATGGACGTAAGGTGTTTGCGGTAGAATGGCAGGCACCGGAAACAAGTCCGTCTGCATCTCCCATTTTAACCATCATAACGCCATAATATGTATAGTCATTCAGGATGGTCTCTCTTGCTTTCTCCGGAGTCATGCCTTTCTTTGCACGAAGCTCTACCAGCTTATCTACATAAGCCTGTGTTTTCTCGTTTTTCTCTGGATCTACAATAGTAGCTTTGGAGACATCCAGTCCCTCGCTGCCTTTCTTTACTGCCTCTTCGCTTCCGATGATGATCAGATTTGCAAGGTCCTCTTTCAGGATCTGTGCAGCAGCCTCATATGTTCTTCTGTCTTCTGACTCTGGCAGTACAATTGTTTTTTTGTCTGCTTTTGCTCTTGCTTTAATTGTGTCAATAAATCCCATGATCTTTTGACTCCTTTCGATAAATTTACTCGATATTCTCATTGTAGTACGCTTTTTGCCCTTTCGCAAGTATAAAATTCAAAACAACTGGACAAAAAATCCAAAACGGAGGAATTCTTGCATTCCTTTTCTGTTTTTGTTACGATAGGGCTATGTGATCCGCGGTTCCTCTCTGTTTGGAATCGTGCTATTTTTTTCGAAAGAAGGTACGTTTTATGACCATTACCGCAGTCATTGCAGAATATAATCCTTTTCATAACGGCCATGCTTATCAGCTGGCAAAAGCCAGGGAACTGACCGGGGCGGACTATCTTGTCGTGATTATGAGCGGCGATTTCGTCCAGCGCGGCGCACCTGCGATTCTTGACCAACATGACCGTGCGGAGCTGGCGCTTCTTGGCGGCGCGGACCTTATCTTACAGCTTCCGTGTCACTTTGCACTCGGCAGTGCACAGCATTTCGCACGCGGGGCGGTATCGCTTCTTACTGCGCTTGGCTGCGTCGATTTTCTCTGCTTTGGCAGTGAATATGGAGACACGGCGCCGTTTCTGGAACTCGCTGATGTTCTGCTCCACGAGCCGGAGGAATACCGCGAGCTGCTCTCCGGTCTGCTTCGGAACGGACTTTCCTTCCCGACGGCGCGCGCACAGGCACTTTCCGCTTATTTTTCTGACAGCGCTTCCTTCTCTTCGCTTTCAAAAGAAGAACTTGATACCTTTTTAAAAGAACCAAACAATATTTTAGGCATTGAATATGTCCAGGCACTTCTGCTGTCACAAAGCCGCATTCGGCCGGTAACGATCCGCCGGGAGGGCAGCGGATACCACGAAGGAGCGCTTTTCACACATGCACTCCCTTCTGCTACAGCAATGCGGAATCTTCTTTTTTCCAATCCGCATAAGGATCTGGAACTGTCCGCGCTCGCCTCCTGCATGCCAGAAGCGGTCTTTCCCGCTTTTCAGAATGCCGTCGCATCTCATGGACTGTTGACCGCCGATGATTTCAGCCTGCTCCTCGCCGCACGGCTCCTCACGGAGACGAAGGGATCTCTCTCCTCCTGTCTCGACCTCTCGCCGGATCTTGCCAACCGCATCCTCCGCCAGCGCCACGCATGCTCCTCATTTTCAGAATTCGCCATGCAGCTTAAAACAAAGGAAATGACGTATACCCGCATCAGCCGCGCCCTGATGCATCTGCTTCTGAACCAGAAAACATTGTACCCGGCCGGCTATAACCGTGTTCTCGGTTTCCGAAAAAGTGCCGGTGCATTGTTAAAAGAGATTAGAAGACGTTCTTCTCTGCCGCTCATTGCCAAGGCAGCCGACGCCCCGCGGCTTCTTACCGGCGATGCACTTGCCGCCTTTGAGAGCGATATACAGGCCTCTCTTTTTTACGAGACTGTCCGTTCTCACAAAACAGGGACACAGTTCGTCCATGAATACACAAAAAAGCTGGTTCTGTTATAGAACCAGCTTTTTTCCAGCAGCATCATCATCTACTGCTGTGGAACTGTATAGTCCTCCACAAACAGGAAAACATTTTTTGTATCTGCACTTTCTCTTGTAAAGTCAAACTGCATGAAACGCATCTCACCATTCAGTATAAAATTGATCATAACATGATGCATGATGTGTTCTGCTGTTCCCTGTGTGATTGCTTCCATCGTCATCTGCTGTTTTATCCGATTAAGATCATCTATATTGCCAGATGCATAACGCATGAGTATCTTCAAAATCAATGTACAGGATTTCTATATAATGATTTTTAAGAGCTTTTTCATATATTGCAGCCTGAACCGCTTTCTCCAACAACTGAATTCCTCCTTGTTTTCTCATGTACTATTAATGCTTCATAGCACTCCCGCTATAAATTACTTTCATCAGTAATTCCACATCAACAGGCTTAGCAACATGTTCATTCATCCCTGCTTCTTTTGCTCTTATTCTGTCCTCCGTGAACGCATTTGCTGTCATTGCAATGATCGGTATTTTCTTTGCATCCTCTCTGTCCAGAGACCTAATCATCTTTGTAGCTTCATAACCATTCATGACCGGCATCATAATGTCCATAAGAATGACATCAAATTCACCAGGTTCACT
>OAUV01000898.1_pt1 | contig 22352 bp, 18 predicted proteins | sample 1516841 | NCBI WGS metagenome assembly OAUV01 (sample SAMEA2580044, study PRJEB22360) | human gut metagenome | biome: human gut; feature: human-associated habitat; material: faeces | place: Denmark | collected 2008/2010 | reverse complement strand
AACCCCCCAGTCGCCTTGCGGCGACAGCCCCCGCTAGTAGGGGGGCCCTTGGCATTTCGTAAAGCCTGACCTCTTTGCCAAGGCCGCCCCTACTAGGCAACAACGACGACCGCCGCCAGTGGCGGAAACAGGGAGGAGTTGTTGGGGCAGCGGCCAGCAGGACACGAGTGCTTTGCACGATGTGGACGCTGGGTGCCGCAACCCGGACAGGTGGCATCCCGAAGGGATGACGGTGGGGTTATTCCTCTCCCCCGAAAACTTTTTTCAAAAAATCTCGAAAAAAAGTGAAAGGAATCTGCGTTTCATGTATTATAGAGAGTGAAACTGCGAATATACAACACAAAACTGCGCGATATATCAATGCGGCGGGGCGTGCGGATAAGTCGGACTGTTCTACTCCCCGCAATGATATTGCGACGGTTCATAACGTGCAGTATATCGCAGAATATTTTGTCTGAAAAGGGGAAGGGAAAATAAAATTTCACTATTGAAAATACTGGATATACATGCTATTATTACAATAATGATGTGTCTGGTAAAAATAACCTGCCAAGGGAAAGAAAGCCGACAAAAGTTGGATATCTTTTCCTCCGGTTTTGCCAAAAATACTATGATGCAGGGAGGGCTCCACTGTGCGGAAAAATCATCACGGAAAAAAAGATAGGCTGGTGAAGCGTGTTTTTGCGCTTTGTCTGGCGCTTGCGGTCATCTGCACCTGCCTTGTGCCGGTGTTTGCAACGGAGGATCTGAGCGATCTTCAGGTTGAGAAAGAACTCCCCGGAACCAGCGAGGAGGAAGCTGCCGGTTTTGGCGGGGACGAAGCTGCCGGTTTCGGTGAGCCGCGCGAAGTGTACGATGACAGCGAAGCTGCCGGTTTTGGCGAGGAGGAAGCCTCCCGGCCCGTAGACGATGAGGGCGGCGAGGACAACCTCGACGGCGGCCCCAACGTTAAGGAAACAGAGTGGGGCACCGTCATTGAGTACGACACCAGCACCAGCACCGACTCCAGCTCCAGCACCGAGACCCAGTGGTCCGGCGAGGACGACGTGGTGGAAAAGCCTGATGACAAAGTGGTCGTTTCCGGCGACGAGATCAAAAAGCTGCAGGATATGGTGGTCTACCGCTTCTGGCTGAAGGAGCTGAACACCCTTGACCTGCAGGACATTACCGCTCAGGCACAGATCAACAATATGACGGAGAGCGAGTATCTGGCCCGGAACGGTGAGGTTCTGTGGAACCTGTACTTTATTCAGGCTGTGCCCCGGGCAGAGACCATTGCGGATTACAGCAGCTACATCGAGAACCCCTCCTCCAACCGGGACCCCAAGGGCGAACTGCGGCAGTTTGACTACTGGTACACGCTGGACGAGTTTGGCAACCGGGTGCGCCTGAACCTCACCGACCCCACCAGCAACATTCTGGACAGCAAGACCACCACCGTGAACGTCTACGCCGCATGGAAGGACGGTACCGTGGGCTCCGATGAGGAAGAGGACGTGGATCACGAGGATCTGGTGGACAAGAACCCTGTGCCTGTGGATCTGACTGCCAAGGCCGCTGCTTCCTACGAGGACGAGGACGGCAACACGGAGAGCGTCAATCTGCCGGTAGAAGTGAAAAATCTGCCCTCTGCCGCAGACCACCTCAGCGTCAGCCACATGGGCGATAACTCCATGACGGAGTTCTGTAATACTTACAAGAGTGAGCTTCAGGGGATGCAGCCCCTTCTGGGCCTGAAGATCTCCCCCAAGAACGCCAATGGCGAAACGGTGCAGCCTGCCAAGGGTGAAAAGGCTACCGTTACTGTTTCTGGCTTGAACGAACTGCCGGATATTGCGGAAATGGAAGAAATGGGAGCGCTCACTGCCGATGCGCTGAAGGTGCTCCACCAGAAAGACGACAATACCGTGGAAAAACTGGATGTTGTCAGCTATGAGAATGGCACCCTGACCTTTGAGACCTCCAGCTTCAGCCCCTTTGTGATTGCACTGGAATATCCGGATCAGGGAAGTGAAGACTTCGATAGTGACGGCATTGAGATCGTCAGCATTGAGATCGATGGCGTTGAGTACCCGAATGTGAATGATGGAATTGCTACGATCAGCAGCATCAGCGGCATTCAGGGCGATACAAAAGTTCCGGTTGGTGCAACGATTACACTGCGGGCCAAAAACGGAAAAACGCATTACCGCCACACATGGAGGCTTGCAAAGGATAAGACTAACACCGGTGAGGTAGTGTTTATTGATAGTAATGGACGGGAAGTTGCGGAGATTGTAGGCAAGGGAGATGCCTACAAAACAGTACGGATAAAGGTTACGAAAGCGGGCACGGTGACGATTTCTCACCGTTATGGTGACCCTAAGAGCAAAGATCCGGAAAGTAACGGCGATGAACTGGTGATTACAGTTGTGGAGAGCGATAATCCGAAATCTTCTTACAATCTTTATGTTTACACGCAGGTTTTGGGCTATTCGGGTGATTACTATGGTAATAAAGCTGAAAATAAAGCGTGGAACGGCATGGCCGTTGGTACGATTTCAAATGTAGATGCTCCGAGTAAATACAATAAATGTACCTCAATTTATGACACGGCCGTTATTGCTACGAAGTTGGGAACTGAAATTATAGTTGATTCTGGACAGTTTCCTGTGATTCCGATTAAACAGGATGGCAAATACAAGGACTACTATTACGAATCACTCCCGAAAGAAATCCAAAAGGAAATTGAGAAGGATCCAACGAAAGCGAATACTGTAGGCACGTACACAATTGAATGGTACGAGGTCGTTGCTGCGGGTGGAGCCAATACTGGCAAAAACGGCGAGGATGGAGACTGGACGGGTGAAGAGAACTATAAACCCACATACACGAAGGGCATATATAAATCTCCGATTTCGTCGGTCAGTGATAAAAAAATGACGTACCATCTGGATGGTTTGATAGTGCTCCATGATACAACGCACATCAACGTCAAGTTTATGGTTCAGGATGTGGGTAAAGATACCTTTGCTCTAGTGCGTGATTATGGCGGAGCATTTACTGTCCCAGAAGGGAGTACTTCGATTTCGCTGAAAGCGATTGCCCGCCCGGATGTTATTGGTGAAGGTCAGACTGAAGCAACCTGCCCGAAAACTAAAACAACCCCAGATGGTACAGTTTACACCTTTGATGGTTGGTATACAAATCAGGACTGCACGGAAGGTAGCAAGTTTGATTTTGATGAAGATACCATTAAAGAAGATACAACTTTCTACGCAAAGTATGTGCCTGCTTCTGCAAACCTGACCGTCTCCAAAACCGTTACCGGCAAACTTGGCGACACCAACAAAGCCTTTACCTTTACAATTACCAAAGCTGATGGCACAGCGGCAAATATCACTGATACCAATATTGAGATTAGTGAAGCAGATCGTGCAAAGGTTGAATGGCTGGATAATGGCAAGTTTACTCTGAAAGACGGAGCTTCGATTATCTTCAAGAATCTGCCAAGTGGTGAGTACAAAGTTATAGAGGAAGATTATTCTGGTGAGAAGTACGATACCAGCTGGCAGATTGGTACAGACGGTGAAGTATACGAAAAGAATAGTACTGCAACTGTAACAATCGGTACAACTGAGCAGACGGTTCACTTCACCAATCACCGGACGCTCGAGCCTGACCTTGGTGTCCTCCTCGACACCCTGCCCTACATTGTCATCCTTGCTGTGGTGGCTGGCGGCGTGGCCCTGCTGATGCTGCGCAAGCACCGTAAGGAAGATGACTAAAGGGGGCTGACCGCATGGCGAAGAAGAAAGCGCCCCAGCGGCTGGCCGGTGCAGAGGAAAGCTGTATCAGCCCGGAGCAGGAAGCAATCATCCAGTGGTTCCGGACGGTGAAATTCCGCAAGAACCTGCTGGGCGGCGTGGACGAAGCGGCAATGTGGAAGAAGCTGGAAGAGCTTTACGCCCTGTACGAAGCCGCCATCCGCGCCGAGCGCACCCGCTATAACGTGCTCCTGGAGCAACAGACCGGCAGCCTGCCCTTGGATACCACCAAAGTTGACAGTTTTGCCAAGGGCTCCCCTACTAGGGGAGCTGGCGAGCGAAGCGAGACTGAGAGGTTTAATCCGGAATCTGAGAGCTCTGACCCCCAAAAGGAGGCGCATTCCGATGCACCCGCTGGACAATGAAGCCCTGAAGCAGGGGGCACGGGCGGTGCGCCGCCGCAGGCTGGACGCTGAGAACCGGCAGGATTTTATCAGCCTGCTGGGCCGCGTTGTGGTGATCCTGCTGTGCGCCTGGGTGCTGTTCACGCAGGTGTTCCTGCTCACGCAGGCCAAGGGCAGCAGCATGTTCCCCGCGGTAAAGGATGGCGACCTGCTCATCTGCTACCGCCTGCAAAAAAACTACGCAAAAAACGACGTTGTGGTCTACACCCAGGGCGGCAAGCTCCGGGTGGGCCGCATCCTTGGGCGCGAGGGCGACCTTGTGGCTCTGGACGACAGCGGCACCCTTGTGGTGAACGGCGCGGTGCAGAGCGGCGAGATCCTCTACCCCACCTACGCAAAAGACGCGCTGGAGTACCCCTACACGGTGCCGGAAGGCTGCGTTTTTGTGCTGGGCGATTACCGCACACAATCCGAGGACAGCCGGGACTTTGGCCCGGTTCCGCTGGAGGATGTGCAAGCAAAAGTAATTACACTACTGCGGCGACGCAGTTTGTAATACCACGGAGGCCGGAAGAAGCTGCCGGCATCCTGCCTGTGAACCGCGGAGTTTGGGCCGCGGCACAGGAGTACGAACTATTTCTTACTAGGGAGGAATAACAATGAAACTGAAGAAATTCTTCGCGGGCGTTCTGGCTGCCGCCATGATGCTCACCGTCGGCGCAACCGCAGCGTTTGCGGAAACTGGCGCTGATGAAGCTGCAACCACAGCGAACACTCCGCTTTTGGGCAGTACTGGACTGAACGCTAACGATAATATTCCTGTTTATAAGACCTATGAGGTCAAGAAGGGCGTTTCTCCTGAAGAAACGTTCTACTTTCAGATTGACTATGTGAAGGCAATTAAGCAGGATTCTAAGGGCTATGCACCGTACACTGTTGCACATGAGAATGTTACAACTAAAGATGTGAAGTTCGATTCTATGGTCGGAACCAAGACGGATTCTAAGGCTTTCAATGTCACTCCTGCTGAGTTGAATTTGAGCACTCCGACTGGTACGGGTAAGTATCTGTATAAGATTACTGAGAAGGCTGGCACAAATGCTGCTGTTACCTACCAGCAGAGCGAAGTGTATATGGTTGTGACTGTTGCGCATGACGTTGATGCGGATGGTAAGACAATTAAAGAGAATTCTTGGAAGTATTACGTTACAATGTATAAGACCCAGAATGGTGCAGAAAATGCTACTCAGTCTGACAAGGTAAATAATACCGATGCTTTTAAGAACACCTACGGCGATAACAATATTTCCGAGCTGACCTTAAAAAAGGTTGTGAAGGGTAGCTTTGGCGATCTTGGTGAAAAATTTACCTTCGAGGTGAAGTTTACTAAGGCTACAGGTAAGACTTATAGCAACATTTTGGTCGATAGCAAGAGCTCAAATGACGTAGATGATGTTTCGATTGTGAAGAAGGATACGACTGAGCAGGTTACTGAGCTGAGCTATGACGAAACTTATGTTGTTACTCTGAAGCATAATCAGTGGATTAAGTTCAACAATGTCGCTTCTGATGTTGAGTATGCTATCGTTGAGAATAAGAAGGATAACTGGCAGTATACGACCTCTCTGCAGGATGGTTCCAATGCAACCTTTACTGAGGACACTATGACTGCAGCTGGTACTACCAAAGCAACTGCCTCCACTGATACCTTTATCAACGAGCACGAAGGCACCCCCGACATGGGCGTTGTGCTGGACAATGCACCTTACATTGCAATGCTGGCCATCGTTGCCATTGGTGGTGTGGCCCTGATGCTGAACAAGCGCCGCCGCGACGAGGAGTAATTGCTCGCGGTAGATTAAACCCCACCGTCATCCCTTGCGGGATGCCACCGCCCCTAGTAGGGGCGGCCTTGGCAAAACCGTGAAGCTTTGCGCCATGCCAAGGGCCCCCCTATTAGCGGGGGCTGGCACGCGAAGCGTGACTGGGGGGTTATCCCAGCACAAACCTAACGAATAACCACTTATTTGAATTTGCTTAACCGGAGGTGGGCTGTATCAACTGGCAGAGAAAAGCGTTGAGGGCAGCCGACTTTCTGGTGAGCACGGTGGTCGTGCTGTTCCTGGTGGTCGCCGGGGCGTATTCAGCCTATGCCCTGTGGGACAACTCGCAGGTGTACGCCGCCGCAGACAATGTTCAGGCAGAGCTTTTGCAGTTCAAGCCCAAGGCGGGCGCGGATAACGGCGCAAGCTTTGAGGAGCTGCTGGGTATCAACCCGGATGTCTGCGCGTGGGTCACACTGGACAACACCGCCATCGACTACCCTGTGGTACAGGGCGAGGACAACTTTACCTATGTGAACACCGATGTCTACGGTGATTTCTCGCTGGCAGGCAGCATCTTTTTGGATGTGAACTGCGACAAGAACTTCACCGACCCTTACTCTCTGCTGTATGGTCACCACATGGAAGAGAGCAAGATGTTCGGTGATCTGGATCTCTACAAGGACGCAGAGTTCTTTGCAGAGAACACCACCGGTGAGCTGATCCTGCCCGACCGCACCTATGATCTTCAAACCTTTGCATGTCTGCTGGTCCCTTCGTCTGAGAGCGCGATCTTCCAGCCCCAGCGCTGGGACAGCGACCTACAGGGGTTGTACACCTTTGCGCAGGAGAACGCCCTGAACCTGAACACCGAAACGCTGGCCGCCATGAAAGCAGCGGGCGATGACGCTCAGGTGCTGGCGCTGTCCACCTGTTCAACGGAGTTTACCGATGCACGCACCATTCTTCTGGCGTGGATGATCCCGTCCGCGTCGGATTCATAAAGGAGAGGATGAAATGAGGTTCCGTAAAATCGCGGCAGCACTCCTGACGCTTGCGTTGGGGTTCTGCCTGTGTCAGCCGGCGGCATTTGCGGCCACCGCGGCTGACCAGCATACACAGCTGCAGGAGCTTCCGGTTTCCATTCAGTCCACGGGGGAAACACCTCTCCCAAAGGAAACACTGACTGTGGAACTTGAGGCTGTGGACAATGCGCCCCTGCCCGAGGTGACCACTCTGGAGATCACCGACGGCGAGACCGGCAGCTTTGGCCCCATCAATTATACCAAGCCCGGCTATTACGTTTACACCGTGCGCCAGCGCGCCGGTGTCAACACCCGCGGCACCTACGATGAAACCGTGTACTATCTGCGCGTTTCCGTGGTGTGGGACAACGACAAGCTGGTGGCCCGGATGGCCGTGCACACACAGGCCGACCTGATGGACGAAAAGGTGAGCAGCATCACCTTCAACAACAGCTACAAGGCCATCGAGACTCCGTACTACCCGGACCCGTATGACCCTGATCCTGTCACCCCGCCCACCCCTTCCACGCCGGAGAACCCGGCCCCGGCAGATGCCCGCCCGACCGTGACTGAAACCACCACCCCTAGTGCACCGGAGCCTACCGCCCCGGCCAGCGTGGTGGCGGATGCCCGCCCGGCCGAAGGTCCCAAACTGATCCAGACCGGTCAGCTGAACTGGCCCATACCTGTTCTGACGGCAAGCGGTCTGGTGCTGGTGGCCGTGGGTGCCTACCTGATGGAGCGCAGCAAGAAACGTGAAAAGAATGCGTAAAGTATCCCCCGGGCTTGTCTGCATCGTGCTGGGTGTGGTGCTCCTGCTGGCGGCGGGCGGCCTGTACGCCTACAACCGCTACGAGGATGCTCACGCCGGTGCCGAGGCTCAGACCGTGGTGGCCGACCTTCAGCAGAAGGTGGAGACCCCGGAATCGGAGGCAGAGAGCGGCCCCCTGGACCCCGAGCTCCCGGTGGTAGAGATCGACGGCAACGAATATGTGGGTGAGATCTCCATCCCCGCCATTGGCATTGACCTGCCGGTGATGAGCGAGTGGAGCTACCCCCGCCTGAAGATCGCCCCCTGCCGCCAGTTCGGCTCTTCCCGCACCGATGATCTGGTCATTGCGGCGCACAACTACGAGAGCCATTTCGGCAAGCTGACCTCCCTCACAGCGGGGGACAACGTCACCTTCACCGATATGGACGGCATCGTGAATGAGTACGTCGTGAACAAGGTCGAAGTGCTTGACCCCCACAGCGTGGAGGAAGTGGAACACAGCGGCTACGCCCTGGTGCTGTACACCTGCACCTACGGCGGCAAGACCCGTGTCACCGTCTTCTGTGATCGTGCATCGTAAAAATCAAGGCTGAAAAACAAAAAGAAGCCCCGACATTCGTCGGGGCTTCTTTTTTACTATGTGGGAACTCCCTCCGTCATTGCTGACGCAATGCCACCTCCCTCTCAGAGGGAGGCTTTTCGCTGCCGTAAGGCTCCCTCCTAGAGGGAGCTGTCGCCGGAGGCGACTGAGGGAGTTACTGTTTTTTCCACCGCCGCATCACGCCCATGCCCAACGCATAGGGGCCGGTGTGCACGGCAATGGTGCAGCCGATCTGCAGCAGGACCACATTGCACTCGCAGGTGGGGTACTTGGCGCGCAGGGCGGCGCGGGTCTGCATCCAGAGCCGCTTGCCCTCGTCGGCATCGTAGCCGTAGCCCACCGTGATGCAGTAGTCATCAGGTGTGCCGTTGTGTTCGGCCAGATAGGTCATCAGCAGGTCGAGGGCCTTCTCAAAGCTCTTCTGGCGGCCACGGGCCACACCAGCGGAGAAGATCTCGCCCTCCTTGAACAGGATCATGGGTTTGATGCCCAGAATGTTGGCGGCACGGCCCGTGACTTTGCCGATGCGCCCGCCCTTGATGAGATAGTCCAGATTACCCACCGTGAAGAAGATCTGGTTGGTGATCTTTTCCGCTTCCAGCCAGGTCACGGCTTCGTCCAGCGTACAGCCTGCATCCCGCATGGCCACCGCGTTTTCCACCACGATGGATTCGGTCACGGTGGCGGCGGTGCTGTCAATGACCTCGATCTCAGCATCGGGGAAATCCTCCAGCACCAGCTCCCGGGCGTTGCGGGCACTGCCCACGCAGCCGCTCATCTTGCTGGTAAAGCAGATGCAGAGCACCGGGCGGCCTGCCTCGGCATGGGCCCGGAAGGCGGTCTCAAAATCCTCCAGCGAAGGCAGGCTGGTCTTGGGGTAGGCCGCGGGGTTATCTACCATGAACTGGTAGAAATCGCGCACGGCGATCTCCTTGCCCTCCTTGCGGTAGTGCTCACCGTCCAGCGAGACATAGAAGGGGATGATCTCAATATTCAGTGTTGCGGCTGTCTCAGGGGTCAGGTCGCAGGCGCTGTCCGTGATGATATCAAACATAGTCACGCTTCCTTTTCAATGCGGCGGGTTCTGTGGCGCGGATCAGACGTTGTGGTGGATGTAGGCCTCACGCTCGGCACCCACGGAGATGTAGGTGATCTTGCAGCCAATAGCCTTTTCCAGATACTCAACGTAATCGCGGGCTTCCTGGGGCAGATCCTCCCACTTGCGGGCGGCAGTGATATCGCAGTGCCAGCCGGGCAGATACTCCACCACGGGCTGTGCGGTGTCCAGAGCCATGCCCATGGGGAAGCGCTTGGTGATGGTGCCGTCGGTCAGCTTGTAGCCGGTGACCATGGGGATCTTCTCCATGTAGTCCAGCACGTCCAGCAGGGTCAGAGCAACCTCATCGCAGCCCTGGCAGAACACGCCGTAGTGGCTTGCCACCAGGTCGATGGGGCCAACGCGGCGGGGACGGCCGGTGGCTGCACCGTACTCGTGGCCAGCCTCACGCAGGGCGTGCTTCTCTTCCTCGGTCATGGCCAGCTCAGTGACAAAGGGGCCGTCGCCCACGCAGGAGGAGTAAGCCTTCATCACGCCGATGCTGTTGGTCAGCTTATGGCCCGGGATGCCTGCGCCGATGGGTGCGTAAGCGCCGATGACGTTGGAGGAGGTGGTGTAGGGGTAGATGCCGAAGTCGATGTCGCGCAGAGCGCCCAGCTGGTCCTCGAACAGCCCCTTCTTGCCGGCGGCATCAGCGTCGGCCAGATACTGGCCCACGTCGCAGATGTAATCCTTGAAGATGGCGGCATACTTCTCCAGCCATGCCCACATCTCGTCCACGCTGATGGGAGCGGAGTGGTAGCTGCCCTCCATCACCAGGTTCTTGGAATCCACCATGGTCACCAGGCGCTTCTTCACGCTGTCGTCCAGGTGGAGCAGGTCGCCCATGCGCAGGGTCTTCTTCATGTACTTGTCACCGTAAGTGTAGGCGATGCCGCGCTTGGTGGAGCCGAACTGTGCGCCGGTCTTGGCCAGGCGGGCCTCTTCCAGGCCGTCCTGATCGACATGGTAGGGCATGGTGATGGTGGCACGGTCGGAGATCTTCAGGTTATCGGGGGTGATGGAAATGCCCTGCTCCCGCAGCTTGTTGATCTCGCCGTCCAGATGGTGCGGGTCGATGACCATACCATTGCCCATCACGCAGACAACGTTGGGGCGCAGGATGCCGGAGGGCAGCAGGTTCAGCACGAACTTGCCGCGCTCGTTCTTCACGGTGTGGCCTGCGTTGTTGCCGCCCTGATACCGTGCAACGATGTCATACTCCTGGCTGATCAGATCGACCATGCGGCCCTTGCCCTCATCGCCCCAGTTGATACCCGTAATTGCAGTAAGCATAATAAATGACCTCTTTATCATTTTTTCAAAAGACAGCCTTTTCCGTGCACCTTGCCCGGGATACGCCACCTTGGGAATCTGTACCGCCCGCGGAAATGTCCGCAACAATACAATTATAGTATAGCACGAAACGCGGAACAAAAAAAGAGGGAAGAAACACTTTTCTCTCAATTATCCGCCAGGCGCTCCTCTTCGTGATGCTGCTTTAGTTCTTTTTCCCCAGCTTGTGCACAGTGCCATCCGGCTCTTTGATCGAGGTGTTGTTCAGCTGGGCGCGCAGGCTGGCCTTTACGTCCGCAACATACTCCTGCCGCAGGGCCTGCTGCTCTGCCTTTTCGGCATCGGTCAGGCCGGTGGTCTTGCTCTTTTTTGCCAGCTCGTTGATACGGGCGATCTTCTCGTTTGTCATCGCAGTTCTCCTATTAGATAAAATGTGATATAATATGACCGGGATGCCCCTTCCGGCAGCTGCGGCTCTTTTGGCGAGGCGGCAGGAGGGAGCTATTTGAATCAAAGCAAGTATAACAAAGGATGAAACCGATGTCAAAACAGTTGAATTTTGCACAGCAGATGGACGAAGTGTTGAAAACGCTGGGGCCGCAGCGGCCAAAGCTGCTGCTCCATGCCTGCTGCGGGCCCTGTTCCAGCGCCGTGCTGGAAAAGCTGTGCCGGTATTTTGAGATCACGGTGCTTTACTATAACCCCAACACCTGGCCTGCCGAAGAATACTACCGCCGGGGCGAGGAGCTGAAAAAGTTCGTGGCGCAGGCGCACCCGCTGGGGGTCACGGTCATCGAGGACCACTACGACCCGCAGGAGTTCTATACGGCTGTGCAGGGGCTGGAAAACGAGCCGGAGCGGGGCGGGCGGTGCACCGTCTGCTACCGTTTGCGGATGCGCCGGGCGGCACAGTACGCAAAGGAGCACGGCTTTGATTGGTTCACCACCACGCTCTCCATCAGCCCCCACAAGGATGCTGCCCGCATCAATCAAATCGGGCAGGAGCTTGAAGCCGAATTCGGCATCAGGCACCTGCCCTCGGATTTCAAAAAGCAGAACGGCTACCTGCGCTCCCTCCAGCTCTCGGAGGAGTACGGGCTTTACCGTCAGGATTACTGTGGGTGTGAGTTCAGCGCAAAGGCGAGGAGATGAACCGCTCAGTCGCCTGCGGCGACAGCTCCCCTGCCAGGGGAGGCGGCATTGCAAAGCAATGACGGAGAGGTTTACTCCTCCCGCATTCTGGACACCAGAATTGCAAAGACGATCAGCCCCACGCAGGGCACGATGTTGGTTGCCATACCAACAGCAAGACCGGCGCTTTCAGCTACCTTGCCGATGACCCAGGGCATCAGGATCGCGCCGCTGGATGCCACCGGCAGCATGATACCCATGCTGGTCACGGTGGTCATTTTACCGGCGCTGGCCACGGCGGTGGGGTTCATACCGGCCATGGAGAAGGCAAAGGCGAACAGCAGCAGGATGGCAGGCAGCTGGCTGTGGGTCTGCATCATGGCAAAGTAGAAGGCAGTGCAGAAAACCGCCATAAACACCATGGCCTTGCGGGGCTGCCGGAGCGGGAACACAAAGGCGATGAGCAGGCGGCCGATCAGGGTGGCACCCCACATCACGGTGACGGTATAGGCCGCCAGCGTGCCTGCAATGATGCCGCTGTCCTTGAAGTAGGTGACCATCCAGCCCACAACGCTCTGTTCGGCGGCGTTCTGGCAGAACAGCAGGCCGGTGAGCAGCCAGAAGCGGGAGGCACGCAAAAAGCTCCAATCGGTGACAGCTTCTTTGGCCTTGGCACGGCCTGCCATGGGGGTGAACAGGTATATCAGCCAGAGCACCAGACCCAGCGCCGCCAGTGCCAGCACGGCCAGCGTGGTGCTGACCCTGGCCGCGGCAGAGATCAGAAAGGGGCAGAGCAGGGCACCGCAGGCGTAGCAGGCGTGCATGGTGTTCATGCCCCGGGTGCGGTCTGCAGAGTTGCCGCTGACAAGGATGGTGCAGGTGTTCAGGACACTGCCCTTGGCAATGCCTACAATGAAGAAGGCCAGCGCCAGCAGAATGGGCAGGCCGGTCAGGCCCATCAGGCCGTAGCCCACCGCATAGCCGATGGTCAGCAGCAGGACGCTTGGCTTCATGCCCATTTTTCCCACCAGCGCACCGGCCAGCAGGCCCGCCAGCAGGTTGCCGATGCTCAGCAGGCTGAGCAGGGTGCCGGTCATGCCGTAGGCAAAGCCGTATTCTTCCTGCAGCAGGCTGACCACCACACCGCTGGAAATGGTGCAGATGCCGCTGAAAAAGAAGGTAACGAAGCCCGCGTTCCGCAGGCGGGTGTTCCGTTGTTCCATAGGATTCTCCTTGCAGTATTCGGGGGCGCAGCGCCCATAGTTGCTTTTATTAAAGCATATTCTGGTCAGAAAGCAAGGGCTGTTGAGCCAGCAGAAGCAAAATCAGCGCCCAGTGGAAGCGCCCTGCCGTTCGGTGGGGCGCTTCTGGATTTTATTTTGCGTCTCCTATTGACAATGATCGAATCGTGCGTTATGATATTGTACGGCATCAAACAGTTCTAAAGAAAACAATCCTGCCACAAACAATTCAAAAGGGAAACCATTATGCACGATGAAAGCAACAAACAACCCTGCTGCAACCCCCCATGGGAGCCGCCGCAGGTCATCCCGGCACAGGTGCGCCGGGTGAACAACCTGATCTTCCGCAAGATCAACCAGTTCCACCGGGAGAACAACGTGGACAACGTGACCCCCATGCACGACTGGATCATGAGCTACCTCTACTGGCACAAGAACGAGCCCGTGTACCAGCGCGATATCGAACGGGAGTTCTCCATCACACGCTCGACCGTGACGAACATCCTGCAGCTGATGGAGCGCAAGGGCTACATCGAGCGCCAGAGCGTGCCGCAGGATGCCCGGCTCAAACGGCTGATCCTGACGGAAGAGGGGGGCCGCGTCCATGAAAAGACGATACTCTCCCTGCACCAGACCGATGAGTTTGTGGCCGGATTGCTGACGGAAGAGGAAAACGCAGAGCTTCTGCGGTTATTGAACAAGCTGCGCAAGGGGCTGGAATGACCCCTGCAAATAAACTTCAGGAGGATTACAACAGATGATCAAAAAACTTGTGTCACATCTGGGCGAGTACAAGCGCGCCGCGATCCTGACACCGATCCTATCTGCTCTGGAAGCCATCATGGATGTGCTGCTGCCCACCATCATGGCCTTTATCATTGACCAGGGCATTGAAAAGGGCGATATGAACGCCGTTGTCAAGTACGGCCTGCTCACCTTCCTGGTGGCGGCCATTGCCCTGCTGCTGGGCGTGCTGGCCGGCAGGTTTGCCGCCACGGCATCCACCGGCTTTGCAGGCAACCTGCGCGATGCGATGTATGAGAACATCCAGCATTTCTCGTTCTCCAACATCGACAAGTACTCCACGGCTGGTCTGGTCACCCGTATGACCACCGACGTGACCAACCTGCAGAACGCGTTCCAGATGATCGAGCGCATGTGTGTGCGTGCCCCCGTCCATCTGGTTTTCGCGCTCATCATGGCCTCCATGATCAGCCGCTCGCTGACCATGGTGTTCCTGGTGGCGATCGTGTTCCTGGTGGCAGTGCTGGCAGGCATTATGGTCCCCACCTTCGGCATCTTTGATAAGGTGTTCAAGAACTACGATAACCTGAACGCCTCCGTGCAGGAAAATGTCTCGGCCATCCGCGTGGTCAAGAGCTTTGTCCGGGAGCACTTTGAGAACGAGAAGTACACCAAGGCCTGCGAGAGCCTGTACAAGCAGTTCGTCCACGCCGAGAGCCGTCTGAGCTTCAACAATCCCGCCATGCTGGTCTCTGTGTACGGCTGCAACATCGCCCTGAGCTGGTTCGGCGCACATTACGTCCTGAACGGTGCGATCACCACCGGCCAGCTGAACGCCCTGTTCGGTTACATTATGAACATCCTGATGGCCCTGATGATGCTGAGCATGGCTTTTGTGATGATCGCCATGTCCGCCGCTTCCGCCCGCCGTATCGTGGAGGTGCTGGACGAGACCACCGACCTGCCCGCCCCCAAGGCACCGGTGCAGCAGGTGGCAGACGGCAGCATTGAGTTTGACCACGTGACCTTCAAGTATAAGCACGGCAGCGGTCAGCCGGTGCTGAACGATATCACCTTTACCATCCGGCCGGGCGAGACGCTGGGCATCATCGGCGGCACCGGCAGTGCAAAATCCAGCCTGGTGCAGCTGATCCCCCGCCTGTATGATGCCGAGACCGGCTCTGTCAAGGTGGGCGGCGTGGACGTTAAGGATTACAGCCTGGATGTCCTCCGCCGGGAGGTCTCCATGGTGCTGCAGAAGAACGTTCTGTTCAGCGGCACCATCCTCGACAACCTGCGCTGGGGCGATGAGAACGCCAGCGAGGAAGAGTGCATCCGGGTGGCCAAGCTGGCCTGCGCCGATGAGTTCATCGAGCGCTTCCCCGACAAGTACAATACCTGGATCGAGCAGGGCGGCTCCAACGTGTCCGGCGGCCAGAAGCAGCGCCTGACCATTGCCCGCGCGCTTCTGCGCAAGCCCAAGGTGCTGATCCTGGACGACAGCACCAGCGCCGTGGATACCGCCACCGATGCCAAGATCCGCAAGGCCTTCCGGGAGGAGATCCCCGGCACCACCAAGATCATCATTGCACAGCGCATCTCCTCCGTGCAGGATGCAGACCGCATCCTGGTGCTGGACAACGGCCAGATCAACGGTCTGGGCACCCACGAGGAGCTGCTCAAGACAAACAAGATCTATCAGGAAGTTTACAACAGCCAGACCCAGGGCGGCGGCGATTTTGACAAGCAGGGAGGTGAGCAGTAATGGCACAGGTGAAAGAAGTAAAGGGCCCCGGCCCCCGTGGGGTGGGCGGCCCCAAGCCGAAGGTCGAGAACCCGGGCAAGCTGCTCAAGCGGATCATGGATGAGGTGTTCAAGCACTATCTGCCCCACTGCATCCTTGTGCTGGTCTGCATCATCGTCAGCGCGCTGGCAAATGTGCAGGCAAGCCTCTTCCTCAAGACCCTGATCGATGATTACATCGTCCCCATGACCAAGCAGGCCACGCCGGACTTCGGCCCGCTGGCAGGCGCACTGGTGCGCATCGGCTGCATCTACGCTATCGGCGTGCTGGCCGCATGGCTCAACGCCCGTATCATGGTCAACGTGACCCAGGGCACCCTGCGCAACCTGCGCGTCCAGCTTTTCACCCACATGGAAAGCCTGCCCATCCGGTATTTTGACTCCCACCCCCACGGCGACATCATGTCGGTGTACACCAACGATGTGGACACCCTGCGCCAGATGATCAGCCAGAGCATCCCCCAGCTGGTGTCCAGCGCCATCACCATCGTGTCCGTGTTCACCAGCATGTGCCTGATGAGCTGGCAGCTCACCGTTGTCACCATGCTGATGGTGGCCCTGATGCTGTTCTGCTCCAAGAAGATCACTTCCATGAGCGGCAAGTACTTTGTGGCCCAGCAGAAGGATCTGGGCAAGGTGAACGGCTACATCGAAGAGATGATGGAGGGCCAGAAGGTCGTCAAGGTGTTCACCCACGAGCAGAAGGCTCTGGATGGCTTCCGGCAGCTGAACGATAAACTGAAGGAAAGCGCCGAGCAGGCCAACAGCTACGCCAACATCATCATGCCCGTTACCGCACAGCTGGGCAATACCAGCTATGCAGTCTGTGCTCTGGCAGGCGCGGCCATGGCCGTTGGCAATGTCGGCGGCATGACCCTGGGCACCGTGATGGCCTTCCTGAGCCTGAATAAGGGCTTCAATATGCCCATCAGCCAGGTGTCCATGCAGGCCAACAGCGTGATCATGGCACTGGCCGGTGCGGAGCGTATCTTCAAGATGATGGACGAGACCAGCGAGGCCGACGAGGGCTATGTCACCCTGGTCAACGTCAAGTATGGCAAGGATGACGAGCTGGTGGAGACCACCGAGCGCACCGGCATCTGGGCCTGGAAGCATCCCCACCACGACGGCACCACCACCTACCACAAGCTGGCGGGTGACATCACCTTTACCGATGTCGATTTTGGCTATGTGCCGGAAAAGACCGTTCTGCACGGGATCAACCTCTATGGCCGCCCGGGCCAGAAGATCGCCTTTGTCGGCTCCACCGGTGCCGGCAAAACGACCATCACCAACCTGATCAACCGCTTCTACGATATCGCAGACGGTAAGATCCGGTATGATGGCATCAACATCCGCAAGATCAAAAAGGACGACCTGCGCCGCTCTCTGGGCATCGTTCTGCAGGATACCCACTTGTTCACCGGCACGGTCATGGAGAACATCCGCTATGGCCGTCTGGATGCCACCGATGAGGAGTGCATTGCCGCCGCAAAGCTGGCCAATGCCGATGGCTTTGTCAAGCGTCTGCCCGATGGCTACAACACCATGCTGACCAACGACGGTGCAAACCTGTCGCAGGGGCAGCGCCAGCTGCTGGCCATTGCCCGCGCCGCGGTTGCCGATCCCCCGGTGCTGATCCTGGACGAGGCGACCTCCTCCATTGATACCCGCACCGAGGCGCTGGTCCAGCGGGGCATGGACGGCCTGATGTATGGCCGCACCAGCTTTGTCATTGCCCACCGCCTGTCTACCGTCCGCAATGCAGACTGCATCGTGGTTCTGGAGCAGGGCCGCATCATCGAGCGCGGCACCCACGACGAGCTGATCGCCAAGAAGGGCAAGTATTACCAGCTCTACACCGGTAATCTGGCTGAAAATTAAAGAAAAATCGTAAAAAACGGAGCCGCTGTACAAAATGATGTGCAGCGGCTCCGTTTATTTTCAATTTGTTCAAATTCCTCACAAAGAAACTCCATTTTTATCCTGTACAATAAGGGTGCAGTCAGGGAGGAACAGAAAAACATCCTCCCAAGATGCCATGCAGGCAATGAAAACCGCGCATCTCCGGCAGAAACCGGGCGGCGCGGCCCCTTTAAAAAACACTGTCCCCTGCTGATGCGAGGCAATAGCCAAGGCAGCGGACAGACTACCAACCATCTCCTGACAGCCGCAAATGTTTGGGAGTTCTCATACACAGCCAGCGCCGCTTTCTCCTCCTTTCCACGGCGCTGGCTGTTTTTGTTTGGTTACGGATTAAACCTCTCAGTCTCGCTTCGCTCGCCAGCTCCCCTAGTAGGGGAGCCCTTGGCATTCCGTTGTGTTTGCATCGTTACTCAGTAACTGTCCTAGTACATGCTCCCTTAACCGTGGCAAATCGATTACATGAATTCCCATTTGTTCCATCCGATACAAGACCAGAGCGGGGCTCTGGTCTTTTTTTGCGGCAGAAGCCATAACACTGCGTGTAAAGGCAAGAATCCTGTCCTTTTTGTAGAAAAAGATCAGCTGCACATGGCCGGTGAACAGGGCAAACAGGGCTGTGCGCAGCTCCCGGGAGCCGAAGAGGAGGGGCAGGTCGCTCTCCTCTAAAAAGAGAACGTCTGCCCGGTCAAGAAACTGCAGGGCGGTCTGGCACAGGGCCTCCCGCTGCGGCCAGTAGGGCGCGGCCTGCGCCAGCCGGGGAAGATAGCAGCAGAGCGCCCCGGCATCCCGGGCGGCGGCAAGGGCCTCGAGGTGGGCCAGCCGCAGGGGGCTGTCCACCAGCCCGGCGGAGGAAAAGCAGAAGGCAGAGGCTCCCCGGAACGGGGCGGCCTCCAGCTGTTCCGGCCCAAGGGCCAGCCCGGCGGTGTGGGCACGGTAGGGCAGAGCGGTGTCTGCTCCTGTGAACACCACCGGCGTGGGGAAGGCATCCGTGAAGCAGAGCAGGGAGCAATCCACACCATCCCGGGCAAGCCGGGCCGCCAGCTTGCGGCCAAAGGGGTCGGCTCCCAGCCTGGGCCAGCAGAGCCGCCTGCCCGCCCAATGCGGCGTACTGGCGGCAGAAGCCTGCACCCCAGCCGCCGGTCTGCGCCCGGAATGTCTCCGTCAGCTCCGGAGCCGTGGCGGCGTTCAGCTCCAGCCAGACTTCGCCCAGACACAAAACGGACATGTGCACCCCTCCCTCCGCAAATAAAAATCGGGTTACAGTATACACGATTTGCCCATCGGATGCAACCGATCCGGGGCGAATCCTGACGGAATAAAAGTGCCCTCGGGCAGGAACAATCCGATTTTACAAAGACCACCTGTTTTTTACCAATGCCTGTTTTTCATTGCCCAAGGTTTACCTAAGATTTGCCTTACCATGGTTTCCCCTCTTTCTCCGAATGGGTACAATAGAACCGTTCCCAAGATACATTGCAACAGGGCCCGGGAGGGCTCAGGATAAGAGAGGAATTATCGTATGAAAGAACATAAAATGTCCCGCCGCAGTTTCCTGAAAGTGGGTGCTGTGGCATCTGCCGCCGGTCTGATGACTGCTGCCCCCGTGGCTGCAAACGCCGCCGCTCCGGCTGCTTCCACCGCAGCTGACGAGGAGAACTGCTTTGGCCTGTTCCAGAAGAAGCCCAAGTACATCTTCCTGTTCATCGGTGATGGCATGGGCACTGCCCAGATCCAGTCTGCCCGCTTCTATCAGGGCACTGTCACCAACAACGGTGCCATCACCGAGGCAGAGCTGAGCTTTACCCAGTTCCCGGAGGTGGGCAGCGTGACCACCTACGACAGCACCTCCTTCTGCCCGGACTCCGCTTCCACCGCCACCTCCATCGCTTCCGGCAAAAAGACCGAGAGCGGTGTCATCAATATGTGCCCCTGGACCCGTGATGTGCCCTATGAGACCATTGCGGAGAAGCTCCACAAGCAGAAGGGCTACAAGGTTGGCATCGTTTCCACGGTGAATATTGACCATGCCACCCCTGCTGCCTTCTATGCACACCAGAAGACCCGCAAGAACTACTATCAGATCGGCGTGGAGTTGGCAAACTCCGGCTTTGAGTATTTCGCAGGCGGCGAGTTCCAGAAGGTGAACGGCGATGGCACCGGCCCCAACAACCACGAGGTGGCTGCACAGGCCGGTTACAATGTTGTCACCACCCAGGCCGGTGCTGCTGCCCTGAAGGCCGGGGCAGGCAAGACCCTGATCATTGCCGAGAATCTGGCCGACGGCAAGGCCATGAACTACGCCATGGATGCCGCTCCGGGAGAGTGGCAGCTGACCGACTATGTCCGCAAGGGCATTGAGCTGCTGGACAACAGCAACGGCTTCTTTATGATGGTGGAGTCCGGCAAGATCGACTGGGCCTGCCACGCCAACGATGCCGCTGCCTCTATCCATGATGTGATCGAGATGCACAATGCGGTGCAGGCCGCTGTGGAGTTCTATGCCCAGCACCCCGATGATACCCTGATCCTGGTGACCGCTGACCACGAGACCGGCGGCCTGGGCATTGGCTACAAGACCACCAACTACGACACCTTCCTGACCAACCTGGCCCACCAGAAGATGTCCTACGCAAAGTTCGATTCTACCTATGTGAACAACTACGTGAGGGATCAGACTCCTTTCGAGACTGCCATGCAGGATGTGAAGGCAAACTTCGGCCTGACCCTGCCCACCGACCCCGATGCCGCCAACGCAGGCAAGCTGCTGCTGACCGACTACGAGGTGGAGAACCTGCGCACCGCTTACGAGCGCACCCTCAAGGTCGGCTCTTCCAGCCAGAGCAAGATGAGCCAGCAGGATTATGAGCTGTACGGCACCTACATCCCCTTCAGCATGGCCATCTGCCACACCATCAACCACAAGTCCGGTGTGGATCATACCACCTACGCCCACACCGGTGCCATGGTGAACCTCTACGCCCGTGGTCAGGGTGCAGACAAGTTCCGCGGCGTGTATGACAACACCGAGATCTTCCACAAGCTGGCTGAGCTGACCGATGTGCAGTAATTGACCAGAACTTTTGTACCCCAAAGCCCTCCGGGACGAGACGCACCGGAGGGCTTTTTGTGTAGGCCCGGAATTGTGCACCCCGCCAAAAATCTGCCCCGCGAATTGGGAAAGATGATGGGAGTTGTGGTTGCAATGGGCCGGAAAAAGGCATATAATAAGACCATCAACAGAGTAAGGCCATGCGCGTTAAGTGCCGCATCAACGGGGAGTTGTGCTGCGGACGAAGGTAGGACCCGCGGTGCATGGCCTGCATCCCGCTGCTGCATGGACTTGGGTGCAGACGGGGCCGTCTGCGGCCCCGTCTGGATGTGAACCGTTGAATCACGCCCTCCTTTGTGCGGTTTGTCACAGGGGAGGGCGTTTTGCATTGCCCGCCCCGCGGTTCCCGAAACAGGGGAGGACAATTGATATGAACCATTCCAGAAATTCCGTCCGCAAGCTCACCATGCTGGCCCTGCTCACTGCCATGAGCATCGTGTTTGCCCGGGTGCTGAGCATTTCCACCGGCTTTGTCCGGTTCAACCTGGGCAGCCTGCCCACCCTGCTGGCCGCTGTGCTGTTCGGGCCGGTGGAGGGCTTTGCCGTGGGTGCAGTGGCCGATATGATCGGCGGTACCCTTTCCGGCTACGCCATCAATCCGCTGATCACGCTGGGGGCGGGCTCCATCGGCCTGACGGCGGGCCTTCTCTGGCGCGCCCTGCCCAACCTGCGGCTGGGCCTGCGCACCCAGATCAGCGTGTTTGCCGGCCATGCGGTGGGCTCCATTGTCATCAACTCGCTGGCACTCCACCTCTTCTATAACTATCCGTGGAGCGTGCTGGTGACCCGCATTCCCAACGCGCTGGTCCTGGCGGCGGTGAACACCGTGCTGGTGCGCCTGCTGCTGGAAAACAAAACGATCCGAGGCATTGCACAATGAACTATGAAGAAGCGCTGAACTATATCCACGCCGTCCAGTGGGCAGGGCACAAGCCGGGCCTGACCCGCACCCGGACCCTGCTGACCGCACTGGGAGATCCGCACAAGCAGCTGAGATTCATCCATGTGGCGGGCACCAATGGCAAGGGCAGCACGGCGGCCATGCTGGCTTCCTGCCTGCAGGCGGCGGGTTACCGGGTGGGCCTGTATACTTCGCCCTTTATCAACCGGTTCAACGAGCGCATTCAGGTAAACGGCCAACAGATCCCGGACGAGGCGCTGGTGCGGCTGGTGGAGCGTGTGAAGCCCGCTGCCGATGCCATGACCGATATCCCCACCGAGTTCGAGATCATCACGGCATTGGGGATGCTCTGGTTCGCTGAGACGAAATGCGACATCGTGGTGCTGGAGGTGGGCCTGGGCGGCACGCTGGATTCCACCAACGTCATCGACCCGCCGGAGTGCGCGGTCATCACGGCGCTGGGCATGGATCATGTGAAGGAGCTGGGCCCCACCCTGGCCGATATCGCGTCGGCCAAGGCGGGCATCATCAAGCCGGGCAGTCCGGTGGTGAGCTATGGCGGTGTGCCTGAGGCCGATGCCGTCATCGCCCGTACGGCGGCAGAGCGGCACGCGCCGCTGACTGTGGTGGATCTCAGCAGGCTGACCATCGAGGACGGGGATCTGGATGCTGTCACCTTTGATTTTGACGGCCTGAACGGCATCCGCCTGCCCCTGATCGGCGGCTATCAGCCC
>OAUV01000853.1_pt1 | contig 23484 bp, 19 predicted proteins | sample 1516841 | NCBI WGS metagenome assembly OAUV01 (sample SAMEA2580044, study PRJEB22360) | human gut metagenome | biome: human gut; feature: human-associated habitat; material: faeces | place: Denmark | collected 2008/2010 | reverse complement strand
AGGACGGGAGAGAATGGGTGATGAGTGGGATGGTAGTGCAGGAAAAATGGAATGCGTCCGTCTATTAAGAAACAAAACTTATAAAACATATAAGATATATTAATTTCATTTATAAAGATAAATATGCTATTCTGTAAGTAACGAAAGATTGTCCCGTTTTTGGGGGACTATGATTCAGACAAATGGAGGATAAAAATGAGTACAGTCAGACGCGTTTATGTGGAGAAAAAGCCGGAATTTGCGATTAAGGCGAAAGATCTGAAGCATGAAATCAAGCACTATCTGAACATCCAGACCGTAACCAACGTACGGGAGCTGATCCGGTACGATGTAGAAAATATCAGTGATGAGACATATGAGAAAGCATGTAAAGTAGTCTTTGCAGAGCCGCCGGTTGATATCTGCTATCAGGAAGATTTCCCGCGTGCAGAAGGTGCGAGAGTATTTTCCGTAGAATTCCTTCCGGGACAGTTTGATCAGAGAGCCGATTCTGCCGTACAGTGCGTGCAGTTCTTAAAAGAAGACGAGCAGCCGATCATCCGCTCCGCCGTTACGTATGTTATCGAAGGAGAGATGACTGATGAGCAGTTTGACGCAGTCAAAGCACACTGCATCAATCCGGTAGACTCCAGAGAGACAGGACTTGAAAAACCGGAAACCCTCGTGACAAAATTTGAAGAGCCGGCAGACGTCAAAATCTTCGACGGATTCATCGACATGCCGGAGGCAGAATTAAAAGCCCTGTACGATTCCCTCGGCCTTGCCATGACCTTCAAAGACTTCCTGCATATCCAGAACTACTTCCGTGGCGAAGAAAAACGCAATCCATCCATGACCGAGATCCGCGTACTCGATACCTACTGGTCCGATCACTGCCGCCATACCACCTTCTCCACCGAGCTTACCAACGTGACCTTCGGCGAAGGCGACTACTACGAGCCGATGAAAAAAAGCTACGACCGCTACTTAAGCGACCGTGAGGTACTCTACAAAGGCCGTGACGACAAATTCATCTGCCTTATGGACCTTGCCCTTCTGGCAATGAAAAAACTGAAATCCGAAGGAAAACTCGCAGATCAGGAAGAGTCTGATGAAATCAACGCATGCTCCATCGTCGTACCGGTAGATGTAGACGGAAAAGACGAAGAGTGGCTGATCAACTTCAAAAACGAGACCCATAACCACCCGACCGAGATCGAGCCGTTCGGTGGTGCAGCAACCTGCCTTGGCGGTGCAATCCGTGACCCGCTTTCCGGCAGAACCTATGTATATCAGGCGATGCGTGTGACCGGAGCCGCAGATCCGACCCGTCCGCAGAGCGAGACACTCGAAGGAAAACTTCCGCAGAAAAAACTCGTAAGAGAAGCAGCACACGGCTACAGCTCCTATGGAAACCAGATCGGTCTTGCAACCGGCTATGTCAAAGAAGTTTACCATCCGGACTACGTGGCAAAACGTATGGAGATCGGAGCTGTCCTTGGAGCAGCACCGCGCCGTGCCGTTGTCCGTGAAAATTCCGATCCGGGCGATATCATCATCCTGCTCGGCGGCCGTACCGGAAGAGACGGCTGCGGCGGTGCAACCGGTTCCTCCAAAGTACATACGACAGAATCCATCGAGACCTGCGGTGCAGAGGTACAGAAAGGAAACGCACCGACTGAGCGTAAACTGCAGAGACTGTTCCGCCGCGAGGAAGTCAGCCTTCTGATTAAAAAATGCAACGACTTCGGTGCAGGCGGAGTTTCCGTTGCCATCGGCGAGCTGGCACCGGGCCTTAAGATCAATCTGGACAAAGTACCGAAAAAATATGCCGGCCTCGACGGAACCGAGATCGCCATCTCCGAGTCCCAGGAGCGTATGGCCGTTGTCATCGACCCGAAAGACCGTGAGCAGTTCCTGAAATATGCCGCAGAAGAGAACCTGGAGGCAACCGAAGTTGCAGTCGTAACCGAGGACCCGCGTCTGGTACTCTCCTGGAGAGGAAAAGAGATCGTCAATATTTCCCGTGCATTCCTGGATACCAACGGAGCACATCAGGAGAATGATGTCTTCGTAGAGATTCCAAAAGCAGAGGACACCCCGTTAAAAAGAAGCGGTGACATTGCCGATGTGAAAGAAAAATGGCTGTCCACCCTGTCAGACCTCAACGCATGCTCCCAGAAAGGTCTTGTCGAGATGTTTGACTCCTCCATCGGAGCAGCCAGCGTGCTGATGCCGTACGGTGGAAAATATCAGCTGACTGAAACTCAGGCCATGGTTGCAAAAGTGCCGGTTCCGGATGGAAAAACCAACACCGTTACCATGATGAGCTACGGCTTTGATCCATACGTATCGAGCTGGAGCCCGTATCACGGAGCAGTCTATGCCGTAACCGAGTCCCTGTCCCGCATCGTGGCAGTCGGCGGCGATTACAGCAAAGTCCGCTTCACCTTCCAGGAATATTTCCGCAGAATGACTGAGGATCCGCACCGCTGGAGCCAGCCGTTCGCAGCACTTCTTGGTGCATACGACGCACAGATGGGCTACGGCCTGCCGTCTATCGGAGGAAAAGACAGTATGTCCGGTACCTTCAACCATATCGATGTACCGCCGACACTCGTATCCTTCGCGGTTGACGTTGCAAAATTAAAAGATGTAGTATCTCCGGAGCTGAAAAACACAGGAGACAAACTCGTGTGGATCCACCTTCCAGTCGACGCACATCTGCTTCCAGAGTACGAAGGCGTCATGGAAACCTACAGAAAACTGCATGAGGATATGCAGAACGGCCGTGTGAAAGCCGCTTATGTCGTAGACCGTCAGGGTATCGCAGCAGCCGTATCCAAGATGGCATTCGGTAATGCTCTCGGCGTAACCATCGAGCACAATGTAGACGAGAGAGATCTCTTTACTCCATATATTGCAGATCTGATCTGCGAAGTTCCGGCTGAAAAAGTCGGAGAGCTGGCAAGCACCTACACCGTCATCGGTGAAGTGACAGACAAACCGGTTCTTTCCTATAAAGACACCGAAATCACCATCCGCGAGGCCGTTTCCGCATGGAACAAACCGCTGGAAAAAGTATTCAAGACCGTATCCGGTGCAGAGCTTCCGGAGGTAGATGCCCTGAATGTGGCAGCAGCAGACGAAAACGGAATTGTTGCAGACAGCTGCTATCAGGCAAAGAGCATCCACGTATGCTCCCACAAGCTGGCACAGCCGACCGTATTCATTCCGGTCTTCCCGGGAACGAACTGTGAGTATGACAGCACCAGAGCTTTCGAGCGTGCCGGTGCAAAAGTTATCACTCAGGTATTCAGCAACCTTTCCGCAGAAGACATCCGCGGTTCTGTCGATGCCTTTGAAAAAGCCATCAACCAGGCGCAGATCATTATGTTCCCTGGCGGATTCTCCGCAGGTGATGAGCCGGATGGATCAGCAAAATTCTTTGCAACCGCATTCCAGAATGCGAAGATCAAAGAAGCTGTTACCAAACTGCTGAATGAGAGAGACGGACTTGCCCTTGGTATCTGCAACGGATTCCAGGCACTGATCAAACTGGGACTCGTTCCGTACGGTGAGATTCTCGGACAGACGGAGGATTCCCCGACTCTGACCTTCAACACCATCGGACGCCATATTTCCAAGATGGTTTACACGAAGGTTGTGACCAACAAATCCCCATGGCTGGCAGGCGCCGAGCTTGGCGGTGTTTACACCAACCCGGCATCCCACGGAGAGGGACGTTTCGTAGCATCGAAAGAGTGGATCGACAAGCTGATGGCAAACGGCCAGATTGCAACCCGCTACTGCGATGTCAACGGAAACCTGACCAACGACGAGTACTGGAATGTCAACGGTTCCTACTGCGGAATCGAGGGTATCACCAGCCCGGACGGCCGTGTCTTTGGTAAGATGGCACACGCAGAGCGCCGCGACAACGGCGTAGCAGTCAACATCTACGGAGAGCAGGATCTGAAGATCTTTGAGTCCGGTGTTGCTTACTTTAAATAAAATAAAACCAAAATAGAAGATTCCCGCAGAGAGGAAGAAAGCTCCTTTCTGCGGGAATTTTTTTGTCAGAAACAGTAATTTCTGATTTCAAAAGAAAAAATTTGATTATGCGCCGCGGTGCAGTTATAACGCAATATTTTGCTTTATTAACAAAAGTAATAAGGTCAAATAGTAGAAATATTCTGAAAAAACGAAAGATTTCGATAGTCTCAACACATTACATATATGACGGACCCGGAAGAGAAGGACAGCGAAATAACAGGAGGGAGAAAGAAGTGTATGAGACAAGAGAAGGAACGATTTTTTCAGATCATATTCGAGGAAAACAGTCATGTGCTGTTCCGTTATATCTGCGGTCAGTTGAACAATGACCGGGAGACGGCGAAGGATGTGCTGAACGATGTATGGGAGGTATTGGTGGTAAAATTTGAAACCGTTGCCGATCTCGAAGGAGAAGAGATGACGAAATGGCTGTTCTGTGTGGCAAAAAACAAGATCAAGAATCAGCGCAGAAAACATTATTATCAGAATGAAGTTTCCTATACACAGTATCAGAAAGAGAACAGAAATGAAGGGGAGGCGGGCGCGACAGCCGAGATTGAGGAACGAATGGTGATGCAGAACTGCATCCAGAACCTGAATCCGATGGATCAGCGCATTTTCTGGGGGAGAGCATATGGATTCAGCTACAAAGAGCTCAGCGGATTCTGCAAGAAAAGCGAGCAGGCGCTGCAGTGCCAGTACAGCCGCGCAATCAAGAAACTGCAGGGAATGATGAGTCAGGAAATCAGTCTGACGAGAGCGTAGAAAATGGAAATGGTATGCAGCGGAAACCTCAACTCTTACAATCTAAAAACAATAGAAATATCTAAAAAATTCTCTGCAGGAGAATATCCTGTGTCTAAAAATAAAGTGTTACCGTTTACATATCAAAAATCCGTTTTCCTCGTTGTCGTGGCGCGGAAATTGTGTTAAAATATTTTTAGAAAATTCACACGATGTGCGAGAAGGCAGAAAGGATGAAAACAACATGAAGGATGAGTACGTAGCCTATGTAGGCACTTATACCCATGGAAGCAGCATTGGTATTCATTTATATGATGTAAATGTAGAAGAAGGCACTCTGACAGAGCGAAAAGTCATACCGGTCAACAACTCTTCCCACATTGCCCGTTCCTTAAACGGCAAATACCTGTATTCGATTGCAGATGAAGGCGTTGCAGTGTTTGCAGTGGAGGATGACGGAGACCTGACCCCGATCAACAAAGTAGACATCGACGGCATGCGCGGCTGCTATCTGTCGGTGGACAAAACCGGAAGATACCTGTTCGTGGCAGGCTATCATGACGGAAAAGTAACCGTTGTACATACCCATAAGGACGGCCGCCTCGGAAGTCTGATGGACGGCGTGTTCCACAAGGGCCTTGGCAGTGTGGCAGAGCGTAACTTCCGCCCGCATGTCAGCTGTGTCGTTCCTACACCGGACAACAAATATGTCTGCGCAGTCGACAACGGCATTGACCAGATCAAAATGTACAAGCTGAACACACAGCGTGACCGCCTGAAACTGGTGGATATCCTGCGCTGTGAGCGTGAATCCGGTCCGAGAGAGATCGTTTTCAGTGAATCCGGAAAATACGCGTATGTCATTTACGAGCTGATGAACAAAGTCGATGTATTCAGCTACCGTGATACGGGAAACGGACCGGAATTTGAAAAACTGCAGTCGATCAGCACCACATCCGCGAACGTGGACCAGGCGCACGACGCTGCATCCGGCATGTGCCTTTCCCCGGATCACCACTACCTGTTTACTTCTACAGCCGGAGACAATACCGTAGCAATGTTCCATATCGACCCGGAGACCGGCTGCCTGGAGAAGAAGTTTGCACTTCCGATCAGCGGCGAATATCCAAAGGATATTGCAATGTTCCCGGACGGAAAACATATCGCAGTGGCAAACCATGAGTCCAACACGATCACAACATTTACCGTTGATTATGAGAAAAACGTGCTGGTTCAGAAAGGCCGCCCGATGAAAGTGGAGACGCCGAACTGTATTCTGATTACGAAAAAAGGCGTTCACTAAAAAAATAACGCAAAAATGCCTGCAGGAAGAACTGTATCCCGCAGGCATTTTTTGTGTTGAAGCCAGAAAGAAGCAGTCAGGCCTTTATTTCTTGTCCAGAGCCCAGACTTTCTTTACATTGTCCAGTTTGGCGCTCATGCCGACGAGCAGTGCGTCCGCAAGGACAAGAGCGGTCATGCATTCCACGACAACAACGGCGCGTGCAACGACGATCGGGTCGTGGCGGCCTTTGATTTCGATGGCAATGTTTTCACCATCTTTGTTGATAGTCTGCTGGGAAGCAGCAACAGACGGGGTCGGTTTGAAACCAGCCCGGACAACGATATCGCTTCCGTCGCTGATACCGCCTAAAATACCGCCGGCGTGGTTGGTCAGCTTGACAATGGAGCCGTCCGCATTTACATGGAAGGCATCGTTATTGGTAAGCCCGGTAGCTGTGCAGACCGAGAAACCGTCTCCGATTTCCACGCCTTTTACGGCGCCGATGGAGACGAGTGCTTTTGCAAGGTTGGCATCGAGCTTTTCAAACACCGGATCGCCGACACCGGCCGGCATATGGTGAACGACACATTCGACCACACCGCCGACGGAATTTTTTTCCGCCATGGCTTTTGTTAAAAGCTCGGAAGCCTTTTCGGCAGCCTCTGCATCCGGCATATTCAGGGCGTTATTCGCGATTTCAGCGGTATCAAAAGACTGGATTTCCACGTCACCGATGGAGCGGGTGTAGGCGGAAACGGTGATGCCAAGCTCAGAGAGCATTTTTAAGGCAATGGCACCTGCAGCCACGCGTGCGATCGTCTCGCGTCCTGAGGAGCGTCCGCCGCCGCGGTAGTCGCGGAAACCGTATTTTGCATCAAACGTATAGTCGGCGTGGCCCGGTCTGTAATAGGAAGCAATGTCGCTGTAATCTTTGGAATGCTGATCCTCATTCCATACCACCATGGAAATCGGGGTACCGGTCGTTTTTCCTTCGAAAGTGCCGGATAAAATCTGAACGGTATCGGATTCTTTCCGTTTTGTGGTAAAGCGGTTCTGTCCCGGCTTCCTGCGGTCGAGGTAAACCTGAATATCCTCCTCGGAAAGCGAAAGGCCGGCCGGCACTCCGTCCACAACAACGCCCACGCCTTTTCCATGAGACTCTCCCCAGGTGGTCAGTCTGAAGATGGTACCAAATGATGATCCTGCCATATATAAAGTCCTCCTGAATTTTTTCGTATATTTATAAAATAACTGGAAAAGATTTCTAATAAATTATACCGGAAAGTAAAACATTCGTAAAGCTCTTTTTCAGAGACGAAATTCACCGTTATACCGTTTGACAAACGAAAAGGCAGCACGTATAATGAGAATGTATTTTCGGGCAGTGAAAGCCAGTGAAATAAAACAAACAAAAAGGAAGAGTGTGCATGAATTTTTTAGACAAAATGGAGCGAAAATATGGGAGATACGCGTTAAGCCATCTGACGATGTACATTATCGTAACGTACATTGCGGGATATATCATTGCGCTTGCGGCTCCCATCATGAGACAGTATCTGACGCTGGAACCATACTATATTCTGCATGGCCAGATCTGGCGTCTGGTGAGCTGGATTCTGATTCCGCCGAGCAGTCTCGACATCTTTACGATTATTATGCTGTTTTTCTACTACTCAATCGGAACGAGTCTTGAAAGAGCCTGGGGAGATTTCAAATATAACGTTTATATCTTTTCGGGTATTCTGATGACGATCCTCGGTTCCTTCCTGCTGTATGGAATCGAGTACGCAGTGAAGGGGTATCCGGCGCTGATGGGAACTGCATTCAGCACCTATTATATCAGCCTTTCTATTTTTCTTGGCTTTGCGATCAGTTTTCCGGATATGCAGGTGCTTTTGTACTTTATTATCCCGATCAAGATCAAATGGCTGGCGTATCTTGACGTAGCACTTCTTGCTTATAGCATGATTACCAGCATTCTGAGCGGAAACTGGGCAGGATGTGTTGTTATTTTGTGTTCCCTGGCAAACGTCCTGGTGTTTTTCCTGATGACAAGAAAGGGAAAACATAACTCTTTCCGGCAGAACAGACGCAGGAAAGAATTTAAAAAAGCCGTATCAAGAGGAGAAGCCGAATACCGCAATCCAAATGGAATCACAAAACACAAATGTGCGATTTGCGGGCGGACTGAAAAGGATGATCCGAATCTGGAGTTCCGTTTCTGCTCCAGATGCAACGGAAATTATGAATACTGCCAGGATCACCTGTTTACGCATGAACATGTAAAATAAAGAAGGAGAGAAAGTATGAGAAGAACGAAAATTGTCTGCACCATGGGGCCAAATACCAACTCCCGTGACCTGATGAAAAAACTGATTGAAACCGGAATGGATGTTGCTCGTTTTAATTTTTCTCATGGAGACCACGATGAGCAGAAAATGCGTATGGATATGCTGAAAGAGCTTCGAAAAGAGCTGAAAACTCCTGTGGCAATCCTTCTGGATACCAAAGGACCGGAAATCCGTACCGGCGTTTTGAAAGATGGCAAAAAAGTAAATCTGGTAACCGGACAGACCTTCACCCTGACAACCGTTCAGGAGACCGGAGATGAAAATCACTGTTCTGTCAGCTACACAGGCCTTACGGAAGATATCAAAGAGGGAGACACAATACTGATCGATGATGGTCTGATCGGCCTGCGCGTAGAAAAAGTAAATGCACCGGAAATTGTCTGTACCGTAGTAAACGGCGGCGAGCTCGGAGAAAAGAAGGGTGTGAATGTACCAAACGTTTCGATCAATCTTCCGAACCTCACGGAGAAAGACAAAGGAGATCTTCTCTTTGGTATTGAACAGGATATTGATTTTGTAGCGGCTTCTTTTATCCGAAATGCAGAGGCAATTAACGAAATCCGTGAGTTTCTTGTGGCAAACGGAGGAGAGCATATTGATATCATTGCCAAAATCGAAAATGCGGAGGGTGTGCAGAACATCGACAGCATCATCGATGCGGCAGATGGTGTGATGGTTGCAAGGGGAGACCTTGGTGTAGAGATTCCGGCGTGCCAGGTACCGCATGTACAGAAAATCATCATTGAAAAATGCAATCATAAATACAAACCGGTTATCACAGCAACCCAGATGCTGGATTCCATGATCCGGAACCCGCGTCCGACCCGTGCAGAGGTAGCCGATGTTGCGAATGCAATTTATGATGGAACGGATGCGATCATGCTCTCCGGCGAAACAGCAGCCGGAAAATATCCGATCGAGGCAGTTACCATGATGGGAGAGATTGCCGAGCAGACGGAGCGTTATCTGAAATTCGAAGATTACCGCGATGGAAAAGCGCTGGAAGGAAAGCTGAATGTTTCCGCGGCAGTCGGAAGCGCAGCCGTTTCTATGGTAGAACACATCAAAGCAGCCTGCATTGTGACCCCGACGATGTCCGGTCAGACCGCAAGACTGATCTCCAACCTTCGTCCGAGCGTACCGATTTACGGCGTTACCCCATATGAATGGGCAAGAAGAAAAATGCAGCTCTACTGGGGCGTTCGTCCGGTGACCGGATACGAGGAAGATTCTACGGAGAACATCATTTCCCATGCTATGTATATGGTGCGCCGTGAGGAGCTTGTAGAACGCGGTGATATGGTTATTTTTACGGCCGGAGACCCTGCCACCAACGAGGTGACGGGTGAAGGATATATGACAAACATGCTTCACATTATTCAGGCAAAATAAGCAGAAGAAGGAGACAAAAGAGAATGACGAAGAAGCCTTTTGTAACAAAAGAAAAACTGGAAGAAATCGCAGCAGCAGTACCAACTCCGTTTCACATTTACGATGAAAAAGGAATTCGTGAGAATGCGAAAGCGGTAAAGGAAGCTTTTTCCTGGAATCCGGGATTTCGTGAGTATTTTGCTGTGAAAGCGAACCCAAACCCGACACTGATCAAAATGCTGGGTGAATATGACTGCGGATGCGACTGCTCTTCTTACACGGAGCTGATGCTTTCCGATGCGATGGGATTTGAGAAAGATAAAATCATGTTTTCATCCAACGTAACACCGGCTGCAGAGTATCAACTGGCTGCAGAGCTTGGTGCGATCATTAACCTTGATGATATTACACATATTGATTTTCTTGAGAAAACATTGGGCTACATTCCGAAGAAAGTCTGCTGCCGTTATAACCCGGGCGGACTGTTTAAAATCAGCACCGATATTATGGACAATCCGGGAGATGCCAAATACGGTATGACAACCGAGCAGATTTTTGAGGCATTCCGCATTCTGAAGGCAAAAGGGGCAGAAGAGTTCGGCATCCATTCCTTCCTTGCAAGTAATACCGTAACCAACGATTACTACCCGGTTCTGGCAAAAACACTGTTTGAGCTGGCTGTAAAGCTGCAGAAAGAGACGGGCGTGAAGATTAAATTCATCAATCTTTCCGGCGGTGTCGGAATCCCGTACAAACCGGGTCAGGAAGGCAATGACATCCGCGTGATTGGTGAGGGTGTACATAAAGTGTACGATGAAGTCCTCGTTCCGGCCGGCATGGGCGATGTTGCAATTTACACGGAGATGGGCCGTTTCATGATGGGACCGTACGGCGGACTCGTTACCCGCGCCATCCATCAGAAACACATTTACAAAGAGTATATCGGCTGTGATGCATGCGCGGTCAATCTGATGCGGCCGGCAATGTACGGCGCTTACCACCACATCACGGTGATGGGAAAAGAAGATCAGCCGTGCGACCACAAATATGACGTAACAGGTTCCCTGTGCGAAAACAACGATAAATTCGCGATCGACCGCATGCTTCCGGAAGTGGAAGTCGGAGACCTCCTCTTCATCCACGACACCGGCGCACATGGATTTTCCATGGGATACAACTACAACGGAAAATTAAAATCTGCAGAGGTTCTGTTAAAAGAGGACGGCAGCTTTGAAGTCATCCGCCGCGCAGAAACCCCGAAGGATTACTTCGCTACACTGGATGGAACACCGGAGTATGAAAAGATGTTTGGAAATAAATAAGAGATAACAACAGTAAAACCCCTTTCAAAAAGAACCATGCGGCAGATGGCCGGTTCTTCGAAAGGGGTTTTCTTTCTTTCAAAAGCTGTTTTTTGAAGGGAAGACAATAAAAAAAGATCTGCATCAACGTTCGTTCTTGCAGATCTTTTTTAGCTATGCCGCTGGCCGGACTCGAACCGGCACGGTTATTCACCGCTTGATTTTGAGTCAAGTGCGTCTACCAATTCCGCCACAGCGGCAGTGTTCGTAATCAGAACAAGATATATTTTACCATAAAAACAAGAAGGACGCAAGAGAAAAAAATGGAATAATTATCATAAAAACTTTCTAAAAAAGATTGACGAAAGGAAAAAATAGAAGTATAGTGTAGATAGTTTAGCACCATACTAAATTTTACATCATAAGTTCAAATAACGATTTATCGAAAACGCCATCGTTAGATGGTCCACAGTGTGTGGAACGAAAACTGTTGTCTTCATAGACAGCAGTTTTTTTGTTGTCTAAAATTAGAAATGAAACATGGTTATGATTCAGTACTGTGAGAACAGCAAGAACCAGGAAGTAGAATTGTTGAAAATAGGAAAGAAAAGATGTAAAAAATCAAAATATATGGTAAAATTAGATAAAATGTAGAAAATGGAGGAAAGAACAGATGAAAGGGGAATATTATCTCGGACTTGATATGGGAAGCAGTTCGGTTGGATGGGCTGTGACAAATGAGAAGTACGAAATTTTGCGCGCACATGGAAAAACACTTTGGGGTGTACGGCTATTTGACAGTGCACAGACTGCAGAAGAGAGAAGAGGGTTTCGGACAGCAAAACGAAGATTGGATCGTCGTAATTGGAGAATAGAATTGCTGCAGAAAATTTTTGCGGAAGAAGTAGAAAAGATAGATGATGGATTTTTTCGCAGAATGAAAGAGAGTCGTTACTGGCCAGAGGATAAGCGTGACAGGCAGGGAAAGTGTCCGGAACTTCCCTATGCATTGTTTGCGGATGATGATTACACAGACAAAGAATATCATAAACAGTTTCCAACCATCTATCATCTGAGAAAATGGTTAATGGAAACTGACGAAACGCCTGATATTCGCCTGATATATCTTGCTCTGCATCATATGATGAAACACAGAGGCCATTTTCTATTAAACGGAAATATCGAACAGGTAAGAGAATTTCAGACAACATTTGAACAGTTCCTTGAAGCAGTGCGGGCAGAAGAACTTGGCTTTTCTTCCGAGATTGGAGTGGAAAGAAGCAAGGAAATAGAGGCAATTTTAAAAGACCGAACATTGACCAAATCTGCGAAAAAGACAAAAGCAGTAAAAGCAATGCGGGCAGAAACATCCTGTGAAAAAGAGTGGCTGGGATTGATTACCGGTGGAACAGCAAAACTGGGAAATCTGTTTGGGGAAAAACAGATGGATACACTGGAACGGCCAAAACTTTGCTTCGCAGATGCAGGTTATGAAGAATACGCTGGAGAGATCGAAGCAGAGCTGGGAGAAAAATATGTATTAATTGAACACGCAAAAGCAGTGTACGATTGGGCTGTTCTGGCTGATATTTTGCAGAACTATTCTTCTCTTTCAGAGGCAAAAGTGGCACTTTATGAAAAGCATAAAAAAGATCTGAAAGATCTGAAAAAGCTGGTCAGAGAGAATCTTTCAAGGGAAGAATATCAGAGACTGTTTGCAAAAAAGGATGAAAAAGCTAATTATTATGCGTATATCAAGGCACCAAAACAATGTAGTCAGGAAGACTTTTACGGTTATCTGAAAAAGAATATTCTGGGCAAGATATCAGATGTGACGAAAGCATCCTGCATGCAGAAGGAAATGGAAATGGGAACGTTTCTTCCGAAACAGACTGTAAAAGACAACAGTGTCATTCCATATCAGATTCATTTATATGAATTAAATGCAATCCTGAAAAATCTGGAAGATAAAGTTCCGCTACTGAAAGAGAATGGAGAGAAGATTCAAAAGATTTTCACATTCCGCATTCCGTACTACGTAGGACCCTTAAACGGAATTCGAAAAAAAGGGGAGAAGAGTAACTGGGCGGTACGAAAAGAAGGCAAAATATATCCATGGAACTTCGATGAGATGGTAGATTTGGAAGCAAGTGCAGAGCAGTTTATTCGAAGAATGACGAATAAATGTACTTATCTGCCAAGTGAAGATGTTTTACCAAAGTATTCTCTGCTGTACAGCAAATACGAAGTTTTAAATGAATTAAATAATCTGCGTTTGGATGGAGAAAAGATATCTGTAGAGCAGAAACAGAAAATATATGAAGAAGTATTCCAGAAAAGCAGAAAGGTTACACAGAAAAAACTGAAAAACTATTTAGTGAAAGAAGGAATTACCGGAAAAGAAGTTGAAATTACCGGAATTGATGGTGATTTCAAGAGTTCTCTTACGGCATACCATGACTTTAAAGAGAAATTAACAAATCTGTCACTGAACCAGGCGGAAAAAGAATGCATCATCCTGAACGTAACGCTGTTTGGAGATGATAAAGCGATACTGAAACAGAGATTAAAGAAACTGTTTCCGGAGTTGACAGAAAAACAAAGAGACAGCATAAGTAAACTGCCGTATCGTGGTTGGGGAAGACTCTCAAAAGTGTTTTTGGAAGAGATGGAAGCACCGGCACCGGAAACGGGAGAGGCATGGTCTATTATTCGGGCTTTGTGGGAGACGAATGACAATCTGATGCAACTGCTTAGCGAAAAATATTTGTTTGCATCGGCAATCGAAGAAAAGAATGGAAACGAACAGAAAAAACGGGATATTTCGTATGAATTAGTCGAGGAGCTTTACGTATCACCGGCAGTGAAGCGGCAGATTTGGCAGAGCCTTTTGATTGTAAAGGAAATCTGTAAAGTGATGGGAAACCCACCGAAACGTGTTTTTATAGAAATGGCAAGAGAAAAAACCGATCAGGGAAGAACCTCTTCAAGAAAAAAGAAACTGCTGGAACTTTATAAAAAATGTAAAGCGGAAGAAAAAGACTGGATAGATGAGATTGAAAAGCGTTCCGATGCGGAAATGAGAAGAGACAAGCTGTATTTGTATTATACGCAAAAAGGAAAATGCATGTATTCCGGTGAAACAATTGAACTGGAGGAATTGTGGGATAATCAGAAGTATGACATTGATCATATTTTTCCACAGTCCAAAGTGATGGATGATAGCCTGGATAACCGGGTACTTGTAAAGAAAAAGTGTAATCAGATGAAAGAGGATAAATATCCGATCGATGAAACAGTTCGGAAAAAAATGCAGCCATTCTGGAAATCTTTAGTGGATGCCGGATTGATCAGTGAAGAAAAATATAAACGGCTGATAAGAGGAAATGGATTTGAACCGTCTGAATTGGCTGGATTTATTTCCAGGCAGCTGGTGGAAACTCGTCAGAGTACAAAAGCGGCAGCAAGTATTCTGCAGCAGGTGATCCCGGATACACAGATTGTTTATGTAAAAGCGCCAACCGTTTCAAAGTTCCGTAAGGATTTTAAATTTCTGAAGGTACGGGAGATGAATGATTATCATCATGCGAAGGATGCTTATTTGAATATTGTCGTTGGCAACGCATATTTTGTAAAATTCACATCAAATCCGATTCACTTCATTAAGGAAAATCCGGGAAGAAGTTATAATCTGAAGAAGATGTTTGAACAGGAAAGAATTGAACGAAACGGAGAAATTGCCTGGGAAGGCGGGAACGGAACCATTGTGACAGTCCGAAAGTTTATGGAAAAGAACAACATTCTTGTGACGCGAAGATCGTATGAGGCAACAGGTGCATTGTTTGACCAGCAGATTGTCAAAAAAGGAAAAGGTAAGGTTCCGATCAAGAGCAGTGATGAACGGCTTTGTGATATACAGAAGTATGGAGGATATAACAAAGAGGCGGGAGCTTACTTTGTACTGGCAGAATCGGAGGGCAAAAAGGGAAAGAAAATACGAACAATCGAGTATGTGCCGATTCGTCTGAAAAAGGAAATTCAGAAGTCAGAAGAAAATATAATTCGGTATCTGGAAGAGGAAAGACAGTTAAAGAATCCGCGAGTGCTGGTGCCGGAAATCAAAATAGATACTCTGTTTTGTGTGGACGGATTTTATATGTGGGTTTCCGGAAGATCAGGGGATCAGCTATTGATGCAAGGTGCAAATCAGCTGGTACTTTCCCAGGAAGAAACAGAAATACTGAAAAAAATAGTACAGTACGTGGAACGTAAAAAACAGAATAAAGAACTGAAAATTTACGATTCCGACCATTTAGAAGAAAAGAAGGTGATGCTGCTGTATGAAACCTTTTTAAATAAATTAACAAATACGGTATATGCCAAAAAACTTGGAGCACAGGCAAAGACATTAACGGAAAAAAGAGAAAAATTTAAAGAATTATGCATAGAAGAAAAGTGTATCGTTTTGTATGAAATTTTACATTTTTTCCAGTGCCAGAGTGTTACCGCTGATTTGAAATTAATTGGAGGGTCTGGAAGAGCAGGAATTTTGTATCTCAACAAAAATATAACCGATTGCAGTCGAATCGAAATGATTCATCAATCGCCAACCGGTATTTACGAGCAGGCAGTAGACCTGAATGCATTATGAGCTGGCGGATAGTGGTTATTTCCAAACGGGCAAAGCTGGACTATCAGCTTGGTTATCTTGTGGTACGAAATGAAGAAGTAACAAAAATACATTTAAGTGAAATCTCAACCATTCTGATTGAGTCAACAGCAGCAACAGTCACAACAAGTCTGCTGGCAGAGCTGACCAAAAAGAAAATAAAAGTGATTTTTTGCGATGAAAAGAGAAATCCATCGTCGGAACTGGTTGGGTATTACGGAAGTCATGATACCAGCAATAAAATCAGAAAGCAGATTCAGTGGAGCCGGCACAGTAAAGAAGCGATCTGGACAGAGATTGTGACGGAAAAAATACGAAAACAGAAGGAACTGTTAAAAAATCTGGGAAAGGAAGAAGCGGGTCTGTTAGAAGCATATTTACAGGAGATTGGCTGGAACGATGAGACAAACCGGGAAGGGCATGCGGCAAAGGTATATTTTAATGCGTTGTTCGGTATGACATTTACCAGAACTGCGGATTGTCCGGAAAATGCAGCGCTGAATTACGGATATAGCATTTTGTTGTCTGCGTTTGCGAGAGAAATTGTAGCGAGCGGTTATATTACACAGCTCGGACTCTTTCATGATAATATGTTTAATCAGTTTAATCTGGCATCCGATTTGATGGAACCGTTCCGTGTTCTGATTGACCGGGAAGTAATCCAAATGCAGAGGAAAGAATTTACGCATGAGGAAAAAATACAGTTGGTCAATGTATTAAACAACGAAGTCATGATAGACGGGAAAACACAGTATGTGAATAATGCCATAAAAATTTACTGTAAAAGTGTATTTGATGCCTTAAATGAGAATGACAGTGCATTGATCCGGTTTTACGGCCTATGAGTTATCGTTTTATGAGAGTATTGGTACTGTTTGATCTTCCGGTGCTGACGGGCGATCAGAGAAGAGAATATGCGAGATTTCGAAAGTTTTTATTGAAAAGCGGATTCCTGATGCTCCAGGAATCCGTATACTGTAAGCTTGCGTTAAATACAACTGCAGTGAATGGAATCGTGGATCAGATTCATAAAAATAAGCCGGAAGAAGGTTTGGTACAGCTTTTAACGGTGACTGAGAAGCAGTATGCGAAAATGGATCTGATTGTTGGGAACGTAAAGAGTGAAGTGTTGAATACGGATGAAAGGCTGGTGATTTTATGAAACTGGTACATGTGGACTTGGAAAAACCTATTGCGATTCATCGGAACTGTCCCACGGAATGGATTATAGAATCACCGGAGCTGTTTTTAAAATATGTGGAGCAGCTGCAAAAACAAAATCAGGGAGAGGAGGGAAATTTCGTACTTTCTAAAGCTGACACAGAGCTGAATATGAAAAGAGATGTGGAATTGATATTAACACCATTTTCTCTTGATTTTGCGGATCACAGAATACAAAAACGGTTATTTACAGAGCTGGTCAAAAGTGCGCAAAATGAAGAAATGTTTCTGGAAACACAGAGAATTATTGCGGAACTGAAGAAATACATCTATCAATTGGAAGCTGCCAGTGGGTACGAATTGGAACAAAATGAGGAAATCGATTTGAGCGCACTCCTAAAATTGATGGGAGTTCAGACAGAAACCGAAAAAGAGATGGGGCTTCTGGAAAAATTGACGCAATATATCAAAGTTATGGCCGAACTTCTCCAAAAAGAACTGGTGATTCTGATAAATATTCGTTCCTATCTGAACGAAACACAAATAAACAAACTCTCCCAAATGGCATGCTACTATGAAATATCCTTGCTTTTTATAGAAAATATACAAAGGGACTTTTCGAATCAGAGAGAATATTATATAATTGACAAAGATGGATGTGATGTCTATTAATATCCATCGGATGTTTGAGTACCTGTTTTGTGCAGATGAAAGCAGTTCATTTTTAAATTTGAGGTTTGAGAATGATGTAAAAATGTATGGTACTCAAACGAGGGTGCAGAGCAGGGGCATCGCTATTGGGTTTGAGAATGATGTAAAAATGTATGGTACTCAAACTATCCATTTGTCATTGATGAATGAGAATAGTTTGAGAATGATGTAAAAATGTATGGTACTCAAACTGTGGAGAAGTTCTTGCTCTCACTCGATTCGTTTGAGAATGATGTAAAAATGTATGGTACTCAAACGATCTTTGGAAGGTTCCGAGCACTGGCGAGTTTGAGAATGATGTAAAAATGTATGGTACTCAAACTAGAACTTAACACTGAGAATGTCATCGTGTGTTTGAGAATGATGTAAAAATGTATGGTACTCAAACAGCGAACAGTGCGTTGAATGAAATTTTAGCGTTTGAGAATGATGTAAAAATGTATGGTACTCAAACCTTTGTGGCGAATGATACCGGAAAAACATAGTTTGAGAATGATGTAAAAATGTATGGTACTCAAACCGCACGCGCGCGCGCACGCACGCAGGGAGTGTTTGAGAATGATGTAAAAATGTATGGTACTCAAACGTTCTCCATTTCTTCGTTGATTTCCTGCATGTTTGAGAATGATGTAAAAATGTATGGTACTCAAACAAGAAGCGATAAAAAAGAACCTGGCGGCAAGTTTGAGAATGATGTAAAAATGTATGGTACTCAAACAACGGCAAAGTGTTCACGATCCCGACAGGGGTTTGAGAATGATGTAAAAATGTATGGTACTCAAACTGAAGGCACTCGATTGCAAGGTCACGCATAGTTTGAGAATGATGTAAAAATGTATGGTACTCAAACCACGGTAATCAACACTCATGGTCTGCCGCACGTTTGAGAATGATGTAAAAATGTATGGTACTCAAACTGATCCAATTCGTTCAAGTAAATGTTCGCGGTTTGAGAATGATGTAAAAATGTATGGTACTCAAACAGGCTACACGCCCTTCCGTCATGTACCATAGTTTGAGAATGATGTAAAAATGTATGGTACTCAAACGCCCATTCGTCCTGCAAAAGATCTGTTACGGTTTGAGAATGATGTAAAAATGTATGGTACTCAAACTTTCCACCTCCCCTAAATCTGTAAGTAATGGTTGGAGAATGATGTAAAAATGTATAGTACTCAAACATTTTCAGGGCAAATTCTGCTAAATCGTACGTTTGAGAATGATGTAAAATTTATTTTTGTGAACAACAAGAATAGATAATTCAAAATGAAATATTCAGAAGACAGTATGAAATCGACTTAATTGTCTTTTTCTTGCTGTCTTTTTCCTTGTCTCAAAGCGCCGCACCATGTATAATAAAACCACAAGAATTTCATTTCATAGTTTTTACAGGAGGAACCTGAATCATGATCCTTGCAATAGACATCGGCAACACGAACATCGTCCTTGGGTGTGTGGAAGGGAAAAAAACATACTTCATCGAAAGACTCTCCACGGACAAGGCAAAAACAGAGCTGGAATACGCAGTCAGCCTGAAAAATGTACTGGAACTGTATGAGATTCCGGTGGAGCAGATCGAAGGAGGTATCATCTCTTCCGTTGTTCCGCAGGTGACAGAGCTCTGCCGGAGTGCGGCAGAAAAAGTGATTAAAAAGCCGGTCAAAGTTGTCGGCCCCGGTGTGAAGACCGGACTTAATATCAAACTGGACGACCCCGCAACGGCAGGAAGCGATCTTGTTGTTGTAGCAGTAGCAGCGCTGAATGAATACACATGTCCGCAGATTCTTATCGATATGGGAACTGCCACGACGATGAGTGTACTTGATCAGAAAGGAAGCTTCATCGGAGGCGTGATTCTTCCGGGACTTCGTACTTCGCTGGATGCTCTCGTATCAAATGCCGCGCAGCTTAGCCAGACCAGTCTGACAGCACCGAAAAAAGTCATTGGCAAAAATACGCTGGACTGTATGAAAGGCGGTATGATTTATGGAAACGCTGCCAGCATCGACGGCATGATCGAACGGATGGAAGAAGAACTTGGCTGCAAATGCACGATTGTGGCTACCGGAGGTCTGGCGAAAGCTGTGATTCCGCACTGCAGACATGACATCATCATCGATGAGAATCTGCTCCTGAAAGGTCTTCAGATCATCTACGAGAAAAACAGGTAGGGAAACCGTTTGTTGACAAAGTTTGCGAATTGTTATAACATATGTATAACAAAACGATACGAGAAAGCAGGGTGTAACTATGTATTATGAGACAATACAGATCGATTTCAACAGCGATGAAGCGATCTATATCCAGCTGAGAAATCAGATTATTCTGGGTATTGCCACTTCCAGAATTCAGGAAGGAGATACTCTACCTTCGGTAAGACAGCTCGCAGACAATATCGGTATCAACATGCATACCGTAAATAAGGCCTACAGCGTACTCCGGCAGGAGGGACTTCTTTCGATTGACCGAAGAAAAGGAGCCGTTATCTCTATCGATGCGGATAAACTGTATGCCATGCAGGAACTGCGCGAAGATCTGCAGGTGATTCTTGCAAAAGCCGTCTGCAAAAATATATCAAAAGAAGAAGTACATCAGCTTGTAGATGAAATTTACAGCAATTACGCAGACGAAACATGAAGGAGACAATAGTATTATGAGAGAAGGATATACCAGTCAGGCAAAAAAAGCACTGGCATATGCGGTTAGGACAGCTGAAAAATGTGGACATAATTACGTAGGAACCGAACACCTTCTGATCGGACTTCTGAACGTGGAGGATGGCACAGCAGGCATGGTGCTTTCTGAGTTTCACGTAGATGCCGGACAGCTTACCGAACTGATTGACCGTCTGATTGCACCAGGCGGAAACACCGTGACCGAATCCCGACCGGGCTATACTCCGCGGGTACGCAGAGTGCTTGAAAATGCAGAAGCGGAGGCAGCGCGTTTTAAGAGCAGAGCTGTGGGAACCGAGCATCTGCTGATCGCAATCTTAAAAGAAAGTGACTGTGTTGCTACCCGTTTGCTTTTTACCATGGGGATCAACATTCAGAAACTATATGGAGCAATCCTTACTGCCATGGGCGAGGCACCGCTGCAGGGCGGTGCAAGCGGAAATGCAAATACCGGCCGCGGACCGCAGACAAGAGGTGGAGCGCAGACCAGCGAAACGCCGGCACTGGACCAGTACAGCCGGGATCTGACTGAGCTTGCGCGCGAAGGAAAACTCGATCCGGTTGTCGGCCGTGGGCAGGAAATTGAGCGTGTCATTCAGATCTTAAGTCGCCGGACAAAAAACAACCCGTGTCTGATCGGAGAGCCGGGTGTCGGAAAAACGGCGATTGCGGAAGGTCTGGCGCAGCGGATTGCCCTTGGCATTGTGCCGGAAACGATCCGCGATAAGCGAGTTGTTGTCCTTGACCTTTCCGGAATGGTAGCCGGAAGCAAATACCGCGGTGAGTTCGAAGAGCGTATCAAACGTGTCGTCAAGGAAGTGACGGACAATGAAAATATTCTGCTGTTCATCGACGAGCTCCACACCATCATCGGAGCCGGAGGTGCAGAGGGCGCACTCGATGCATCCAACATCTTAAAACCGTCCCTCTCCCGTGGAGAAATTCAGCTCATCGGTGCAACAACACTGGAAGAATACCGAAAATATATCGAAAAAGACGCGGCTCTGGAACGTCGTTTTCAGCCGGTGAAAGTAGAAGAACCGACAGAAAGCGAGGCACTTGATATCTTAAAAGGCCTGCGCCCATACTACGAACGCCATCACGGCGTGGAAATCACCGATGAAGCACTGGAAGCAGCCGTAAAAATGAGCGTCCGCTACATCAACGACCGTTTCCTGCCGGATAAAGCCATCGATCTGATCGATGAGGCATCCGCAGGCGTACAGCTCGCCGGCTACCAGGTGCCGGACAACATGGCAAAAGAGGAGCAGACACTGTTCGAAGTACAGAAAGAAAAAGAATCCGCGATCAGTGCCGGCGATTTTGAGCAGGCAAAAGAACTGCAGGCGCGCCAGCAGGAGCTCGAAAAAGATCTGGAGCAGATCCGAAAACGCTTTGAACGCCGTTGTAAAAACAAAAAACTGCAGGTAACAGAAGAAGAAATCGCAAAAACCGTATCCACCTGGACGAAAATTCCGGTACAGCGTCTCGCGGAAGGAGAATCGAAACGTCTGGCAAGACTGGAGCAGACACTCCATAAACGCGTTGTCGGCCAGGAAGAAGCCGTGACAGCTGTGGCAAAAGCCGTAAAACGAGGCAGAGTCGGATTAAAAGACCCGAACCGTCCGACAGGATCCTTCCTGTTTCTTGGACCGACCGGTGTCGGAAAAACAGAACTTTCCAAAGCACTCGCCGAGGCAGTTTTCGGTACAGAGCAGGCCCTGATCCGCGTCGACATGTCGGAGTACATGGAGAAACACAGCGTCTCCAAACTGATCGGCTCCCCTCCGGGATACGTCGGCTACGAGGAAGGCGGCCAGCTCTCCGAAAAAGTGCGCCGCAACCCGTACAGTGTGATCCTGTTTGACGAGATCGAAAAAGCGCACCCGGATGTCTTCAACATTCTGCTGCAGGTGCTTGATGATGGCCATATCACCGACGCGCAGGGCAGAAAAGTTGATTTCAAACAGACCTGCATTATCATGACATCCAATGCCGGAGCACAGAACATTGTAGCGCCGAAACGCCTTGGATTCCTTTCGACAGAAGATGAGCGGAAAGACTACGAATACATGAAGGGCCAGGTGATGGAAGAAGTCAAACGGATGTTTAAGCCGGAATTCCTGAACCGAATCGACGAGATTATTGTATTCCATCAGCTTACCAAGGCGGATATGAAGAAGATTCTGCAGATTCTGCTCAAAGATCTGGAGCGCCGCTGCAAGGAGCAGATGGACATTGAATTGAAAGTCCGTGACACCGTGAAAGAATATCTCGTGGAAAACAGCTTCGACAGCAAGTACGGTGCCCGCCCGTTAAAACGCGCGATCCAGAGCAAAATTGAGGATCCGCTCGCAGAAGCCATCCTGAACGGAGAAGTGAAAAAAGGCGATACCGTTGCGGCTGGAATGAATAAGAAAGAGATTACATTTAAGGTTCTTGAGAAAAAATAATATAAAATTCCATAAATTATATGGTAAAATCTTTTCGATTATGGTATGATTTTCACAAACAAACGAAACACCACAAAAGACAAGACCAGGAGGGCATTTACAAATGTCAGTAGTAAAAGAATTAATCCGCACAGAGGCAGACGGAGGCATCAGCTTCGGAGATTATGAGCTTGCGGCAAAGGCAAAAAAATCTGATTTTGAGCACAGAGGAGATCTGTATAAAGTAAAAACCTTTAAGGAAATCACAAAGCTGGAGAGAAACGGACTGTTCGTATACGAATCCGTTCCGGGAACCGCAGTTACCGATCTGAACGTATTCGACGACGGCATGACCTTCAAAGTAGAAGGACCGGAGGATGCACAGATCACCGTTGAAATGGAAGCAGAGACCGAATACAAGGTGCTGCTCGACGGCGTAAACGTTGGCCACATGACCACAAACCTCGGCGGAAAACTTTCCTTCAGCGTAGAGCTGGAAAAAACAGAGGATGTAGCAGTAGAAATCGTAAAAGCATGATGAAGTAAAAAAAGAAGGCTGTCGCAGAACGTGTGCGGCAGCTTTTTTGACAATTATAAGGGAGACAACTATGGCAAAAGCAAAAAAGACAGCCTTTTTCTGCCAGAACTGCGGCTATGAGTCCGCAAAATGGATGGGCCAGTGTCCGGCGTGCAGAGAATGGAACACGTTTGTGGAGGAACCGACGGCGGCCAAAACACCGGCGGGAAAC
>OAUV01000851.1_pt1 | contig 23517 bp, 15 predicted proteins | sample 1516841 | NCBI WGS metagenome assembly OAUV01 (sample SAMEA2580044, study PRJEB22360) | human gut metagenome | biome: human gut; feature: human-associated habitat; material: faeces | place: Denmark | collected 2008/2010 | reverse complement strand
TCATCGTAGCGCGGAGTCACGTCAAAGCCGAAGCCCTCAAACAGCGCCGCCGTGAACACAGCGGTCTTTAAGGCTTCGCCCGTGACGTTCGGCGCGTGGAACGTGCCCATGAAAAGCTCGCGGTTGTTGCCGAGCGTGCAGCCGATCTCGCGACCCGTACCCGGGGTCGTCAGGCGATACGCGCAGCTTTCAATAAGGTCGCGGCGGCCCGCAATGTAGCCGCCCGTCGGCGCAATGCCGCCGCCCGGATTTTTGATGAGCGAACCCGCCATAAGGTCTGCGCCCACAGCCGTCGGCTCCATTTTCTGCACATACTCGCCGTAGCAGTTATCCACCATGACAATGCAGTCCGGCGCACGGCGCTTTGCGATCTTTACAATGCGCTCGATCTCCTCCACCGTCAGGGACGGGCGCAGGCTGTACCCGCGGGAGCGCTGAATGTACACCATGCGGTGCTTCGGCGTGATGGCCGTCTCCATGCCGTCATAGTCAGGCGTGCCGTCCGGCAGCAGGTCAAGCTGCTCGTAGTTTATGCCAAACTCCTTTAATGAGCCGTTGCCGTCGCCCGTAATGCCGATCACGCCGCGCAGCGTATCATACGGCATGCCGGTAACGCTCAGCATCGTATCGCCCGGGCGCAGAACGCCAAAAAGCGCTACGGTAAGCGTATGCGTGCCGCTGACAAAATTATAGCGGCACAGCGCGTCCTCCGCACCGAGGGCACGCGCGTACACTTCGTCCAGCACGTCGCGGCCGCGGTCGCCATAGCCGTAGCCTGTCGTTGCCACAAAGTGGCTCTCGCTGACACCTGCCTGCATGAACGCAGCCTGCATCTTCTCCTGATTATACCGCTGTGTTTCGGAAATTTTCGCAAGGTACGGCGCAGCCTTCTGCTCCGCTTCCTCCGCCGCCTTCAGCACGCGGTCATCAATTTTAAAAAACTCGTACATAGTAAACCCGCTTTCGCAAACGCAAAAGCCTTCCTTTATCTGAATTATTTTAATTGCATAATTTTCCCTGCGCCCATGCGCCGCACGGTTTATAGCCCAAAGCGTCATAAAACGCCTCGTTTTTGCGTTCTTCGCGCAGGATATACACCGTGCCGCTCGGCAGCATTCGCTCTATTTTTCGGACAACCGCCGTGCCAAGCCCCCTGCGGTGAAATTTCGGCAGCACCGCCACAGCAGAAATGAGGCTCGCGCTTTCGCCGAGCACTGCTGCAGCCACGGCGACGGTCTTCCCATTTGCCGAAACACCCGCGCAGCGCACCGTGCCGTGCCGCATGCGGTGGGATAAATCGAGGTAAAACGGCTCGAACTCCCCCACCATGCCGTTTGCTTTCAGCACAGCATAAATCTCTCTCGGAGAAATTTCCTCCGCAGGCTGCACAGTCCCATTTCGCAGCACTTTTTGCAAAATCGCGCCGCTTTCGGTGATGTTTAGCCCCAGCTTTTCGGCATTCTCCGCGCTGCACACGACTTCATTTGTGCCCACCGCACTCAAAAACGCACGCGCCTCGTCCGCGTCGGTGATCTCCCCCGCAATGCAGACGGAGCCGTCCGTTTTTCCGTAGGCGGCTTCCCCGTCCGTCCAAAACTGCGCGAACGACTGATGGAAGCCATACGCCTGCGCTTTAGACCGGATTTGGCAGCCAAACGGAGAACTTCCGCACGACATAGAGAGCGCTTCTAAATTTTCCGCAAGACGGATCATTACAGCTTGCCGCCGGAAATTTCCGCCATCATCAGCACCATCAGGTCAATGACCGCCTCTATGTCCTTTTCGGTCGTCATCGCGATCGCGCTGTGGATATAGCGGCACGGGTGCGAGATCGTCAGCGTCTTCACGCCGCCGCGGGAAACGTGAATGGTGCCCGCGTCTGTGCCGCCGGCGCGCACGGTCTTCGGCTGCACCGGAATATTGTTTTCTTTACCGAGCGCCATCGCGCGGCGGAAATAATCCTTCGGGTAAACGGTGCGCATATCCGTAAGGGAAATGACTGCGCCGCCGCCCATTTTGCACGCTGCGTCCGTCGGGCTCACGCCGGGAATATCGCCCGCCGTCGTGCCCTCCAGTACAAGCGCCGCATCGGGCTCCAGAATATACGCCGCCGTGCCCGCGCCGCGCAGGCCAATCTCCTCCTGCGTGGAGAAGACAAAATACGTGTCGTATTCGAGCGGGCGCTGCATCAGCGTGATGAGCGCAAAGCAGCCCACGCGGTCATCGAGCGCCTTCGCCTTCACCGTACCGTGCACGTGCTCAAAGAACGGCACAAAGCACGCGTTGTCGCCAATCTGCACCAAAGTCTCGGCTTGCTCACGTGTATCTGCGCCGATGTCGATGGCGAGTTCGTTCACGGGCACGGGCTTTTCAAATTCATCGCCCTTGAGCAAATGCACCGGCTTTGCGCAGATGACACCCGGCGTTTTGCCGCCCACCAGCACATCGCGGCCGGAGAGCACCTCCGGGCGGATATTGCCGACCGTCGTGAACTTCAAAAGGCCGTTTTCCGTAATGTTTGTGATGACAAAGCCCACTTCGTCCATGTGAGCGCAGAGCATTAATTTCTTTTCAGGACGCTTTTCGCCCTTTTTAAACGCCAGAATGTTGCCGAGCGGCGAAATGTGAATCTCGTCCGCATACGGCTCAATTTCACTTAAGATCACGCTGCGCACATCGTCTTCCTCGCCGGAAACACCGATGGTGCGGGTAAGCTTTTTCAGAATTTCATAGTTAAGCATTCGGCTGCGCCTCCTTATCCGTGATATACGCCGCGATGAGCTTTGCAATGTTCTCCATATCCTCAAAATCGCAGATCTCCGCCGGGGTGTGCATGTTGCGCTGCGGCACGGAGATGAGCCCCGTGCGCACGCCGCCGCGGGTGGTACTGATCTCGTCGCAGTTCGTACCCGTTCTGCCGCCCATAGCTTCCAGCTGATACGGGATATTTTCGCGCTTTGCGAGCTCGACAAGCTTTTTGCTGATTTTTCTGTCCAGCGCCGCGGAGAAGCCGATCATCGGCCCTTTGCCGAGCTCTGCGGTAAGCATGCTCTCCGCGTCCGGCTGCTTTGCGAACGAAACGTCCACGGCAATGGCCTCGGTGGGCTCAAGTGCATACGCAGAGACCTGCGCGCCCTGCCCGCCGACCTCCTCCTTTGTGGAGCACAGCACCATAACGCAGCAATCGGGGTTCTGTTCATTTGCAAGCTGTGCGGCGCGGATGACGCACGCGCAGCCCGCACGGTCGTCGAGCGCCGTGCCCGTGATGCGGTTGCCCATGAGCTTTTTCAGCGGGCGCGTCAGTGCGGCGCGGTCGCCGACAGCGACGAGCTTCTCCACTTCCTCTTTCGGAAGCCCTAAGTCAATGCACTGCTCCGCAACGGGCTTTATCTTATCATCGCCCTTTGCAAGGTGCGGCGGCAGCGTGCAGCCGATGGCCCTGGCGGGCGCCGTGCCGAACACGGTAACGGGGCTGCCCGGCAGCGTGCGGCGGTCCACACCGCCCACATTCGTCACATGCAGAAAGCCGTTTTCGTCAATGTCCGTCACGATCATACCGATCTGGTCAATGTGCGCGTCCAGCAAAATGCGGCGCTTAGAACTCAAATCGCCGAAAATGCCCACAACGCCGCCAAGCTCGTTCTCACACACCTCTTTGCAGAAGCCGAGCTCCTTTTTCGCCACTTTGAACACGTCGCCCTCACAGCCGGATGTGCCGTGCTCTGCGCACAGCGCGCGGGTGAGGCGTTCAATCTCTTCAAACATGATATTCCCTCCTAAAGTCTGATTTATAAAAACAAAAGCCCCGCATTCCGAATGGAGACCCATCGAAAAGCGAGGCGCATTTCCGCAAGTATTTACTTACTTTGTGAAATACATAATGATGTTGATCACAAGGACCAGCACAAAGAAGCCAATCGCAATGAACTTTGTCCAACGAGCAAGGAACGCATCCATGGAACGCGCCTTATTCTTGGAAAGGAACGTATCCGCGCCGCCGGTAATCGCGCCGAGGCTCTGCTGATGGCCTTCCTGCAGCAGTACGACAATGATGATCGCCAGTGCGAAAAGAAGCAGAACGATACCGAAAATAATTTCAACAGCACCCATATATTTTACCTCCTCTTCAAGAGACTTAACGCTAATTTTATTCGTAGCTTAATTATGATACCATACAAAGCGGGATTTTGCAACAGAATTTTTTGCTTTTTTCCTGCATATTCCGTCGTCCTACGTCCATACTGATACCAAGGCAGTCACAGTCAGGCGTTTGTGCGCGCCAAAACGGACCGTGCGGCAAAACCGCACTTTCGCGTCACACGAACGGGGTCTTTCCCGGGCGGGCGGCGCAGTCCATGGTGCGGACTGTATGCTGCCCGCCCTTCAGTAGGACTGAACGCTCCGCCGCGCAGGCCACACGCCTGCACAAACGGAACGCCAAACGGTCTTGCCGGAGGGCTGATTTTTTACAGCGAAATCTGCTCGCCGCCCTCCTCTCCGTTCGGCAGTGCGCCGAGCGCCGGGATCTTCTTTCTGTACCGCGACGGGTTCTGCAGCTCGTCTTCTTGATAGATATGCGCGTCCGTAATGCATTGGCCTTTTTTCAGGTTCATCACCGCCACGCCCTGCGTGCTCTTTGTCGTCTTCGGGGCGATGAGCGCCGTGTTCATGAGCAGTCGTCTGCCGCTTGAGGACGTCAGCAGCACATCGCAGTCTTCCAAAATTTGCAGCGCCGCCGCAAGCGGGGCCTTGTCGGAATACGCGTTAATGAGCTTTCTGCGGTTCGTCTTCGTGTAGTACGCGGAAAGCTCCACCTTGGCGACCTTGCCGTTATCGAAAACAAACAGCATATAGCCCTTAAAGTCGGTCGTTACAGCCATGTACGCAGCGCTTTCGCCCTCGTCCATCTGCACGCGCGCAGGCACGTATTCGCCCATCACGCTCGCTTTGGTGTCGGCAAAATCCGCCGCTTTCAGCTTATAGACCTGCGCTTTGTCGGAGAAGAACAAAAGCTCTGCCGCGTTTGTCGATTCCATCTGTTGGGCGATCTCGTCGCCCTCTTTCAGCTTTTGGTCGCCGCCCATGCGCAGGGAAAGCGGGGTGATCTTCTTAAAGTAGCCTTCTTTCGTGAAAAACAGGTTCACCGGGTAATCCGGCACAGTCTCCACGGGCTCTTCTTCGGCAATTTCCTCCGCGTACAAAATATGGCTGCGGCGCGGCTGGCCGTACTTCTGCGCGATTTCATTCAGCTCGCGCACAATAATCGTCTTAATGCGCGTTTTTGAGGCCAGAATTGCCTCAAGGTCACGAATTTCTTCCTCTAAGCTGTTCACCTCTTCGGTGCGCTTTAAGATGAACTCGCGGTTTAAATGGCGCAAACGGATTTCCGCTACATATTCGGCCTGAATTTCGTCGATGCCAAAGCCGATCATGAGGTTCGGCACAACTTCGCTTTCTTCCTCGGTCTCACGCACAATGCGCACGGCTTTGTCGATGTCGAGTAAGATTGCCTTGAGGCCGTAGAGCAAATGCAGCTTCTCTTTCTTCTTCGTGAGGTCGTAGTGCGTTCTGCGGCGGACGCATTCCATTCTGAACGCCGTCCACTCCTCAAAGAGCTCACGCACACCCAGCACACGCGGAACGCCCGCGATGAGCACGTTAAAATTGCAGGAGAAGCTGTCCTCCAGCGTCGTCATGCGGAACAACCGCTGCATCAGCTTATCGGGGTCTGCGCCGCGCTTCAAGTCGATCGTGATCTTGAGTCCGTCCAGACCCGTCTCGTCTCGAATGTCGGTGATTTCCTTCACCTTGCCCTGCTTCACAAGGTCGATGACCTTTTCCACAATGGCTTCAATGGTCGTCGTCGGCGGAATCTGGGTAATATCGATGCAGTTTGCAGATTTATCATACGTGTAGCGCGAGCGCACCTTGATGCTGCCGCGGCCTGTTTTGTAGATCTGCTCCATCGCCGCGCGGTCGAAAATAATCTGCCCGCCGCCCGGGAAGTCCGGCGCCTGCATCGTCGTAAAAATGTCATGCTTCGGGTCACGGATGAGCTCCGCCGCCGTGGTGCACACTTCGGCGAGATTAAACGGGCAAATGGACGACGCCATGCCGACCGCAATGCCCGTGTTTGCGTTGACGAGCACCGAGGGGAATGCCGCCGGCAGCAGCGTTGGCTCTTTCATCGTACTGTCGTAATTGTCGACAAAATCCACGGTGTCCTTGTCGATATCGCGGAACAGCTCGCGGCAGATGGGGTCAAGGCGCGCTTCCGTGTAACGGGAAGCCGCCCACGCCATGTCACGGGAATAAAACTTACCGAAGTTGCCCTTAGAGTCTACATAGGGGTGCAAAAGCGCCTCGTAGCCGCGGGAAAGACGCACCATCGTGTCGTAAATCGCACTGTCGCCATGCGGGTTCAGCTTCATCGTCTGACCGACGATGTTCGCGCTTTTCGTGCGCGCCGAGCCGAGCAGGTTCATTTTGTACATCGTATAGAGAAGCTTTCTGTGCGAGGGCTTAAAGCCGTCAATCTCCGGGATGGCACGGGACATAATAACGCTCATCGCATACGGCATGTAGTTCTGCCGCAGCGTGTCGTTGATGTCCTGCGCCTGAATTTCACCCGCGCCCGCAATAAAGCCCTGCATCTTCGGCGTATTTTCTCTTTTCGGCTGTTTTTTTCTTGCCATGCTTTACGCTTCCTTTCGTCAGAGCTTTAAGAAATATCGAGGTCATCGAGGTACTCGCTGCCGTGGGTCGCAATGTAGTCCTTACGGCCCGTAAGATTATCGCCCAGCAAGATATCAAACATCTGCGCCGTCCTTTCGGCATCGCCGGGCTTCACCTGAATCAACCTGCGCGTTTTCGGGTTCATCGTCGTCAGGTTCATCATGTCCGGGTCGTTTTCACCCAGACCTTTCGAGCGCTGAATCGTAAACTTCTGGCCCTCAAGCTGCGTCAAAAACTCGTCCTTTTCGCGCTCGTTATACGCAAAATACGTCTTGTCCTTCGCCGTAATTTCATAAAGCGGCGATTCCGCAATGAACACCTTGTGCTCTTCGATGAGCTGCGGCGTCAAACGGTACAGCATCGTCAACAGCAGCGTGCGGATCTGGAAGCCGTCCACGTCGGCATCGGTGCACAGGATGATCTTGCTCCAGCGCAGCGCGTTGATGTCGAACGACGCAATGGACTTGTTCGCCTTCGACTTTACCTGCACGCCGCAGCCGAGCATCTTAATGAGATCGGTGATGATCTCACTTTTGAAAATCTTGTCGTAATCCGCTTTCAGGCAGTTCAGAATTTTACCGCGGATCGGCATCACGGCCTGATAGTTCGGGTCGCGCGCCTGTTTGACCGCACCGAGAGCGGAATCGCCCTCCACGATAAAAATCTCACGCTCGGAAACATCCTTGCTGCGGCAGTCCACAAACTTCGCCACGCGCCCCGTGATATCCATTTTGGCCGTCAGCTTGCCCTTTAAGTTGAGGCGCGTTTTTTCGGCGTCCTCGCGGGAGCGCTTGTTGATAAGCACCTGTGCGCCGATTTTCTCCGCCTCAATGGGGTTTTCGATGAAATAAATTTCGAGATTATGGCGGAGCATCTCCACCATCGCTTCCTGAATACCCTTGTTGTTGATGGCCTTCTTTGTCTGGTTCTCATAGGAGGTCATCGTGGAGAACGAGGACATGACGATAACAAGGCAATCCTCCACGTCCTGAAATTTAATTTTGCTTTCGGATTTATTATACTTGCCGTTCTGCTTCAAATACGCGTCGATCTGGTACACGAACGCGTTCTGCACGGCCTTGTCCGGTGCGCCGCCGTATTCCAGCCAGCTCGAGTTGTGGTAGTATTCCGTCAAATGCACGCGGTTGGAAAATGCCACCGCAGCGTTGATCTTCACATTGTAAAGCGGCAGGTCTTCGCGGTCGCGCACGCGCTTTTCGGACTGCCAGAACTGCACGGAGGTCAGCGCATCTTCGCCCACCAGCTCGCGCACATGATCTAAAATGCCGTTTTCGTAGCAGAATTCCGTCGTCTCGAATTTGCGCGGCGAAACTTCATTTTTTAAAATAAACTTCACGCCCGCGTTGACGATGGCCTGCCGCTTGATGATATCCGTGTAATAGTCCGCCGGCACGTCAATGTCCGTAAACACCTTGATATCCGGCTTCCAGCGAATGCGCGAGCCCGTGACCTTCTTGCCGTAAGGCTCCTTATTGAGTCCGCCTATGTTCTCACCGTGCTCAAAGTGCAGCGTGTAGCGGAAGCCGTCGTAGCGAATATCCGCGTCCATGTATTCGGAGGCATACTGCGTAGCGCATAGACCGAGACCATTCAGGCCCAGCGCGTAATCGTAGTTGCCGCCGTCATTGTTGTTATACTTGCCGCCCGCATACATCTCGCAGAACACAAGCTCCCAGTTGTAGCGCTCTTCGCGCTTGTTGTAATCCACCGGGATGCCGCGGCCGTGGTCTTCCACCTCAACGGAATGGTCGGCATAGCGCGTAACGGTGATCTCCTTGCCGTAGCCCTGGCGCGCCTCATCAATGGAGTTCGAGAGGATCTCGAAAATCGCGTGCTCGCAGCCGTCGAGACCGTCTGAGCCGAATATGACCGCCGGACGCAGACGTACACGGTCCGCGCCCTTCAGACTTTTGATGCTGTCGTTGCCGTAGGTTTGCTTTTTAGCCATTCACCATGTTCCTTTCCTCAAGCGGGCAAAATAACACCCGCACGGGATTGCCCATAAACAAACGTAAAGGGAATGCAAATGAGCACATTCCCTTTCGTTAAAAATTTATTCGTTCGTGTTCGCTTCCGGTTCCGTTTGCGCTTCGGTCGGCAGCTCTGTCGTTTCCGGCGCTGCCGCTTCTGCCGGGATGATGCCCGCAGCGGCAGTCTGTGCGCTCGGCAGCAGCTTGCCGTTCATCACGTCAAGGAACTCGTCGGCGTCCAGCTTTTCGCGCTCAAACAGCACACCCGCCAAACGGTGCAGCAGGTCAATGTGTTCGGAGAGCACCTTCTTCGTCTTATCGTACGCGTCGCAGATGATGGACTTAATCTCCTCGTCAATCTCCGCGGCGGTCTCCTCGGAATAGTTCGAGACATGACCCATCTCCTTGCCGAGGAACGGATTGCTGCTGTCCGCACCGTACGTGATCGGACCAAGACGGTCGCTCATGCCGTACTTTGTGACCATCGCGCGGACGATCTTCGTGGCACGCTCAATGTCGTTCGATGCGCCCGTGGAAATATCGTCAAGCACCAAGGCTTCCGCCACACGGCCGCCCAGCAGCACGATGAGCTCCTCGCGCATCTCGTTGCGGCTCTGGTAGGACTTATCCTCCGTCGGCAGGTGCATCGTGTAGCCGCCTGCCATGCCGCGCGGGATGATGGAAATCTGGTGCACCGGGTCCTGCGAATCGCAGAAGTACGTCGCAATGGCGTGTCCTGCCTCGTGGTACGCGGTCAGCTTCTTCTCTTTGTTTGTCATCACGCGGCTCTTCTTTTCGGTGCCGACAACGACCTTGATCGTCGCTTCCTCGATTTCCTCCATCGTGATGGACTTGTGGTCCTTGCGGGCCGCAAGCAGCGCCGCTTCGTTTAAGAGGTTCTCAAGGTCTGCACCGGTAAAGCCGGCGGTGGATTTTGCAATGGTAGAAAGGTCAACATCCGGTGCAAGCGGCTTGCCCTTTGCATGTACGCGCAGAATATCCTCTCTGCCGCGCACATCCGGGTAGCCCACCATCACCTGGCGGTCGAAACGGCCGGGACGCATCAAAGCCGGGTCCAGAATATCCGGGCGGTTCGTTGCCGCAATCATGATGACACCCTCGTTCGCGCCGAAGCCGTCCATCTCAACGAGCAGCTGGTTCAGCGTCTGCTCACGTTCTGCGTGCCCGCCGCCGAGACCCGCACCGCGCTGGCGGCCCACGGCATCGATTTCATCAATGAAGATGATGCACGGGTGGTTTTTCTTGGCTTTGTCGAACAGATCACGCACACGCGATGCACCGACGCCGACGAACATCTCCACGAAGTCGGAACCCGAAATGGAGAAGAACGGCACGCCGGCCTCGCCTGCAACGGCGCGCGCCAAAAGCGTTTTACCGGTGCCCGGAGGGCCAACGAGCAGCACGCCCTTCGGGATGCGCGCACCGAGCTCGTTATACTTATTCGGACGTTTTAAGAACTCCACAATTTCGCGCAGCTCTTCCTTTTCTTCGTCCGCGCCCGCCACGTCCGCAAACGTCGTGCGGCGCTTTTCGTCGTTTATTTGCTTGACTTTCGCTTTGCCGAAATTCATCTGGTTTCCGGCTCCGCCGCCGCCCATGCGCTTCATCATGAATACCCAGAACGCCACAAGCAGCGCGATCATCAGTAACGTCGGAATGAGGCTGACAAGCCAGCTCGTCTCCGCCGGGCGGATGACATCCTGCGTCATGCGGTTATTCGGATGTTCCTCGTTATACGACTTGATGTAGTCCGAAACGTCGTTGTAGAACAGGTTCACGTTCGGCACCGTGTAGCGCACAACGGATTCCTTTTTGCTGCTGTCCTCTGTCACGGTCAGCTTCATCTCGCCCGTGCCCAGGTTCAGCGAGTATGCGCTCACCTTGCCGTCTTCAAAGTAAGACAGTACATCGGAGTATTTCAGCCCCGTCTGGTCTGCCCCGCGGTCAAACAGAAGCAAAAGCAGCACGACGAGCAAAATCGGAATGCCGAGGTAGATCAAAAGATTGCGAATGATTTTTTTGTTGTTGCTGTTCAAGTTCCGACCTCCCGGAAATCAAATTGGATACAAAGTGTATCCTTAAATAGAAACAGAAACTTTTTTATCAAAACGGAAGCTTAGACTTCACCGTAGACTTCAGGTTTCAAAACGCCGACAAACGGCAGGTTTCTGTACTTCTCATCAAAATCGAGACCGTAGCCCACGATGAACGCATCGGGAATATCGCAGCCCTTGTATTTTGCGTAGACCTCCACCTCGCGGCGCTCCGGCTTATCGAACAGCGTGCAGATCTCAATGCTGTTCGGCTCGCGGCTTTTCAAAAGGTTTACAAGGTAGTGCAGCGTCTTGCCACTGTCGAGAATATCCTCAACAATCACGATATCATAGCCCTTCAGGTTGATGTCGAGGTCCTTGATGATCTTGACAACGCCGGAGGTCTTCGTGCCGGAGCCGTAGCTCGAAACGCACATGAAATCGATGCGGGCCGGAATCGTAATGGCGCGCATAAGGTCTGCCATAAAGACGACAGAACCCTTCAAAACGCTGACAAGCAGCAGGTTTTTATCGGCGTAATCGTGGGAAATTTCCGCGCCCACGCGCTTGACCATGCTGTCGATGTACGCTTCGCTGTACAAAACTTCCTTGATATCGTTTAACATTGTGTTTTCCATTCGGATGACCCTTTCCTCAAAATTCTTTCCGCTTTATATGCGGGTTATGCCTGCCGTGTCCGTCACCGTAAGCTCCAGTGCCGGGAAATTCGGCTTTGCCGCATAGCCCTCCGCCGCGCCGACCGCTTCGATCCAGATGATCTCACCGTCTTTTTCAAGCAGCAGCAAACGGTCGCGCGCCGCCGCCGGAATGCGCAGTTCATTCAGGATTTTTTTGACCGATTTCGTCACGCCGCGCCCTGCGGGTCTGAAAACATCGCCCGCGCGCCGCGTCCGTACTCTCGGAACATTCGTAATTTTATCACAATCCGAAAAGTTTTGGAATAACAAATTATGAACTTTCCGGTTGATTTCTTCTTTTTCGGGAATTTTTTTCTCCACAAACAGCGTTTTCCCGTTCGGAAGCACGTTTTCGCCCGCTCTCAGCGGAACAGAAAACACATTCCGGTCTTTTATCTCCCGGTTTTTTCGCACCGTGAGCGTGTCCTGCTTCGCCTCCAGCACGATGTCCCCCGGCAAAGAGAGGCTGCCGCCCATGAAAACGCAGCCCGCCGCCCTGCAAATGTGCTCATAAGAGAGCCGCCCGTAAGACGATAACAGCAGTTCCAGCGCCGCGCGCAGCACCGCCTCGTGTGCGGTCCGCAAAGCTTTCAAGTCATACCCGTAAGGCGTTTTCGCTTTACAGAGCAATTCATTCGCGCACGAAAACACAAATTCATTCTGCAACCGCATGCTCTCCGCAAAGCGAGACGTCGCCTGCGTCATCTGCGGGTTTACATTCTTCAGCACCGGCAGCACGCTGTGGCGCAGCTTATTGCGCGTGTAGTCCACCGTCAAATTCGTGGAATCTGTCACATAGTCAAGTCGATATACTTTACAAAGATGTTCCACCTCTGCGCGGGAAATGTTCAAAATCGGGCGATAAATTCTGCCGCGCCGCGGCGGAATGCCCCCTGCACCGTGCGGCCCCATGCCGCGCGTCAGGTTCAAAAGCAGCGTTTCGGCATTATCGTCGGCGTTGTGCGCCGTGGCGATGCACCCGCTTTCCCTTGCTTCCTCCGCAAAGCACGCGTAGCGCACGCGCCGCGCGCATTCCTCCACGCCCTCGCCGCTTACGGCCGCAAGCGCGGGAATATCCTTATAAATCACCTTGCAGTGAAGTTCAAGTGCTTTACAGTAGTCCTGCACAAATTCCGCGTCGCGGTCGGCTTCCGCCCCCCGAATACCATGGTGCACATGCACCGCAAGCAAACGCTCCGCGCCGTACTTTTGTGCAAGCAAATACGTCAGCAGCACGGAATCCGCCCCGCCGGAAAGCCCCACGACAATTTTTCCCGTCTCCGGCAGATCATACCGCACGCGGGCGAGAATGTCCTCAGTTTTCATGACGCACAACTTCCTGCGATGTAAAGCGCATGAACTCACCCTGCCAGTGCAGCGGCACGCTGCGCAGATCGCCGTGACGGTTTTTTGCCACGATGACCTCGGCGCTGTTTTTGTCCACGTCTTCGGGCGAAGCCGATTCGTTCGCGTAGTATGCGTCTCGGTACAGGAACAGCACGATGTCGGCATCCTGCTCGATGGAGCCGGAATCTCGAAGGTCAGAAAGTACCGGGCGGTGCTCCTGTCGCTTTTCACCCGCACGGGCAAGCTGCGCCAATGTCACAACCGGGATATTCAGCTCTTTCGCCATGATCTTGAGGCTTCGCGTGATCTCGGAAATTTCCTGCACGCGGTTATCAATGCGCTTTGCACTGTTCATCAGCTGTAAGTAGTCGATGATGACAAGATCAACATTTTTTAAACGACGCACTTTTGCTTTCATCTCCGGCACCGTAATGCCCGGGGAATCATCGAGATACAAATCAGCCTTAGAGAGAATCTCGCCCGCCTCCACAAGGCGCGTCCATTCTCCCTCCGTCAAGTCGCCCGTGCGCAGCTTTGTGCCGCCGACGAGTGCCTCCGTGGAAATGATACGGGAAGCGAGCTGCTCCTTGCTCATTTCCAGCGAGAAAAACGCCACGCGCTTGCCCGCCGTGATGGCGGCATGGCGTGCAATGTTCAGCGCAAAGCTCGTTTTGCCCATGCCGGGTCGCGCGCCGATGATGACAAGGTCGGAGCGGTTCAGGCCCGTGATCGTGTTATCCAGCTCGCGGATACCCGTAGGAATGCCGCGGTACAGGTCTTTGTCCGGCGAGTTCAAGCGGTCAAGGCGTTCAAACGTCTCAAACAGCACTTCGTTCAGGCGCTCAAGACCCTTTAACGCCTTGCCCTGGCGGATGTCAAAAATGCGCTGCTCGGCGGAATCCAAGAGGAGCGAGGTTTCGCCGGTGTCCTCCATGGCGTCATCCAAAATGCCGCGCGCCGCCTGAATGAGCATACGCAAATCGTAACGGTCACGCACAATGGTGCAGTAACGCTCCACATTCGAGACGCTCGGCACAAGCTGCGCAAGCTGCATCAGATATACCTTTCCGCTGCCCTCATCGAAGTTTTCCTCTTCGCGCAGGTGCTCCAGCAGCGTGACGAGGTCCACCGGCTGGCCTGCCGTGAACATATCGAGCATCGCGCTGTAAATCGTGCGGTTATTGACCTGATAAAAATAGTCCGCGCGCGGCAGCATTTCCGCCACGGTCGAGAGACAGTCGGGCTCCAGCAACACCGCGCCCAGCACCGCCTGCTCGGCCTCTGCGCTGAACGGCATCACCGTTCCGGGCAGTGCCGGCGTATTCAGTTGAAAATTATCTTCCGGCATTTTTACCACCCTTTTTGAGTGAAATTACTTCAAAGTGAAAACGATTTCCGAATCGTAAACGACTTTTAGTCATTGCAAAATTTAATGCTGCGCATCAAGAAAATCAGGCTTTTACTGTGCTTCGGTCACCGATACCGCCAGCTTCGCGGTGATGCCGTTATAGAGCTTCACCTCAATGTGATAGCCGCCGAACGCCTTGATGTCGGTGTCGAGGTGAATCTTGCGCTTATCGATGTCGAAGCCGTACTGCTTTTTAATCTCCTGCGCAATCTCCTTTGCGGTGACGGAGCCGAACAGTCTGCCGCCCTGGCCCGCCTTTGCGGTGATGCGGACGGTCTTGTCCTTCAAAGCTTCCGCAATGCGCTGTGCTTCTTCGGTCTCGGTTTTCACTTTATATGCCTTGGAGGCCTCGGCGTTTTTCAGCTCGTTCATCACCTGTGCGTTCGCTTCCTTTGCAAGCTTGCGCGGCAGCAGGAAATTGCGTGCGTAGCCTTCTGCTGCATTGATGAGCTCGCCTTTTTTGCCTACACCTTTTACATCTGCTAAAAGTACAACTTTCATGGTCGTATCTCCTATCGTTTAAATCTATCGCTAAAGCAGTCAAACGGCTTCGCGCCGCTTTGCCGCATTAGTTATTCTTTTTCGTCGCTTCGGAAAGCTTTTCGTCCAGCACGCGGATGAGTGCCTTGCGCACATCGTTCGTGGTGCTGTTTTTAATCTGCGCGCCCGCCATGTTGAGGTGACCGCCGCCGCCGAATTCCTCCAGCAAAATCTGCACGTTCACGTCGCCGAGGCTTCGTGCCGAAATGGCAATCTCATTGCCCACGCGGAAAATGACGAACGACGCGCGCACGCCCTGAATGGACAGCAGCTCGTCCGCCGCCTGCGCCGCCGCAATGCGCACATTCGGGAATTCCCAGTTGGAGCACGCAATGGCGCAGCCCTTGTAAACCTCCGCCCCTGCCACAAGCTGAGAGCGCTCTTTATAGGTATCAAGCGAATTTGCAAACATCTTCTTCACTTCCACCGTGTCGGCGCCGCGGCGCTTTAAGTAGGCGGAAGCTTCAAATGTGCGCACGCCCGTCTTCAAAACGAAGTTTTTTGTGTCCAGCATAATGCCGGAAAGCAGCGCCGTCGCTTCTTTTTTATTGAGCGCGGAGCTGTTGATATACTGCACGAGCTCCGCCACCATTTCGGAAGCCGAGCTGGCGTACGGCTCATGGTAAAAGATGATCGCGTTTTCAATGTGCGTCACCATCATGCGGTGGTGGTCGATGACGACCACGCGCGGAATGGCCTTTAAAACTTCTTGGCTCTCCACAAACGAGGTGGAATGTGTGTCCACCACAATGAGAAGCGAGCGCTGCGTACAGCGGTCGAGCGCCTCCTGCGGGGTGATGAACATGTTTTCATACTCCGGCTGATGCTCAAACGCGTTGATAAGCGTCGTCGCCATAGAGCGGCCCTTGTCGATCACAATGCTTGCACGGCGGTCAAGGCCTTTCGTCACGGCCGCCCACATGCCGACCGCCGCGCCCACGGCGTCAAGGTCGGAGTTCGTGTGCCCCATGATGAAAATATGGTCGCTCGATTTAATGTGGTCGGAAAGCGTCGCGGCAATAACGCGCGTGCGCACCTTGTCGCGCTTTTCAACACCCTTGGAGAGGCCGCCGAAGAACTCGTATGTACCGTCCTGCTGGTAGATGGCCACCTGGTCGCCGCCGCGGCCGAGCGCCATTTCCAGTGCCTGACGGGCATGCAGTTCGCTTTCCGTCGCCGTTACGCCCGCGCGGCCGATGCCGATGGAGATCGTGGCAGACATGTTATTCTCACCCTTCACGGCGCGCACGCTGTCCAAAACGGCAAAGCGCTTCGTTTTGGCTTCTTCAATGTGCTGGTCGTCCGTGATGAGCATATAACGCCCGTTCGTCATGCGGCGCAGAAAGCCCTCCATGGTGTCGATCGCCCAGCTGCGCAGAACAGATTCCACCTCGGACGTGATGCGGGAATCCTCACTGCCGGAGGCATCGCGCGTCAGCTCCTCGCGGTTATCAAACGAGATGACCGCAATGACCGTGCGCTTTTCGTGATAATCGCGTTGAATCTGCTTATAATACGTGTCGTCCACAAAGTAAAGCACACTGCCGCTTTCGGTGCGCAGGCCGTAGGCCGTAAACTCGCGGTCGCCGTAGGAAACGGAGGTTCCGTTTTCGGATAAAATCTGACGCAAAGTCTTCGGGTAAATGTACGCCGCAATGTTATCGCCGCAGCCTTCGCCGTTTTCGGTGAATAAATCCTGAAAGCACTCGTTCGTCCAGACGATGTCGCCCGCCGAGCCCAGCACCGCAAGGGGCAGCGCAAACTGCCCGAGGTTGCGCTGTTCATCGGCGGAAAGCACCTTTCTCGCAGCTCTGAGCGCCGTGTACACATGCACGCGGTAATGCAGGTCGGTCATGATAACCGCTGCCAAACACAGGCCGGAAACCGTGATCTCCACCGCAAACAGAATCTTATTCTGCGTATAGCTGAAGCACGCCATAATGAACATGACCGCTGCCATAACATAATAGACCGGCGAGGTCGCCCAGATGCGTCGCTTGTTCATTTCCCGTCTCTCCTTCTGAGGGGAACCCCCAAGAAACTAATCTAACTTAAACTGAATTTAAACTTCCATGATGATCGGCAGGATCATCGGGCTGCGCTTTGTGCGGTTATATAACAGTCTGGAAAGGTTGTCGCGCACGCGCAGCTTAATGGCGCTCCACTCGCGCACGTTTTCGTCCGCGCACTGCTCAATCGTGCTGTTGACAAGCCGTCTCGCCTCGTCCATCAGCGCCTCGCTCTCGCGCACATACACAAATCCACGGGATACGATATCCGGACCGGAAACAACTCTGCCGGAGCCTGCCTCAATCGTGCACACCGCAATGATGAGACCGTCCTCCGCAAGGTGCTTTCTGTCGCGCAGCACAATGCTGCCGACGTCGCCCACGCCAAGGCCGTCCACCATAACCGCGCCCGCCTGTACATCGGGCAGCTGTTTCATGTAGTCTTCATTAATCTCCACCACGCTGCCGACATCGCCGATGAAAATGTTCTCCGGCGGCATACCCATGCTGACGGCCACGCCCGCATGCTTGCGCAGGTGCTTCTGCTCGCCGTGCACCGGGATGAAGTACTTCGGCTTCGTCAGCGCCTGAATAAGCTTCAGCTCTTCCTGACACGCGTGGCCGGAAACGTGCACTTCGTACATGGATTCGTACACCACATCGCATCCGCGCTTCAAAAGCTCGTCTACAACGGTGCCGACCATCTTTTCGTTGCCCGGAATGGGGCGCGCGGAAATGATGATCATGTCGTCCTCACCGACCGCGACCTGACGGTGGTCGGCAAACGCCATGCGGGTAAGCGCAGACATCGGCTCGCCTTGGCTGCCCGTCGTGATAAGCACAATCTGCTCCTTCGTGTAACGGGAGATCATGTTGAGATCGATGAGCAGACCGTCCGGCACTTTGAGATAACCGAGCTCGCTCGCAATGGACATGACGTTCACCATGCTTCTGCCGGAAAGCGCCACTTTTCTGCCGTACTTTTCCGCGCAGTTGATAATCTGCTGCACACGGCTGATGTTCGACGCAAACGTCGCGATGATGAGCCGCTTTTTATTCGCTTCCGCGCGGGCAAAGAGTGCGTCAAACGTCGCGTTCACCTTCTGCTCCGTCTGTGTGTAACCGGGGCGCTCTGCGTTCGTAGAGTCCGCCATCAGCAGCAAAACGCCCTCCTGACCGAGCTGCGCAAAGCGCGCAAGGTCGATCATGCCGCCCTGCGTGGGGGTGAAATCGATCTTAAAGTCGCCCGTGTGGACAATGACGCCCGCAGGGGTGTGCAGCGCAAGACCCACAGCGTCGGAAATGGAGTGGTTTACGTGGATAAGCTCCACATCGAAGCAGCCGAGCTGAATGTGCGAGCCCGCCGTTGTGACGTTCAGCTTCACATAGCCGAGGTTGTGCTCCTTGAGCTTATTCGCAATCAACGCCACCGTCAGCGCCGTGCCGTACACCGGCACATTGATCTTTTTGAGCAAATCCGGCAGGTAACCGATGTGGTCCTCATGACCGTGCGTGATGACAATACCGCGGATACGGTCCTTGTTTTTCTCAACAAATGTGAAATCCGGAATAACCGCGTCGATGCCGGGCATTTCCTCGTCCGGGAAGGCAAGGCCGCAGTCCACGATAACCATGTCGTTTTCGCACTCAAACAGCGTGAAATTCTTGCCGATCTCATTTAAGCCGCCGAGGAAATACGCGCGCACAGAGGGCTTCTGCTTTGTGCGCCTGCCCCTGCCCTTGTTATTTTTCGTCTGCGTGCTTTTTGTTGTCTTAGCGGGTGCTTTTTCACCGTTTGGGGCCGATTTTACCGTTTTCGTCGTCTTTTTGTGTGCGTCCGTGTTTTGCGCGGTACGCGTGCGCTTCGGCTTCGTCTCTTTTGTTTCGCTCACGGTTTGCTGTGCCGCTTCTTCTTTTACCTGCGCGTTTTCCGTTCTGCGCGTTTTCTGGCGTCTCACCGGCTTTTCGATGGGGCCGGAAATCTTGCCGATGAAGCTTTCCCCTGCACCGCTGAGGGGTTGGTCCTGCTGCTTTGCAGGCGCGTCGCCGAGCGACGTTAATTTCGTCATTTTTCTGATTCTTTTTTCTGCCAAATTGACCTTCCTTTCAAATAACACAGGCGCACTGTCGCAATTCACGCAAGAATAAGGTATACAAAAGCACCAACCGATGCTCTGCGCAGTGTCGCCTTTCGGCATGAGCAGAATAAAACGCACGCAAGTCCGCGCCGCCTTCTGCTTTTCTTTCTTCTGTTTTTTCCGTTCAACACATGTAAATCAAAACACCGCAGCGTTTTTTTCACTATCCGTTACACGTACCGTTTACGTGCAAAGTGTCAGCCGTTCACGCATGCGAAAAATACCCGCACACAAAAAGATAATTCTATTTTACGCTATTCTCCCCGTGCTGTCAAGCCGCGTGCCGTTTCGCTCTGTACGGAGTTTGGGCACACCGCAGAGGTTCTATTCCCATATTCTCCCGATTTTTTGTGTTCTGTACGCCGGTTTTAAAAAAACAGCCGCCGTTTTCTTCCATTTTGTACGGAAAACTCTCGTTCGGGGTCTTTATTTCCTGCTTTTTCAGAAAAATTTTGACTTTCTGGAATTTCCCTATTGAAAAGTATACCAATTTGGTGTATATTTATCTCGCTGAGGAAAGAATATGCGTATCCCGACCGATCGACCCCAAATGCGTTTTCTGTTCCCTCACAAAAAACACTATCCGAAAGGTACTGATAAAGCTATGGAAAATAACGGCAAGAAGATCATCTATGCGGACAACGCCGCTACCACTGCCGTCTCCCCTGCGGTGCTTGAGGCTATGCTGCCGTACTACACCGAATGCTACGTCAAGCCTGTATGCGCTCGGCACGGCTGCAAAAAAGCCGCTTGAGGAAGCACGTGCAAAAGTAGCAAAATGTCTCGGTGCAGAGCCGAATGAGATCTACTTCACAAGCTGCGGCAGCGAAAGCGACAACTGGGCCATTAAGGGCGCAGCGCACAAGATGCTGAAAAAGGGCAAGAACCACATCATCACAAGCAAGTTTGAGCACCACGCGGTGCTGCACACCTGCGCAGCGCTCGAAAAAGAGGGCTTTGAGGTCACGTACCTCGACGTGCATGAAAACGGCATCGTCGTCCCGGAAGAGCTCGAGGCCGCCATCACCGATAAGACCGGCCTTGTCACCATCATGTATGCCAATAACGAGATCGGCACCATCCAGCCCATCCCGGAGATTGGTGAAATCTGCAAAAAGCATGGTGTTTGGTTCCATACCGACGCCGTACAGGCTGTCGGCAATGTGCCGATCAACGTAAAAGAGCAGAACATTGACATGCTGTCCCTCAGCGGCCACAAGTTCCACGGCCCGAAGGGCGTCGGCGTGCTGTATATCAAGAAGGGCACCACCCTGCCGAACCTCATCGATGGCGGTGCACAGGAGCGCGGCCGCCGCGCCGGCACCGAAAACGTTGCAAGCATTGTCGGCCTCAGCGTTGCGCTCGAGAACGCCATCAATACGATGGACGAAAAGAACGCAAAGCTGCGCCGCATGCAGGATAAGCTCATCACGGAGCTTTCAAAGATTGACCGCAGTCATTTGAACGGCGACCGCTACCACCGTCTGCCGGGCAACGTGAACTTCTCCTTCGAAGGCGTTGAGGGCGAATCCATGCTGCTGATGCTCGACCTTAAGGGTGTCTGCGCTTCTTCCGGCAGCGCCTGCACCAGCGGTTCTCTCGACCCGAGCCATGTGCTGCTTTCCATCGGCCTTAAGCACGAGGTAGCCCACGGTTCCCTGCGTCTCAGCTTCAGCGACGTGAACGACGAGAGCGACGCCGATTATATCATCGAGGTGCTCCCGAAGATCATCGACCGTCTGCGCGCCATGAGTCCGCTGTGGGATGCGATCATCCACGGCCGCACGATCTCTTAATTTTAAAATAATCCGGTACGAATGTACGAAAGGAAATGAAACGATATGGCATACAGTGCAAAAGTAATGGAACACTTCTCCAACCCGCACAACGTTGGCGAAATCAAAGATGCAGACGGTGTCGGTGAAGTCGGCAACCCGAAGTGCGGCGACATCATGCGCATGTACATCAAGGTCGATAACGACGTCATCACGGACGTAAAGTTCATGACCTTCGGCTGCGGCGCGGCCATCGCGACAAGCAGTATGGCGACCGATCTTGTAAAAGGCAAGACGATCCCGGAAGCTCTGAAGCTGACGAACAAGGCGGTCATGGAAGCGCTGGACGGTCTTCCGGCCATCAAGGTTCACTGCTCCGTTCTGGCCGAGCAGGCCATTAAGGCTGCGGTCTCCGATTACTACCGCCGCCGCGGCATCGACCCCACCCCCATCGTGGGCGAGATCAAGGATGCCGACGAAGCACACGAGCACGGCGTCTCCGAAGAAGACGAATAAGTTAAGATAACGAAATCTCCTGCCTCTTTCGGGAAGCAGGAGATTTTTTATGTTCTGTTCTTTTTATGCTTTGTTTTTCTGTTCCGGCTTTGCGCAAGAGCCGGCGCAGTGGGTGCAGTCCCCGCCGCAGCCGCCGGTCTTTCCTTTTTGAATGGCCCGCACAGCCAAAAACACCGCTATGACGAGCAAAAGGAACACAAGAGCCGTGCCTATGTTCAGCTTATCCATCATATAAACAGCGACCCCATGCCGTACACAAGCCCCGCTATCAGCCACGCGATGACGCACTGACCGATGACGACGCCTGCCGCCCACTTACCGCCAAGCTCGCGCTTTACGGACGCAATGGCCGCCACACACGGCGTGTACAGCAGGCAGAACACAAGCAGGCTTGCGGCGGAAAGCGGCGTCAGCAGCGTTGCAAGCGCCGTGGAGGAGCCGAACAGCACCGTCAAGGTAGACACCACGCTTTCCTTTGCCATAAAGCCCGTGATGAGTGCCGTAGAGATACGCCAGTCGCCAAAGCCGAGCGGCGCAAAAATCGGTGCAATCCACCCGGCGACGACCGCCAAAATGCTGTCTTTGGAATCGGAAACGATGTTAAAGCGCAGGTCAAACGTTTGCAGAAACCAAATGATGATGGTCGCAACAAAAATGACCGTAAAAGCGCGCTGTAAAAAGTCCTTCGCCTTTTCCCACAAAAGCTGCGCTACGTTTTTCGCGCCCGGCATGCGGTAGTTCGGCAGCTCCATCACAAACGGTACAGCCTCACCCTTAAACATCGTGCCGCGCATGAGCAAAGCCATCAAAATACCGACCAAAATGCCGGTGAAATACAAAATGACCATCACAAGTGCACCCTTGCCCGGGAAAAACGCCGCCGCAAAAAAGCTGTAAATCGGCAGCTTTGCGGAGCAACTCATAAACGGCGTGAGCAGAATCGTCATTTTACGGTCGCGCTCGGAAGGCAACGTGCGGCTCGCCATCACGCCCGGAACGGTGCAGCCGAAACCGATGAGCATCGGCACCACACTGCGGCCGGAAAGTCCGATTTTGCGCAATAACTTATCCATCACAAACGCCACGCGCGCCATGTATCCGCTGTCCTCCAGCATGGAGAGGAAGAAAAACAGCGTCACAATGACCGGCAGAAAGTTCAAAACGCTGCCGACGCCGGTGAAAATACCATCGATGACAAGCGAGTGCAGCACAGGGTTCACGTTCGCTGCCGTCATGCCGCGGTCGACAATATCCGTCAGCGCGCCGATGCCCATGTCCAGTAAATCCGATAAAAACGCGCCGATGACGTTAAACGTCAGCCAGAATACAAGACCCATAATGCCGATAAACGCCGGTATTGCCGTGTATTTGCCGGTCAAAACGCGGTCTATCGCCACGCTTCTTGCGTGCTCGCGGCTTTCCTTCGGCTTTACGACCGTAGCGCCGCACACTTTTTGAATGAAGCTGAAGCGCATGTCGGCAATGGCGGCGGCGCGGTCGAGCCCGCGTTCCTTTTCCATCTGCGTGATGATGTGCTCCAGTGTCTCCTTTTCATTCTGGTCGAGGTTCAGCCGGTCTAAAACGAGCTGATCGCCCTCGGCGAGCTTGCTCGCCGCAAAGCGTACCGGGATGCCCGCATCGTGGGCATGGTCTTCAATGAGGCTCATAATGCCGTGCAAACAGCGGTGTACCGCGCCGTTGTGGTCGTTCACATCGCAGAAGTCCTGCCGTCCCGGCGCTTCCCGGTACTTTGCCACGTGCACGGCGTGGTCGATAAGCTCCTCAATACCCTCGTTTTTCGCGGCGGAGATCGGCACCACGGGGATGCCGAGCATCTCCTCCATCTCGTTCACGCGCACAGAGCCGCCGTTTTGGCGCACCTCGTCCATCATATTGAGCGCCAGCACCATCGGCACATCCAGTTCCATCAGCTGCATCGTCAGATACAAATTGCGTTCTATGTTCGTCGCGTCCACAATGTTGATGATGCCGCGCGGATGCTCATCCAAAACGAAGCGCCGCGTGACGAGCTCCTCGCTCGAGTATGGCGACATGGAGTAAATGCCCGGCAGGTCGGTGACGAGCGTGTTTTCCACGCCGCGTATCGCACCGTCTTTGCGGTCCACCGTCACGCCCGGAAAGTTGCCCACGTGCTGGTTAGAGCCCGTCAGCTGATTAAACAGCGTCGTTTTGCCGCAGTTCTGATTGCCCGCAAGTGCAAAGGTCAGCGTTTCTCCGGGCGGCAGCGGCTCGCCGGTCTGCACGTGGTACTTGCCGCCCTCGCCCAGACCCGGGTGCTCCACCAT
>OAUV01000837.1_pt1 | contig 23811 bp, 18 predicted proteins | sample 1516841 | NCBI WGS metagenome assembly OAUV01 (sample SAMEA2580044, study PRJEB22360) | human gut metagenome | biome: human gut; feature: human-associated habitat; material: faeces | place: Denmark | collected 2008/2010 | reverse complement strand
CAGTGATTCCAGAAGTTGTATCACAGGTTGCATACCTGATCATTGGACATGACTATACGATCACGATGGCAGCCGAAGTCGGACAGTGCGAAGAATATATTGAAAAAAGTGTTGGAATCTCAACAGCGTTATGTCCATATATCGGATATGCAAAGTCTGCTGAGATTGCAAAGAAATCACTAAAAACAGGAATTTCTGTAAAAGAGCTGGTATTAGAAGAAGGTCTGTTAAAGGAAGAAGAATTAAAAGAGATCTTAAAATCAGAGAAAATGACACAGCCTATGAGAGAAAAAGTGATGAAAGCAGTATCGTGATACAATTAGAATACAAAAAAGAATGAAAAGTAAGAAGAGGCTTTGGAGAAATTCAGAGCTTCTTTTATTGCAATATCCTCTCGCACAAGATATAATACATAAATAGAACATAAGTACGATTGGAGGATGGAAAGAATGATAATAATTCTATGCTTAGACAACAACAACGGTATGATGTTTAATGATCGAAGGCAGAGTCAGGATCGAGGCTTGCGAGAGTATATTGCGGAGATGACCAAAGGGGAGAAGGTCTATATGAATGCGTATACAGAGAAGTTGTATGAAGAGATCAACGATCCGGTTACTTGTGAAGATTTCTTACACAAGGCAGGAAAAGGGGAGACTTGTATTGTAGAGAATCTTCCATTAAAACCAGTGATAGATCAGATCGAAGAGATCGTGATCTTCCGCTGGAATAAAGTTTATCCGTCCGATCAGGTACTGGATGTGGATCTTGAGGAATGGAAACTTGCAGAAGAAGAACAGATCGAAGGTTCCACTCACGAGATCACAAAACAGATCTATCTTCCAAAACAATAAGCTAGATCAGAAAAGAATATAACAAGAGGAGAAGCAGTTGATGATGAGAGTAACAAAGAAATTATATGCCCTGCTGATCGCAGGAATGATGGTGGTATCACTGACAGGATGCCAGAGTACAGGCAATAGCAGTAATAGCGGAAACGCACAGAGTGAACAAAGCAGCAAAGGAAGTACAAATTCTTCCACCAAATCTGTATCATCTGACAATATTCCGGATTTTTCAGGGAATATGACGGTTGCTGTTGATAATAATAATCCAGATTTTACATCCAAAGATCTGACAACAAAATCCTACGAGTCTTACAGCAGACTTGACTCTGAAGGAAGATGTCAGGTGGCGGAAGCGTGTGTTGGAAAAGATATCATGCCAAAAGGAAAACGCGGAGCAATCGGTATGGTAAAACCAACCGGATGGCATACAGCAAAATACGATAACGTTGATGGGAAATATCTATATAACCGCTGTCATTTGATCGCTTACCAGCTGACCGGTGAGAATGCCAATAATAAGAACCTGATCACAGGAACAAGATCTTTTAATGTGGATGGAATGTTACCATATGAAGAGATGGTCGGTGACTATGTCCGTGAGACAGGCAATCATGTATTATACAGAGTTACACCAGTCTTTGACGGAGATGACCTGGTAGCCAAAGGGGTACAGATGGAAGCGATGTCTGTGGAAGATAAGGGCGAAGATATTAAGTTTAATGTTTTTGTATATAATGTACAGGATGGAGTGAAGATTGATTACGAGACAGGAGACAGTGAAGCAGACAGCAGCGTGCAGGTAACAACAGAGAATTCAAAAGCAAGCCAGAAATACCACACAAACCAGAATTCATCTAATAACAGCAAAAACAACAGCAGTAACAAAAATACAACAGCAGCAAAAACAAATACAAAGACAACTGCTTCACAGAAGATCCGTGGAAATAGCAGATCAAAGGTATACCACTGCCCAGGTCAAAGAGATTATGACCGTATGGGAACATCAAAATATTCAGTCACATTTAAGAGTGAGAAAGAAGCAAAGGCAGCGGGATATCATAAGGCACAAAGATAAAAGAAAGAGTTAACGATCCATAAAGACAGACAGGAGGAAATCATATGAGTTTAAATGCAACACCAAGAGGAGACAGAATTCACATCGCATTATTCGGGAAACGAAATGCCGGGAAGTCAAGTGTTATCAATGCTATGACGAATCAGGAATTAGCGATCGTATCCAATGTCAAAGGAACAACGACAGATCCTGTATATAAGGCAATGGAACTTCTGCCATTAGGACCAGTAGTTATGATCGATACCCCGGGACTTGATGATGAAGGAGAATTAGGGGAAAAGCGAGTCAAGAAAGCAAAAGAAGTCTTGGCCAAGGCAGATATCGCCCTTGTGATCATGGATGCTACAGCTGGTATGACAGAGTTTGAAGAAGATATGATACGTTTGATCGAAGACCGGAAGATTCCTTATCTGAAAGTCTACAATAAGATGGATCTTGCCAATGCCCAAGAATGGAAAGAAGACAAAGCCTGCTTTGTCAGTGCAAAGGATAAAAAAGGGATCTGGGAGTTAAAAGAAGAGATTGGGAAACTGGTTCCAACGGATGATGACACGCTAAAGATCGTTGGAGATTTAGTCTGTCCGAATGATTTTGTGATCTTAGTCGTACCGATCGACAGTGCAGCACCGAAAGGCAGATTGATCCTTCCACAGCAGCAGACGATCCGTGACCTTTTAGAAGCAGAAGCAGCCTCTATTGTTGTAAGAGAAACGGAATTAGAAAAGACATTAGAAGAGATCGGTAAGAAACCAGCATTGGTCATTACAGACTCTCAGGCATTTGGCAAAGTCTCAAAGATTGTGCCAGAAGATATCAAACTGACTTCATTTTCGATTCTGTTTGCAAGATATAAAGGTGATCTGGAAGAAGAAGTCAGAGGAGTGAAAGCCTTGGAACATTTAGAAGAAGGGGCGAAGATCTTGATCGCGGAAGGATGCACTCATCACAGACAGTGCGATGACATCGGAACGGTGAAGATCCCAAGATGGTTAAAACAATATACAGGTAAGGATTTTGATATCCATACAAGCAGTGGAAACTCTTTCCCTGAAGATCTGGATACTTATGATCTGGTCATTCATTGTGGCGGATGTACTTTAAATAGAAGAGAGATGAAAAACCGTATCGCAAGAGTCAAAGATGCAGGTGTTCCGATCGTGAACTATGGAATCTTTATCGCGGCAACGCAGGGAATCTTAAAGAGAACCTTAGAGCCATTTGAGGAAGCTAGCAGGATCTTAAATGAGATTTAAGACGGATTGTTTCAAAAAATCAACATAAATTAACGAAAATCAATAAGACTGCTTCTTTACAAAGAAAGATAAGTTTTGTAGAATAGAAAGATAGAATTAAAACCAAATGGGAGGAAATCATGAGCAAAGTAAGAACAAGATTTGCACCAAGCCCTACAGGGCGTATGCATGTAGGTAACTTAAGAACAGCCCTTTATGCATATCTGATCGCACGTCATGCAGGCGGAGATTTTATTTTAAGAATTGAAGATACAGACCAGGAAAGACAGGTAGAAGGGGCAGAAGAGATTATCTACAATACCCTTAAGAAAGCCGGAATGAACCACGATGAAGGACCAGACATCGATGGTGGAGTCGGACCATATGTTCAGAGTGAGAGACAGGCACAGGGGCTTTATTTAAAATATGCAAAAGAACTGATCGACAAGGGAGAAGCATATTACTGTTTCTGTGATCAGGAGAGATTAGACACACTGAAAGTAAAATCAGGAGATGTTGTGATCAGTCATTATGACAAACATTGCTTAAACTTATCCAAAGAAGAAGTTCAGGCGAAATTAGACGCAGGAGTACCATATGTTATCCGTCAGAATAACCCAACAGAAGGAACAACATCTTTCGTTGATGAGATTTACGGAGAGATCACAGTGGATAATATCGAATTAGATGATATGATCCTGATCAAATCGGATGGATATCCAACATACAACTTCGCAAACGTAGTTGATGACCATTTAATGGGAATCACACATGTAGTTCGTGGTAATGAATACTTATCATCTACACCAAAGTACAATCGTTTATATGATGCATTCGGATGGGAAAAACCAGTATACATTCATTGTCCACTGATCACAGACGAAGAACATCACAAATTAAGTAAGAGAAAAGGTCATTCTTCCTTCGAAGATCTGATCGAGCAGGGATTCTTGCCAGAGACGATCGTAAACTTCGTTGCATTACTTGGATGGAGCCCAGGAGGAGAACAGGAAATCTTCTCATTAAAAGAATTAGAAGAGATCTTTGATTACAAACATATGTCTAAGACACCAGCGGTCTTTGATATGAACAAGATCAAATGGATGAATGGTGAATATATCAAAGCCATGGACTTCGACCGTTTCAAAGAACTTGCTATGCCATATGTAACAGAGACAATTCACAGAGAGATGGATTTTGATAAGATCCTTTCTATGGTGAAGACAAGAATTGAGTTATTCACAGAGATTCCGGGACACATTGATTTCTTCGAAGCAGTTCCAGAATATGATGTAGAGATGTACAAACACAAGAAGATGAAGACAACACCTGAGACTTCATTAACAGTATTAAAAGAGATCTATCCAGTGATCGAAGCACAGGAAGATTTTACAAATGATGCATTATATGAGATGTTAGTATCTTTTGCAAAAGGACATGAGTACAAGAATGGTTATGTGATGTGGCCAGTTCGTACAGCAGTCTCTGGAAAGCAGATGACACCAGGTGGAGCAACAGAATTAATGGAACTTCTGGGAAAAGAAGAATCATTAAAGAGAATCAATGATGCGATCGCGAAACTGGAGGCAGCACTTGCATAGCCAGCTGAGCAAGGCACAGAAAGAAGCAGTGATGCACAAAGATGGACCGATGATGGTACTTGCAGGACCAGGTTCAGGGAAGACACTTGTGATCACAAAGAGAATTCAATATTTGATATCGCGCTATCAGATCCCACCGCAGCGGATTCTGGTCATTACATTTACCAGAGCAGCAGCGAATGAGATGAAAGAGCGGTTTTGGCGGCTGGCAGGGGAAACCCTGCCGGTTTCTTTTGGAACCTTTCATTCTGTGTTTTTTACGATTTTAAAATATGCTTATCACTATAGTGCAGATAATATTCTGCCGGAACATAAAAAATATGACTTTATCCGTGAGATCATCACAGATCATGAGCTGGAGATTGATGATGAAGCAGATTTTATGCGTCAGATCATACAAGAGATCAGCTTAGTCAAAGGGCAGATGATCCCTCTTGCCTATTATCACAGTGGATGCTGTGGGGATGAAGTGTTTAAAGAAATTTATCGGGCATATGAAGAAAAACTGCATGAGAACCGTTGGATCGATTTTGATGATATTTTGGTTTATACGTATGAGTTGTTAAAAGAGCGTGAGGATATCAGGAAAGCATGGCAGCAGAAGTTTCCATATATTTTGATCGATGAGTTTCAGGATATCAATAAGATTCAGTATGAGATCGTCAAGATGTTAGCAGGAGAGACAAAGAACCTCTTTATCGTAGGAGATGATGATCAGTCTATTTATAAGTTTCGAGGTGCAAGACCAGAACTGATGTTAAATTTTCCAAAGGATTTTGAGAATACCAGACAGGTGATCTTAAACCGAAACTATCGTTGCGGGGAAGAGATCGTACAGGTTGCGGAAGATATCATTTCTTATAATACAAAACGTTTTGAAAAGAAGATGCAGGCAAGAGAAGATGCTGCAAGTATGGTTGAGGTCCGTACATTTAAAGATCACTATGAGGAGAATAAGCATATCATTTACACGATCAAGGAAGAGATGGCAAAGAAGACACCGTTATCCCAGATCGCGATCCTTTATCGGACCAATCAGGGACCAAGACAGCTGATTGCTGCATTGATGGCATACAATATCCCATTTTATATGCAGGATGCAGTGCCGAATCTGTTTGATCACTGGATTTCCAAAAATATCATAGATTATATGCACCTTGCGATGGGAGATCGCAAAAGAAGCACATTTTTAAGAGTCATGAACCGTCCCAAGCGTTATATCAGCAGGGAATATCTGACCGAATCACAAGTGTCATTTGATGATCTGTTAGAGAAGGTCAAAGATAAACCATGGCTTTATGAATATGTAGAAGATTTTAAGGAAGATCTTCGGATCATGAAGAATATGACTCCGTTGATGGCGATCAATTATATCCGGAAATCCGTGGGATACAATGCGTATTTAGCAGAATATGCAAGATTTCGCAAGATTCAGGAAGAAGAATTTACACAAGTATTAGAAGAACTTCAGGAGAGCGCAAAAGGCTATGATACATATGAGGCATGGTTTGATCATATCAAAGAATACACCGAAGAATTAAACCGCCAGTCAAAAGAGAATCAGAAAGAAAAAGAAGGAGTTGTGGTCAGCACGATGCACAGCACCAAAGGATTGGAATTTGAACGTGTCTTTTTGCCAGATGTCAATGAAGACGTGATCCCACATAAGAAGTCCATGAAAGAAGAAGACGTGGAAGAAGAAAGACGTTTGTTTTACGTTGGAGTTACAAGAGCCAAGAAATATCTGCACATCTTGTCAGTAAAGAAACTTTATAACAAAGATAGCAGGCCGTCAAGGTTCGTAGAAGAACTAAGAAGCCGTCAGGAGAAAAGAGGTGTTTTGCATGGAAAATAGAGCGATGCCAAGAGCAGGCGAATTTTATATGCATTTTAAAGGAAAACTTTATCAGATCGTTACGGTTGCAATACATACAGAGACAGAAGAACCATTGGTGGTCTATCAGGCAATGTATGGAACGTTTAAGACATATGCAAGACCACTTGCGATGTTCTTAAGTGAAGTCGATCATGAAAAATACCCAGATGTGCAACAGATATACCGTTTTCGGAAAGTAGAACTGTGTGAAAATGCAGAAGCAGAACTGGTTGATGAAGTGACAGCACAGGAAAATGAATGTGATGAGACAGAAGAAACAGCAGACATTGAGCCACTGTTGAAATTCTTAGATGAAACAGATCTTCATGAGCGCCTGAATATTTTATTACAGTACAGAGATCAGATCACAGAAACGATGCTGGAATCCATGGGTATGGCAATGGATTGTGTCCTGAATGGAAAAACTCTGGAAGAAAAGTATTATGAACTTGACAAAGTGATCCGAACAAAACTTCAATATGAAAAAAAGCCCCGCATATAAGATGCAAGGGCTTTTTTGAGTTATTCTTCGTCTTCTAAGATCTCATCTAAGACAGCAGTGACTGTCTCATATTCTTCGTCTGTTTCAATGTTGTCAAGACTGAAAGTATCAGGATCTTCAGGGTCTTCGTTGTAACGATATAAAAGTAAAGCCCCTTCTTCGTCATCACTTTCTAAGTCTTCAACAGTGATCAATGCGATATATTCCTGATCATCTAATTCTTCTACAGAGAATAAAGCGATCACGGCACAGTCTTGTTCAGTTCCATCTTCTAATTCTAAATGGAGCACAGGAGTTTCTTCTTCAATGATATTATCTACTTCGTTAAATTCACTCATTTTGATACCTCTTTTCTTAGTCTTTTCTCCACTATACTAAAGGATCATAAAAAAAGCAAGAAAAGGATAAAAAAAGATCACTTTGTCTAAGAATTGACAAGAAAAAACAGGTATGATACGATACGAACTAATGGAGGTAAAACAATGGAAGAATATAAGTTTTTGCTGGATATCGCAATCATTCTGGCAATGACCAAGTCTTTTAGTCTTGTGTCGAAGAAGTTTAACATGCCGCCAGTCGTTGGAGCATTGATCGCGGGAATCATTTTAGGACCAGTGGTCCTTAATGTAGTGAGTCCTTCAGATTCAGTTTTAAATCTGGCTGAAGTAGGTGTAGTTGTTTTAATGTTTCAGGCAGGTCTTGAGACAGATATTGATGAGTTGAAGAAGAGTGGAATTCCCGCATTCGTCATTGCGTTATGTGGAGTATTGATCCCACTTATCATGGGAGCTGTTTTATCCGTTATATATGGAAATAATATCATGGAATCGATCTTTATCGGAGTAATCCTAACAGCAACTTCAGTAAGTATCACAGTAGAAGCATTACAGGATATGGGACATTTAAAAGGAAGAGTCGGAACAGCAATCCTTGGGGCAGCGATCATTGATGATATCTTGGGAATCGTTTTATTATCAATTATGACAAGCCTTGGGGGAGCATCTGGATTCCATATTCAGGCAATCCTTAAGATCTTGATCCAGATGGCAGCATTCTTTGCGATTTCTATTATCGGTGGAGTTGGGATCAAGAAGTTCTTTGAGTGGCTTTCTACTTATAAGAATCCAGAGATTGAACGTCATAGAAGAAGAGTTCCGGTGTTTGCACTTGCATTTTGCTTAGCACTTGCATTTCTTGCAGAAGTGTTTGGAATCGCTGATATCACAGGCGCATATCTTGCAGGGATCATTTTATGCAGGCTCCCAGAACGATTTTATATATACAACAAGATTGAAGTTTTATCGTATATGCTGATCACACCAGTATTCTTTGCAAGTATCGGTCTGAATGTAAACATTCATGGAATGACACAGACGTTGATCATCTTTACGATCATTTTATGTGTGATCGCAGTGATCTCGAAGATTGCGGGATGTGGTTTTGGAGCATTGTTGTGCAAATATACGAAGAGAGAATCTGTACAGATCGGAGCAGGAATGGTATGCCGAGGTGAAGTTGCACTGATCGTTGCACAGAAAGGAATTTCTGTTGGATTATTATCAGAAATTTTCTTTGCACCAGTAGTCATCATGGTTCTCGTCACAACACTCTTATCACCGATCATTTTAAAAATGTTATTTGCAAAATAAGACGTGAGGGTCAAAAGTAAAATATTTACGATACAGATAAAACAATAGAAAAGAGGCTTTAATATGATAGACACAGTCGTATCTGTAAAACTTCCGATCGGAGAGATGCTAAGGATCAAAAGAAATCGTCTGATGCCGGATGTGGTGACTGGAGAGGAGAAGAGAATCTGTCTGGTGTCTGGAATCTACGGAGATGAGCTTGGCGGACAGTATATCTGCGGAGAGATCATTCGCCGGATCAAGGCAGAATTTGAGAATCTGACAGGTATTGTCGATGTGTATCCGGCGGTCAATCCATTAGGACTGGATGCACGAACAAGAGCAGTACCAATCTCAGATATCGATTACAGCAGTGCATTTCCAGGAGACATCAATGGAGGTCTGGAAGATTATACAGCAGCTAAATTGATTGAAGATATCAAAGGAGCATCCTGTTGCATTGATATTCATTCTAGTAATATCTTTTTGCAGGAAGTTCCTCAAGTACGTTTAAATAACGATTACGATGAGACATTACTTCATCTGTCAAAATATATGAATACGGATCTTGTCTGGATCCATCCTTCTCAGACAGTGAATGAAGGAAGTTTAGCTTTCACTTTAAACCAGATGGGAATCCCAACTATGGTTACGGAATCCGGTGCAGCATTTCGTATCCGTTACGAGTACTGCCGCCAGATTATAGATGGAATTTTTTCGGTGATGGCAGAACTTGGTATCTGGAAGGGAAAGGTTCAAGGCAAAACAAAGGTTCCGTTTATCCACGAAGACCAGATCTTTTATTTAAATTGTGAATCCAGTGGATTGTTTGTTTCTTACAAGCGATTAAAAGATCCGGTAAAGAAAGGCGAGATCATAGGGATCGTACAGAATCCTTTAATGGGAGCAACGGAAGAAGAAGTGGTTGCACCAACCGATGGTATTTTGATGACATTAAGAGAACATCCAAGTGTAACGGAAGGGTCCTTGGTAGCCAGAGTGATCGGAGGGAATGCGCTATGAAAAAAGAAATCATATATTCCTCAGGAAATTACTTAAGAGATGAGTTTAAGATCGAAGGATATCTCTTTGGAAAACAAAGTGAAGGATCAGAACCAGCGGCATGTATTGTCGGAGCAATGCGTGGAAATGAATATCAGCAGTTATATATTTGTTCTCAGTTAGTCAAACGTTTAAAAGAACTGGAGAACAGTGGTGCGATCGTTGGAGATAATCAGATTCTGGTCATTCCATGTGTGAATAATTTTTCAATGAATGTCGGAATGAAATACTGGGTATCTGATAACAGTGATATCAACCGTCAGTTTCCTGGGAATTTTGATGGGGAACCAACAAGCCGTCTGGCAGCACATTTATTTGAACGGGTTAAAGGATTCCGCTATGGAATCCATTTTGCATCATTTTTCAGAAGCGGGGATTTTGTGCCACATGTGCGAATGCCTGCAACAGGAAAAGAAAGCACCAGCCTTGCAAGTCTGTTCGGGCTGCCTTATGTATTAACAAGCAAACAACGAAATTTTGATAAAAAGACATTAACTTATAACTGGCAGATCAATGGGACGGATGCATTTTCGGTATATTCTGGGGAAACAGATAATATCGATGTGAATCTGGCCAGGAAGGCTGTATCTGCCGTGCTTCGCTTCTTGACTCGAATGGGTATTTTAAAATATAATTGCCATAACGGGTATATTGCGAGTATTATAGAAGAAGAGGATCTTGTATCCGTCAAAGCAAGTGCTCCGGGATTCCTAAGACGTTTTGTGACGATCAATGAGGAAGTTAACCGAGGTCAGCTGCTTGGTGAAGTCATTAATCCATATAATGGAGAGATTTTATCAGAGATCCGTTCAACGGCAGATGGGATCATATTCTATGCCGAGGATCAGCCAACGATTTTGGAAAATGCATCTGCATTTCAGGTGATTAAGAAACTACATGAATAAATGGGAGGAAATCATGGGAGAAGTTAGAAGAGTCTATGTTGAAAAGAAAAAAGACTACGCAGTAAAAGCAAAAGAGCTGCATGCATCATTGAAGCAGTATCTTGGACTGGATGTCGAATCTGTTCGTGTCCTTGTCCGCTATGACATCGAGAATCTATCCGATGCAAGTTATGAAAAAGCACTGGTTACAGTATTTAGTGAACCACCAGTTGACGACGTGTATGAAGAGACATTACCACTTGCCGATGGAGAAATATCTTTCAGCGTTGAGTTTCTGCCAGGTCAGTTCGATCAGAGAGCAGATTCTGCACAGCAGTGTGTGAAACTGTTGAATGAGGACGAAGATGCCCTGATCAGAAGTGCAACAACTTATGTTGTAAAAGGTGACTTAACTGACGAACAGTTAGAAGCAGTCAAAGAATATTGCATCAACCCAGTTGACTCAAGAGAGGCAGCTGCAGACAAACCAGAGACATTAGTGATGGATTTTGAAGAACCAGCAGATGTTAAGATTCTGGATGGATTCAAAGATATGGAAGAAGACAAATTTAAAGAATTATATGATTCTTTAAATCTTGCTATGACATTCAAAGATTTCCTTCATATCCAGAATTATTATAAAGGAGAAGAAAAGAGAGATCCTTCCATGACAGAGATCCGTGTACTGGATACTTATTGGTCAGATCACTGTCGTCATACAACATTCTCCACAGAACTTACAAGCATTGGATTCCAGGATGGATTCTATCGTGCACCATTAGAAGAAGCATATTATTCTTACATGGATGACTTTGAAGAGATGTACAAAGACCGTGATGACAAATATGTCTGCTTAATGGATATGGCATTAATGGCGATGAAACGTCTTAAAAAAGATGGAATTCTTGACAATATGGAAGAAAGCGATGAGATCAACGCCTGCAGCATTGTTGTACCAGTAGAAATTGATGGTAAGGAAGAAGAATGGCTGATCAGTTTCAAGAATGAGACACATAACCATCCAACAGAGATCGAACCATTTGGTGGAGCGGCAACATGTCTTGGAGGAGCGATCCGTGACCCATTATCAGGACGTTCTTATGTATATCAGGCAATGCGTGTTACAGGTGCTGCTGATCCAACAGTTCCATTAAAAGACACATTAAAAGGTAAATTACCACAGTATAAGATTGTAAATGAAGCTGCGAATGGATACAGTTCTTACGGAAACCAGATCGGTCTTGCAACAGGATATGTTAATGAAGTATATCATCCAGACTATGTTGCAAAACGTATGGAGATCGGTGCCGTTATGGGTGCAGCACCTAGAAAGAACGTGATCAGAGAGAACTCTGACCCAGGAGATATCATCATCTTATTAGGTGGAAGAACAGGACGTGACGGTTGTGGAGGAGCAACAGGATCATCTAAAGTTCATACAGAAGAATCTATCGAGACATGTGGAGCTGAAGTTCAGAAAGGTAATCCACCAACAGAACGTAAGATCCAGAGATTATTCAGAAGAGAAGAAGTCAGCCGTCTGATCAAGAAATGTAACGACTTTGGTGCAGGTGGAGTTTCCGTAGCGATCGGAGAACTTGCAGATGGTCTGGTTGTAGATCTTGATAAAGTACCTAAGAAATATGCAGGACTTGATGGAACAGAATTAGCGATTTCTGAATCTCAGGAACGTATGGCTGTTGTTGTAGATCCAAAAGACGTAGATCAGTTCCTTGCATACTCTGCAGAAGAAAACTTAGAGGCTGTAGAAGTTGCTGTTGTAACAGAAGATCCAAGATTAGTACTGAAATGGAGAGGAAAAGAGATCGTTAATATCTCAAGAGCTTTCCTTGATACAAACGGAGCACATCAGGAAACAGAAGTATTTGTAGAGATCCCTCACCGTGTAGAATCTTACTTTAACCGCAAAGACGAGACAGGTACATTTGAAGAAGTGTGCAAGAATACATTATCTGATCTTAATGTATGTTCACAGAAAGGTCTCGTAGAGAGATTCGACAGCTCTATCGGAGCAGCAACAGTTACAATGCCATATGGTGGAAAATACCAGATGACACCAATTCAGACAATGGTCGCAAAACTTCCAGTATTGAAAGGAGAATGCGATACAGTCACAATGATGAGTTATGGATTTGATCCATATCTGTCCAAATGGAGCCCATTCCATGGAGCAGTTTATGCGATCACAGAATCTATCGCGAAGATCGTGGCTTCTGGTGGAGATTATAGAAATATCCGCCTGACATTCCAGGAATACTTTAAACGTCTTGGAGAAGATAAGACACGCTGGGGACAGCCGGTTGCAGCACTACTTGGTGCATATCAGGCACAGATGGGATTTGGACTTGCATCGATCGGTGGAAAGGACAGTATGTCTGGAACATTCAATGACATTGATGTACCACCAACACTGGTATCTTTTGCAGTCGATGTAGCGAAGACAACAGATGTTATCACACCAGAACTTAAGAGAGCAGGAAACCGTCTGATCCGTATCTGTATCCCAACAGATGCATACAATCTTCCAATCTATTCTGAAGTGAAGAAAGTATACAAACGTATTACAAAACTGATCAAAGATGGAATTATCAAATCTGCATATGCAATTGGCGGCGGAGGAGCTTTAGAAGCAGTTGCCAAGATGGCATTTGGTAATAAATTAGGTGTGATCTTTGATGAAGAAGTAGAATTAAAAGACTTAACAGATCCTAAGTTTGGATCATTTGTTGTTGAAATGAGCACAAGAGATGTTCATAAACTTGCGATTCCAGGATTAATGTTAGGTGAGGTTACAGACAAACATGAATTTGTATTTGGTGACGAAGTTGTAACATTAGAAGAAGCGATCGATACATGGAAGAAACCATTAGAGAAAGTATTTCCAACAAGATCTGAAGGAGATCAGAGCATCGTTGCTACAACAAGACACTATACAAAAGGAAATATTTACGTATGCAAGAATAAAGTTGCAAAACCAAATGTATTTATTCCAGTATTTCCAGGAACAAACTGTGAATATGATTCAGCGAAAGCATTTGAACGTGCAGGAGCGAACGTGATCACAAAGGTATTTAAGAACTTAGATGCACAGGGAATCCGTGATTCAGTGGAAGTTTTTGAAAAAGCGATCAAAGAATCCCAGATCATCATGTTCCCAGGTGGATTCAGTGCCGGTGATGAACCAGATGGATCTGCAAAATTCTTTGCAACAGCATTTAGAAATGAAAAATTAAAAGAAGCAGTCATGGATCTGTTAAATAACCGTGATGGACTGGCACTTGGTATCTGTAACGGATTCCAGGCCCTGATCAAATTAGGACTTGTTCCAGAAGGTAAGATCGTAGAACAGAATGCGAAATCACCTACACTGACAACAAACCGCATTGGTCGTCATATTTCTAAGGTTGCTTATACAAGAATTGCTTCTAATCTGTCACCATGGTTTAACAATGTACATGTAGATGATATCTTCAGTATACCAGTATCTCATGGAGAAGGACGATTCGTAGCAGATGAAGATGTGATCCAGAAGCTGTTTGAAAATGGACAGGTAGCAACACAGTATGTTGACCTCAATGGTGATCCTACAATGAATGAAGAATTCAATCCAAATGGTTCTTACCATGCGATTGAAGGTATCACAAGTCCAGACGGAAGAGTCCTTGGTAAGATGGGACATTCAGAACGTCGTGACAGCTATGTAGGAATCAATATTTACGGACAGAAAGATCAGAAGATCTTCGAATCCGGAGTAGAATATTTCAAATAAGAGTACAAAAAAAGAACCTTGCAAGAAAAAGCAAGGTTCTTTTTTTACTGCTCTTTTGGAATGATATGAATTGTTTCCATACGGTTCTTATCAACAGAAACAACTTTAAAAAGAAAATGTTCATCTTCTGCAGTTTCGCCCTCTGAAGGCAGATGATCAAGCAGTTCGATGATATATCCGCCAAGAGAATCATAATCCTCAGAATCAAGGTCTACGTCAAGCAGATCATCAAGATCATCAAGCTTTAAAGAAGCGGATACCATATAAGATCCATCGGATAATTTTTTGAAAGTTTCTTCCTCAGAATCATCATATTCATCACGCAGTTCTCCAAAAATCTCTTCAACGATATCTTCTAGAGTAATAAGACCTGCAGTCACTCCATATTCATCCAAAACAATGGAGAAACTAACAGATTTTTCACGCATCTGTGCAAGAAGGCTTGATACTTTCTGAGTTTCATACGTAAAGAACGGCTTACGCAGAACATCTTTCAAATGAAAGATCTCGCCTCTGTGCTGGCTGCGGTAGAAATAAACATCCTTAAAATAAACAATACCAACAACATGATCTTTACTTCCTTCATAAACAGGAAGTCTAGAATAACCGGCCTCGCGGAAAATATCAAGAACTTCATCATAAGAAGCATCTACAGACACAAAAGTTACATCAATTCGCGGGATCATAATATCCTTGGCAAGAGATTCCTTAAAATCAAAAACGTTGTTTAACATATCTTTCTCAGATTCTTCGATAACGCCTTCTTCGTGGCTGACATCAACGATCGTACGAAGTTCACGTTCAGTCATGATACGTTTGGATTGTTTCGAGTCGATCCGCAAGATGATAAGGATCGCTGTAGAAAGTTTGTTGATAATGTAAACAACCGGTGTCAGTAATTTTGTGATCAGATAAATGCTGGAAGCATAGCTTAGAGCAAGTTTTGTATTATTGATCGTTGCAAAAGTCTTTGGTGTGATCTCACCAAAGATCAATACAAGTACTGTGATCACAGCAGTTGCGATTCCGGCTCCCATGCTTCCAAAGATACGAATAGCGATCGTTGTAGTAAGGGATGTTAATGAAATATTCACAAGGTTATTTCCGACTAAGACGCTGGAAAGCATCTGGCTTGGATTCTCGATCAATTTTAAAACAATAGCAGCTTTTTTATTGCCATCTTCTGCCATGGCACGCATACTATGTGGATTGACGGTTGTAAGTGCTGTTTCTGCAGATGAAAAATAAGCAGAAAGCATTAATAAAATGATAATTGCGATTATCTGTAATATCATACTGGGGTCCAATGAAAATTCCTCCTAAAATAAATATCTGTTCATTTTTATACAGTTCTTTTCATTGTACGCAAGAAATATGTACATGTCAAGTTAGTCCTTGCCAACCATGGAAGAATATGGTATACCTATTTTTAGGAGGATTGTCATATGAGGTACTATTATGATTATAGTTTTCCAATCGGTAATTTAACGATTGAGGAAGATGGGCATGGCATTTGCGGGATATATTTTGGGACGAAGACATTAGAAGGCGAGAAGAAGAATACAGAATTGATCAGGGAAGCAGCACTGCAATTATCACAGTATTTTGATGGGCGGAGAAAGAAGTTTGACCTGAAGATTTCTTATCATGGAACAGAATTCCAGATCAAAGTATGGAAAGCATTGGAGAAGATTCCATATGGGGAAACTTACACTTACAAAGACATTGCGGAATCAGTAGGAATTCCTAAAGGATGTCGAGCTGTTGGTATGGCGAACAACAGGAATCCGATCGTGATCGTTGTTCCATGTCACAGAGTGATCGGAATGAACGGTTCACTGACAGGATATGCAGGTGGTCTGGAAATGAAAGAATACCTGTTAGATCTTGAAAAGCGTAATCAAAAATTAAAGGAAAGATATTGACAAAGATTCTCAGTTGAGATATGATACATAGGCACATTTTGCCGGAAGCACATCCGGTATGATCTTATAGATATTTCCGTGAGGGAGTAGTTAGCAGAGAATCTGTGACAGTATCAACATAATGATGAACGACATCTGGTGCTGTCTTAATTAACGAGACTCACAGACGATAAGCTTTTGTTTATAACAAGGCTTTCGTCTGTGGGTCTTTTTCATATCATAGGAAATTCCGATGGAATCCCCTATGATATGAAAAACTTACGATATGGAGGACGTTTTTATGGATTTACTTACGTTATTAACACTGGCTGTTGGATTGGCGATGGATGCATTTGCTGTTTCTATCTGCAAAGGACTGGCGATGAGAGAAAAAGTTTTGAAAAAAGGGATCATTGTTGGTTTATGGTTTGGAGGATTTCAGGCACTGATGCCAACAATCGGATTTTTCCTTGGAACACAGTTTAAAGACCAGATCACATCGATCGACCATTGGATCGCATTTGTGCTTCTTGGGCTGATCGGAATCAATATGGTCAAAGAAGCATTATCAAATGATGAAGAACAGGCAGATGATTCGATCGCAGTGAAAGAAATGTTCATGCTTGCTGTTGCGACAAGTATCGATGCATTAGCAGTTGGGATCACATTTGCCTTTTTAAATGTGCATATTGTATCCGCAGCGTCGATGATTGGAGTCTGTACTTTCTTGATTTCATTTGCAGGAGTAAAAATCGGAAATATTTTTGGAACAAAATATAAATCCAAGGCAGAGCTCGCAGGTGGCATAATACTGATACTTTTGGGATTTAAGATTCTGTTTGAACATCTTCATATTCTCTAAAATGAAAAATTAGCTCTTTCTTTTTTATGAAAAAGAGTGTAATATAATAAAGGCAATGGCACAAGATATAGTGCTGATTGGTAGAACGACAACAAGATTTTGTGCCAGAAAATGGAAACACACAGAATCTTGTAATTTTATATAAATGAGGGAGAAACTATGAATGGTGATGTAAAAACAAAGATTATCAAGAGAAACGGTGAGGAGGTAACCTTTGATCTCGATAAGATCATCAATGCGATCACGAAGGCGAATGAAGAGGTAACAAAGATCCATCAGATGAATCAGTATCAGATCATGGCGATCGCAGAGAAGGTTGCAGATCAGGTAGCAAACTCTTCTCATGCGGTGAATGTAGAAGATATCCAGAATATGGTCGAGACAGGGATCATGGAGATGAGAGGATATGAAGTTGCCCAGAAGTATGTAAGATACCGTTTTAAGAGAGAACTGAGAAGAAAATCAAATACGACCGATGATGGAATTCTTTCTTTACTTGATAATATTAATGAGGAAGTAAATCAGGAGAATTCGAATAAGAACCCAGTGATCAATTCCACGCAGAGAGATTATATGGCAGGAGAAGTCAGCAAAGACTTAAGTAAACGTGTCCTTCTGCCAAATGAGATCATTCGTGCTCATGAAGAAGGAATCATCCATTTTCATGATTCTGACTATTTTGCACAGAGAGAACATAACTGTGATCTGATCAACTTGGAAGATATGCTTCAGAATGGAACGGTGATCAGTGAGACATTGATCGAGAAACCACATTCATTTTTTACAGCATGTAATGTGACAACACAGATTGTTGCTCAGGTTGCAAGCAACCAGTATGGAGGACAGTCTTTTACATTAGCACATTTAGCACCATTTGTAGACATCAGTCGAAAGAAGCTGCGTAAGAATGTCGTGAAGGAACGTAAAGTGATCGGAGAATCTATGGATGATGCGATCATCGACAAGATTACAGAGATGCGTCTGTATGATGAGATCAAACAGGGAATCCAGACGATCCAGTATCAGCTGGTAACTTTAATGACATGTAATGGACAGGCGCCATTTGTCACAGTCTTTATGTATCTTGACGAAGTACCAGAAGGACAGACAAGAGACGATCTGGCTCTTGTGATCGAAGAAGTCCTGAAACAGAGAATTCAGGGTGTTAAGAATGAAAAAGGAGTCTGGATCACTCCAGCCTTCCCAAAACTTATTTATGCATTAGATGATGATAACATCACACCAGATTCCAAGTATTGGCATCTGACAGAATTAGCTGCAAAATGTACAGCAAAACGTATGGTTCCAGACTATATCTCAGCGAAAGTGATGAGAGAACTGAAGAATGGTGAAGTATATCCTTGCATGGGATGCAGATCCTTCTTAACGGTTGAAGATTCCCAGAGAAATGCAGATGGAAGCCATAAGTTCTATGGAAGATTTAATCAGGGTGTTGTAACGATCAACTTGGTTGATGTCGCATGCAGTTCTAATGGAGATATGGATAAATTCTGGGACATCTTAGAAGAGAGACTGGAATTGTGCCACAGAGCATTAAGATGTCGCCATGAGAGATTAAAGGGAGCGGTATCTGATGTTGCGCCGATCCTTTGGCAACATGGAGCGCTTGCGAGACTGAAGAAAGGCGAGAAGATCGATAAGTTATTATACGATGGATATTCCACGATTTCCCTTGGATATGCAGGACTTTATGAGATGTGTGTCCGCATGACAGGCAAGTCTCATACATCCGATGAAGGGAAAGAATTTGCATTAAAAGTTATGCAGAAATTAAATGATAAATGTAATGAATGGAAGGCAGCAGAGAACATCAGCTATTCTGTATACGGAACACCAATGGAATCAACAACTTACAAGTTTGCAAAATGCTTACAGAAACGTTTTGGTATCATTCCGGGAGTTACAGATAAGAACTACATCACAAACAGCTATCATGTTCATGTAACAGAAGAGATCGATGCATTCAGCAAACTGGCATTTGAGTCAGAATTCCAGAAATTATCGCCAGGCGGAGCGATCAGCTACATTGAAGTACCAAACATGCAGGATAATATTCCAGCCGTCTTATCCGTGATGAAATTTATTTACAATAACATCATGTATGCAGAGTTAAATACAAAGAGTGATTACTGTGAATGTTGTGGATACGACGGAGAGATTCAGATCAAAGAAGATGAATCAGGAAAACTGATCTGGGAATGTCCAAACTGTGGAAATACAGATCAGGATCATATGTTTGTTGCAAGACGTACTTGTGGATATATCGGAACACAGTTCTGGAATCAGGGACGTACACAGGAAATCAAGGATCGAGTCCTTCATTTATAAAACGCGATGACAGAGGAGATCATATGCACTACGGAGAAATTAAAAAATGTGATATTGCGAATGGACCAGGAGTCAGAGTCAGCTTATTCGTATCAGGCTGCCGAAATCATTGTCCAGGATGCTTTAATAAGGAGACATGGGACTTTTGTTATGGAAAGCCATTTACGACGGAGACAAAAGATCATATCATGGAATTGTTAAAGCCAGATTATATTGAAGGTTTTTCGCTTCTTGGAGGGGAACCATTTGAACCGGAGAATCAGGAAGAACTGGTCAGATTATTAAAAGAGATCAAAGAAAATTATCCAAAGAAGAATATCTGGTGCTATACAGGATATACGTATGACAAAGATTTGCTCGAAGGTGGTAAAGTATACACACCGTTTACGGAAGAGATGTTATCTTATATTGATACGCTGGTTGATGGACAGTTTATCGAATCCCAGAAAGATATCACATTAAAATTCCGAGGAAGTGCAAATCAAAGAATTTTAGATCTGAATGAAAAATAGACGAGAGAGATGTAGTTTTTTACACTGCATCTTTTTCTTTATCATCTGGAAGAGAAGCTCTTGACAGACTGTGCTTTATATTATAGTCTATGTATAACAAAATATCATAGATAAGTTGTAAATTTCGAAAGAGGAAAGAAGGGTTGCACAATGATACTGGAGATTGATTTCAATAGTGACGAGGCAATCTATGTACAGTTAAGAAATCAGATCATTATGGGAATCGCATGTGCAGAATTTGCTGATGGAGAATCACTTCCATCTGTCCGTCAGTTAGCACAGGTGCTTGGAGTGAACATGCACACAGTGAACAAAGCCTATGCGATCTTAAGAGAAGAAGGATACCTGAAACTAGACCGAAGAAAAGGTGCAGTCATAAGTGTTGAAACTTTGGAAAAACAGCAGGAATTAGCAAGCATTCAGGAGAATTTAAGGATGTTAGTTGCAGAAGCTGTCTGTAAAGGAGTTACAGAAGACGAGATGAACCGGTTGATTCATGATATGTACCAGAAATTAGACAGAAAGTAATAACAGGAGGAATTATGAACCGATTACCATTTACAAAATATGCCTCCAAAGCATTGAATGAAGGACGAGAGATTGCTGGATATCTTGGATTTAAAGATGTCAGCAGTATTTTTGTTCTGCTAGGACTTTATGGGGCAGACGGATCTCTTGCAAGTGAAGTGCTCAAGATGCACGGAGTGACAAGAGAATTAATAGAAGAAGCGATCAAAGAGAAGTCAAAGATGCCAAAAGACCGAAGAAGAACGGTAATGGATACTCCGAAGACAGAATACCTGTTAGAAATTGCAGGAGAACTTGCAATGAAATACGGGTGTGAAGCGATCGGATCAGAACATATCTTGATGGCGATGATCAAAGATGGAGATAATGAAGCATTCCGTTTTCTGGAAGATCATAAGATTTCATCCGAAGGAATCTATACAGATATTTTAGTTACTGCAGGAATTGATTTCAGAAGTGCGAAGAATGAATATAATGAAGCGATCTCTGATGGCGGTGATATGGAAGATGGAGCAGGAGAATATATGCTGCTTCAGTATAGTACAGATCTGACAGAGAAAGCAATGCTTGGGAAGCTTGATCCGATGATCGGACGTGAAAGTGAGATGGAACGTCTGATGCAGATCCTTTGCAGAAGGACAAAGAATAATCCATGTCTGATCGGTGATCCGGGGGTTGGTAAAACAGCGATCGTTGAAGGCCTTGCGCAAAGGATCGCCGAAGGCAATATGCCAAGAATTCTTAGGAATAAGAGGATTTTGTCCTTAGACCTTACGAAAGTGATTGCTGGAACGAAATTCCGTGGAGAATTTGAAGAACGAATGAAACGCATCGTAACCGAAGCAACACAGGATGATTCTATTATTTTGTTTATCGATGAGATTCATACGATCATTGGAGCTGGAGGTTCTGAGGGAGCTATGGATGCATCTAATATCTTAAAACCAGCATTGGCAAGAGGAGATTTTCAGCTGATCGGTGCGACAACGAGTGAAGAATATACAAAATATTTTGAAAAAGATGCAGCATTAGTTCGAAGATTCCAACCAGTCAGAGTGAAAGAACCAACCGTAGAAGAAACGATCACGATCTTAAAAGGGATCAAACATCGTTTTGAAGATTATCATAGGATCCTGGTATCAGAAGATGTGGCAGAGGCGATCGCCTCTCTTTCTGATCGATATATCAGTGATCGTTTTCTGCCAGATAAAGCCATCGATCTGTTAGATGAAGCCTGTGCAAGGAAACGAATGGAACAGCTTGGAAGTCATGCAGGTTTTAAGAAAGAACGCAAGGAGATCAGGGAGATCATAGAGAAGATCGAAGCAGCGCTTTCTGATGGAGATATTACAGAAGCAAGAGAGTTTAAGAAAGAGAAGAACAAACTTGAGAAATCTCTGGAACGTAAGATGAAGAGAAATCAGAAGAAGCAAAATGAGATTCCAGAATTGACAACAGAGGATGCCGCAGAAGTCGTTTCTTTATGGACACAGATTCCAGTAACACAGCTTACAAAGGGAGATATGGAACGATTAAGACATTTAGAGAAAGAACTTCACAAACATGTGATCGGGCAAGATGAAGCGGTCAATGCAGTTGCCAAAGCTGTGAAGAGAAGCAGAGTCGGTCTTAAGAGTCCAAACCGTCCGATCGGATCATTCTTATTTTTAGGGCCAACAGGAGTTGGTAAGACAGAGTTGTCAAAGACATTAGCAAAAGCTTTATTTGGAAGAGAAGAAGATCTGATCCGTGTGGATATGTCTGAATATATGGAGAAGCACAGTGTATCAAAGATCATTGGATCTCCTCCAGGATATGTTGGATTTGGAGAAGGCGGACAGCTGAGTGAACAGATTCGAAGACATCCTTACTCTGTCCTTCTTTTTGATGAGATCGAAAAAGCTCATCCTGATGTATTTAATATCCTGCTTCAGGTATTAGATGACGGACATATTACAGATTCCAATGGAAGAAAAGTCGACTTTAAGAATACTGTTATCATTATGACTTCCAATGCAGGTGCAAACCGTATCATTGCACCAAAACATTTAGGATTTTCTATGGATGATACAGATAAAGCCAAGACTCATGAACGTATGAAAAAGGGTGTTATGGAAGAAGTGAAACAGATCTTTCGCCCAGAGTTTTTAAATCGAATTGATGAGACGATCGTATTTGCCGTCCTTACAAAGGAAGAAGTTAAGAAGATCGCAAAATTATTTATGGATGAATTGAGAGCCCGTTTATTAAGCGAACATCAGATCACATTAAAGATCACATCTGGTGCGATGGATCTGTTAGCAGATAAGGGATATGATGAGAATTATGGGGCAAGACCATTAAGAAGGATCATCCAGAATGAGATTGAAGATGTACTGGCAGATAAGATCTTAGAAGGAACCCTTACGAATGGACAGACGATGACGATTGGTAAAAAAGATAAAAAACTTACTTTTTCGGTAAAGGAAAACTAGTAAATAATACTGAAATATATTATAATATACATACGACGACCGAAACATATATTAGGAGGAAAAGACAATGGCAGTGGTAACTGAATTATTCCGCAGCGAAGACAATGGAACACTTAGCTTTGGTGACTATACATTAGCACAGAAAGCGAAGAAAGGAGATATCCAGTTTGAAGGAGATATCTATAAGATCAAGACTTTCAAGACAATGACAAAACTGGACAAGAACGGACAGCTGATCTTTGAATCAGTTCCAGGTTCAGCAGTACATAACTTTGTTGCAACAACAGATGGAGTTGCATTTGAGATTGAATCTTCATCTGATGTCCAGGTTACTTTAGAAGTAGAAGCCGGACAGGAATATAAAGTTTTTATTGATAATACGAATGTAGGAATGATGAAAGCAAATCTTGGAGGAAAATTAACTCTGAGTGTTGAGTTAAGCGAGGGAACAGCAGCAGCTGTTCGTGTAAAGAAACAGTAGTAACATAAAGGAGCACCAATGGCAAAACAAAAGACAGTTTATTTTTGCAGCCAGTGTGGTCATGAGTCTTCCAAGTGGATGGGGCAGTGTCCTGCCTGTAAGCAGTGGAATACTTTTACAGAAGAGAAAGTTACAGAAACGAAAAAAGGAGGGGCGAAGTCTTTAAAGACTTCTGCCTCTCCTATGAATATATCCGAGGTAAC
>OAUV01000801.1_pt1 | contig 25351 bp, 20 predicted proteins | sample 1516841 | NCBI WGS metagenome assembly OAUV01 (sample SAMEA2580044, study PRJEB22360) | human gut metagenome | biome: human gut; feature: human-associated habitat; material: faeces | place: Denmark | collected 2008/2010 | reverse complement strand
GCTGGTGCCGGCCATCTTTCTGGGCACCGTGCTCACCCACCTCTGCGGCGGCTCGGCCGGTCGTGAGGGCGCGGCGCTCCAGATGGGCGGCAGCATCGGCTACAACATCGCCAAGCTCTTCCGCTTCTCCGACCATGACCGCCGCACGGCCACGGCCTGCGGCATGGCGGCGTTCTTCTCGGCGCTGTTCGGCACGCCGCTGGCGGCGACCCTCTTCGGCATCATGGTGGAGGACGTGGGCCTTGCGTTCTCGGTGGCCTTTGTGCCCGGCTTCGCCGCCGCCCTCATCGCCTACGGCGTCTCGCTGGCCTGCGGCATCGCCCCCACCCACTTCGGGCTGACCGCACCGACCCTCTCCCTCGACACGGCCCTTCTGGCGGCGGTGCTGGGCGCAGCCTGTGCGCTGGTGTCCCGGGGGTTCTGCTGGCTCCTCCACACGATGGAGCACGAAATGCCCCGCCGTCTGCCCAACCCGTGGGTGCGGGCCATCGTGGGCGGCGCGGCCGTGGTGGCCCTGTCCTACCTGATGGGAGTAGGGCGGTACAACGGCGCGGGCATGGGCGTCATCACCGCTGCCATCGAGCAGGGGCAGGCCCTGCCGTGGGACTTTCTCTGCAAGATACTGCTGACGGCCCTGACCCTCTCGGCGGGCTTCAAGGGCGGCGAGGTCGTACCCAGCTTCTACATCGGTGCGACCTTCGGCTGCGTGTTCGGCCCGCTGCTGGGCCTGCCCGCCGGATTTGCGGCGGCGGTCGGCCTCATCTCGGTCTTCTGCGGCGCGACCAATACCCTCATCCCCTCCATCCTGCTGGCCTATGAGCTGTTCGGCGGGGCGGGCCTCGAGCTGATCGCGCTGGGCTGCGGCGTCTGCTATATGCTCTCGGGCACCCACGGGCTCTACAGCAGCCAGCTCTTCGTCACTGAGAAGCTGCTGTCGGAGTATACCGCCAGCTGGGGAGAGCGGCTTCGCCATCATTGACCTCTTTCATTTTCCAGCGATGAGGCCTTGATTTTTTCTGCGCTCCGTGCTACAATTACTCGTAGTTTCATCCTGTGATGCACACAGCGTGCGGCGTTTCTGCCGCCGGTGCGTCAAAATCAAATGTCCTAAAACGATGATGCGGACAAACCGAGGTCCCGTTTCTCCATGCCGCAGAGAGGGCTGCCGTCCGGAAGGATGTGCTGCAAGCAGCCTGCCATGTGCCGGACTTCTACCACCGCAGAGTGCAGAGGTGAACCTCTGCCGGGTGCGCCCGTTACAGCACAGCGAGTGGCGTGCAGCAGCGCGCAATTCGGGTGGAACCGTGGAACGCAGTTGAGTCTTTCAAAGGCGCTTCATCCCGTAGAGCATATACGGGATGAAGCGTCTTTTTTGTCGTACCCAAACGCATTTTTCATCTCAAAAAGGAGCAATATCATGAAGATCATCTATAAGGACGGTCATGTGGACGAGTGCCCGCAGGATCAGGAACTGCACGTTATCCGTCACACCGCAGCCCATGTCATGGCACAGGCCATCAAGCGCCTTTACCCCGAGGCTGACTTTGCCTTCGGCCCCGCCACCGAGAACGGCTTCTACTACGACGTTGATCTCGGCGACACCAAGCTGACCGACGAAGACCTTGCCAGCATCGAGAAGGAGATGCGCAAGATCACCAAGGAGAATCTGGCCATCAAACCCTTCATCCTGCCCCGCGCCGAGGCCGTCAAGCTGATGGAGGAGCGCCACGAGAACTACAAGATCGAGCACATGGCCGATCTGGCTGACGAGACCGAGTTCAGCTTCTTCCAGCAGGGCGAATATGTCGATATGTGCATCGGACCCCACCTGACCTACACCAAGGCTCTGAAGGCCTTCAAGATCACCCAGCAGTCCGGTGCATACTGGAAGAACGACAAGGAAAACAAGATGCTGACCCGCATCAACGGCGTGGCTTTCCGTAATCAGGAAGAGCTGGACGCTTGGGAGAAGGAGCAGCAGGAGGCCCGTGAGCGCGACCACCGCAAGATCGGCAAGGAGATGGGCCTGTTCATGACCGACGACCTCGTGGGCCGCGGCCTGCCCATGTTCCTGCCCGCAGGCTACACCGTCTGGCAGGAGCTGGAGAACTATATCAAGGAGAAGGAGCGTGCACGCGGCTACCTGCACGTGATGACCCCCTGCATCGGCACCGTGAACCTGTACAAGACCTCCGGCCACTGGGATCACTACCGCGAGAACATGTTCCCCGCCATGGAGATGGAGGGTGAAAGCTATGTCCTGCGCCCGATGAACTGCCCCCACCACATGATGATCTACGCAAATCGTCCCCACTCTTACCGTGACCTGCCCATGCGCATCGGTGAGATCGCACACGATTTCCGCTACGAGTCCTCCGGCACCCTGAAGGGCATTGAGCGCGGCCGCCACTTCTGCCAGAACGATGCCCACCTGTTCTGCACTCCGGAGCAGATCAAGAGCGAGGTTGCCGATGTCTGCAACCTGATCTTCGAGACCTACAAGGACTTCAAGATCACCGATTACCGCTGCGTTCTGTCCCTGCGTGACCCCGCCGACAAGAAGAAGTACCACGACGACGATGCCATGTGGAACCACGCCGAAAACGCTCTGCGCGAGGTGCTGACCGAGCTGGGCATCCACTTCACCGAGGAGATCGGCGAGGCCGCCTTCTACGGCCCCAAGCTGGACGTGAACGTCAAGCCCGCCGTGGGTGCTGAGTATACTCTATCCACCTGCCAGCTGGACTTCTGCCTGCCCGCAAAGTTCCACCTGACCTATGTGGACAAGGACGGCTCCGAAAAGACCCCCGTTGTCCTGCACCGTGCGATCCTGGGCTCCCTGGACCGCTTCATGGCCTACCTGATTGAGGAGACCAAGGGCAAGTTCCCCACCTGGCTGGCACCTGTTCAGGTCAAGGTCCTGCCCGTTTCCGAAAAGACCCTCGAGTATGCTGAGAGCATCACCGAGAAGCTGGTGGAGGCCGGTGTCCGCGTGGCTCTGGACGACGACAACCAGAAGATCGGCTACAAGATCCGTGCCGCACAGCAGGTGGACCGTGTGCCCTACATGCTGGTTCTGGGTGCAAAGGAAGCCGAGGCCGGCAACCTTTCTGTCCGTGACCGCAAGGGCGAGACCACCACGATGGAAGTGGATGAATTCATCGCAAAGGTCACCGAGGAGATCAAGACCCGCGCATATAACAACTGATTTCGCCTGAAATAAACAGCAAGCGCCGCGTTCCCAAACCGGGAGCGCGGCGCTTGTTTTATGCTTATTTTGTTTTACGAGCAGTTACTTCAGCAAGTTATTATCCGCGAAGTAGTCAATGCGCATGGCTTTGCGGACATTGGCCAGGGTGGCGGCAGCGGTCTTTTCAGCCACGGCGCTGCCTTCCTTCAGGATCTCCACGACCTCGGGCAGGCGCTGCTCCCACTCCTTGCGACGGTTGCGGATGGGCTCCAGCTCGGCCTGCATGACGGCGTTGAGGAACTTCTTGATCTTCACGTCGCCCAGACCGCCACGCTGATAGTGGGCCTTGAGCTCATCGAGGTTCTGGTACTCCGGCAGGAACTCGGCGAAGTGCTCAGGGCGGCTGAAAGCGTCCAGATAGATGAACACGGGGTTACCCTCCACCTTGCCGGGGTCCTGCACCCGCAGGTGGTTGGGGTCGGTGTACATGGACATGATCTTCTTCTTGATGTCCTCGGGCTCATCCGACAGGTAGATGCAGTTGCCCAGGCTCTTACTCATCTTAGCCTTGCCATCGATGCCGGGCAGGCGCAGGCAGGCGGCATTCTGGGGCAGCATGATCTCAGGCATGGTCAGGGTCTCGCCGTAGACGGCGTTGAACTTGTGCACGATCTCGCGGCACTGCTCCAGCATGGGCATCTGATCCTCACCGGCCGGCACAGTGGTGGCACCGAACGCCGTGATATCCGCTGCCTGGCTGATGGGGTAGGTGAAGAAGCCCACCGGGATGCTGGTCTCGAAGTTCCGCATCTGGATCTCGCTCTTCACGGTGGGGTTGCGCTGCAGGCGGCTCACCGTGACCAGATTCATATAATAGAAGCTCAGCTCCGTCAGCTGCGGCACCATGGACTGGATGAAGATGTGAACCTTGTTGGGGTCCAGACCGCAGGCCAGATAGTCCAGTGCCACCTGCAGGATGTTCTGGCGGACCTTCTCCGGGTTATCGGCATTGTCCGTCAGGGCCTGCGCGTCAGCGATCATAATATAGATCTCGTCGAACTTGCCGGTGTTCTGCAGGCGCACGCGCTCCTTTAAAGAGCCAACGTAGTGGCCAACATGCAGGCGGCCCGTGGGACGGTCGCCGGTCAGAATGATCTGTTTCATTGTAATTCTTCTCCTCAAAAGTCTCCTTGCTCCGCCTTGCCTTTTCCGAAAAACGTTCTGCTTCTGCCAAGGGCTCCCCTACCAGGGGAGCTGGCCGCCGCCAGGCGGACTGAGAGGTTTAATCGTTATTTATAAGTATATCCCCCGCCGCATTCGCTGTCAACAAAAAGAAAAAAGCGATGGAACATTTCCATCGCTTTGCTGGCGCCTCTTGCCTGACTCGAACAGGCGACACCCTGATTAACAGTCAGGTGCTCTAACCGACTGAGCTAAAGAGGCATCTATATAAAACGGCATACAGCCGTTTTACTACTATAAAATGGTGACCCGTACCGGAATCGAACCGATGTTAAAGGCGTGAGAGGCCTCTGTCTTAACCGCTTGACCAACGGGCCATACGTCCATTTTCGCATCGGGGTTTCGCTCCCGACTCGATTATTTTAGCATAGCAGTCGTACTTTGTCAACAGGAAATTTCAAGTTTTTCAGAAATTTGTGCTGCGGGCCTCCCGCCCCGGTTTTTCCGCTCTGGGATACCCGCTTGCATCCAGAATCGACAAAATATTATCAAAGTTGTGTTTTGGGTCTCTTTTCTTTATTTTGTTCGCCGCGGTTCCCCTTTCTTCTTATGAAATCACTTCAAACAGCTAAGATTCTGAATAAAATTTGTTACATTTATAAGAACCTTTTGTTCCCTCTGGTTGATTTTGGAACGATTTTATGTATAATGATAAACAGGAGAATACGCATCTGTATTTCTTCATCGCCCGCGCTGCCCATTGGCTAAGGGCATGTGCGTCGCGCGATCAGAATTGATCTGAACGAAAGAAGAGGTATAAGTATTATGGCAAAGGTAGATCTGAGCAAGTACGGCATTACCGGCACGACCGAGGTCGTGTATAACCCCTCTTACGAGCAGCTGTTCGAGGAAGAGACCAAGCCCGGCCTGGAAGGCTACGAAGTGGGCAAGGTCAGCGAGCTGGGCGCTGTGAACGTTATGACCGGCATCTACACCGGCCGTTCCCCCAAGGACAAGTTCATCGTGATGGACGAGAACTCCAAGAACACCGTTTGGTGGACCAGCGACGAGTACAAGAACGACAACCACCCCGCTTCTGAGGAAGCCTGGGCTGCCGTGAAGGAGATCGCAAAGAAGGAGCTGTCCAACAAGCGCCTGTACGTTGTGGATGCTTTCTGCGGCGCAAACAAGGACACCCGCATGGCTGTCCGTTTCATCATGGAAGTGGCCTGGCAGGCACACTTCGTCACCAACATGTTCATCAAGCCCACCGCTGAGGAGCTGGAGAACTTTGAGCCTGATTTCGTTGTTTACAACGCTTCCAAGGCCAAGGTCGAGAACTACAAGGAGCTGGGCCTGAACTCCGAGACTGCTGTTATGTTCAACATCACCAGCAAGGAGCAGGTCATCGTCAACACCTGGTACGGCGGCGAGATGAAGAAGGGCATGTTCTCCATGATGAACTACTTCCTGCCGCTGAAGGGCATTGCTTCCATGCACTGCTCTGCCAACACCGATATGGAGGGCAAGAACACTGCCATCTTCTTCGGTCTGTCCGGCACCGGCAAGACCACCCTGTCCACCGATCCCAAGCGTCTGCTGATCGGCGATGACGAGCACGGCTGGGACGACAACGGCGTGTTCAACTTCGAGGGCGGCTGCTACGCAAAGGTCATCAACCTGGATAAGGACTCCGAGCCCGATATCTACAACGCCATCAAGCGCAACGCTCTGCTGGAGAACGTCACTCTGGATGCTGAGGGCCACATCGACTTCGCCGACAAGTCTGTCACCGAGAACACCCGTGTGTCCTACCCCATCAACCACATCCAGAACATCGTCCGCCCCATCTCTTCTGCACCTGCTGCAAAGAATGTCATCTTCCTGTCTGCTGACGCATTCGGCGTTCTGCCTCCCGTCTCTATCCTGACCCCCGAGCAGACCCAGTACTACTTCCTGTCCGGCTTCACCGCCAAGCTGGCTGGCACCGAGCGCGGCATCACCGAGCCCACCCCCACCTTCTCCGCTTGCTTCGGCCAGGCTTTCCTGGAGCTGCACCCCACCAAGTACGCTGAGGAGCTGGTCAAGAAGATGCAGATGAGCGGCGCTAAGGCTTACCTGGTCAACACCGGCTGGAACGGCACCGGCAAGCGCATCTCCATCAAGGACACCCGTGGTATCATCGATGCTATCCTGAACGGCGATATCAACAACGTGCCCACCAAGAAGATCCCCTACTTCGACTTCGAGGTTCCCACCGTCCTGAACGGTGTTGACACCGGCATCCTGGATCCCCGCGATACCTACGCCGACGCTTCCCAGTGGGAGGAGAAGGCCAAGGATCTGGCTGGCCGCTTCATCAAGAACTTCAAGAAGTACGAGGGCAACGAGCACGGCAAGGCTCTGGTCTCTGCCGGCCCCCAGCTGTAAGCTCTGATCCCAACATTTTTCTTCTGAACTCCATATAAAATATCCCCCGCTGCCTGTCCATTGACCGAACAGGCGGCGGGGGATTTGTGTTTTGGAGCAGGTAAACAAAGCGTCGGTTGCCTTTTGGTGCGTGGTATGCTATCCTTTTTCCAAAGGATGTGAGCACAATGGATGCGAAAACGTTCGGGGCATTTCTCGCCCGGATGCGCAAGTCACAAGGATTAACACAGGCAGAGCTGGCCCAGCAGCTGCATGTAACAGATAAGGCTGTCAGCCGATGGGAACGCGGGGTCGGCCTGCCGGACATCAACACGCTGGAACCACTGGCCGACGCGCTGGGGCTGACCCTTGCCGACCTGATGCACTGCCGTGACCCGCAGGAAGCAGATATTGCACCGGAAGTCCCGCTGGAAGATTTCTTTACCCTGCTGCGTCGTCAACAATCCATTGACTGGCGCTCGGTACGGGCAGTTTTGTTTTGGCTCAGTGCCGCACTGGCCATCTGGGGCATCCTCGCCTGCCCGGGCCGGATGGCCGTCCACTGGCGTACCCTGAGCAATGGGAACCTGCAGGCAGACGGCTGGCTTCCCTCCTGGGTGTTTTTCCCATTGTTTGTCGGGATAGAATTTCTCACGCTGGAGCTCTGGAACAACTTTGAGCAGACCGGCTACTACCGACACTGGGGTGAGATAGGTGCCTCCGTCACCCGCTCCATGAACTTCTGCTCCCCTGCTGTCCGGCTCTGGAAGTTTGTGCTCGACCTGCTGTTCTTCTTCGGGTTCGGCTTCGTGATCCCCTGCGCTGAGATGATGGCGATTCTGATCAACTGAAAAAAGGAAAGCCCTCCCGTCGCTCAAGCGAAAGGAGGGCTTTCTATAATCTTATCAGAAGTTTCCCCGTTCTTCTATTCCTCTGATTATAAGATCCTTTACTTTTCGTTCTTTGCCCGGCGTTCCTTCAGATCGCTTTCCATCTGCGCCAGGGTCTTTTTGTCCAGATTGAACACCACGCCGTACGCAATGATCATCATGATATAGCTTCCCAGATACATGACCGGCACCAGATAGCGCATCCGGGTTGCCACTTCGATCGTCTGTGCAGCCTTCAGAGATGCATCATAACCCAGTTTGGTTGCCAGAACAAGGCCCAGAGAAGGTCCGATGCCCTGTGCAAGCTTACGGAAGAAGGAGTGCAGTGCATAGGTAGTGCCTTCTTCTCGCACACCAAATTTCCACTCGTTATAATCGATCGCATCTGCCATCAGAGACCAGCTCAGGCAGCTTCCGATACCGCCGCCCAGCATTGCAATGACCTGACACAGGACATAAAGGCCGAGGCCCCGGCTGTCCGGTGTAATGGGCAGAACCAGCATCAGGACGTACGCCAGCGCACAGACGACTGAACCAAAGGTCACAGCTTCTTTCTTGCCAAAGCGCTTGACGATACGGCTCACAAAAGGACTGAAGATGAAAACGCCAAAGTAGGAGATCATACCCACAAGGCCGGAGATCTTTGCATTCTTGAAATAAGCCTGGAACAGGATCTGACCTGCAGTAGAGGCACCATACATACCAATAAACGTTGCTATAGGTGCCAGCGTTGCGCCCACAGCCGGGCGATTATGGATAAAGTTGTTGAACGCCTTCACGATGTTGAACTTCGGTGCATCCTCTTTCAGAGTGATCGTGGTGTCCACACGCACCTTTGTGTTCGTGACCATAAAGCGGAAGCAGATCAGACCGATCACACCCATGATCAGAGCAATGACAAACATCTGCTCACCACGCAGGTTGTTCTGGTTATCATAAATGATCACCGGAATCAGCATACCGGTCAGAAGCGCACCGCCCATAGAACCAATGGAGCGGAAAGTCGACAGCTGTGCACGCTGGATCGGGTCATCCGAGATCAGAGACAGCATCGAGCCATACGGCACATTTGCAACGGTGTAGAAAGCATCCCAGATCATATAGCCTGCCACAAACAGAATATTCTTGACCATACCGGGAGCCTGCGGGAACGGCAGATAGCAAAGTGCACCAGCCACGGTCAGTCCGATCGCGCCGAACCAGATATAGGCAAGGAACTTGTTCCGGCGGTATTTGTGCGTATCCGCATCTACCATTGCTCCGATAATAGGATCGTTGATTGCGTCCCAGATCTGCACGATCAGCAGAAGGGATGCCATCAGGTAGTTGTCGATCCCCATAAACTGCGTCCAATAAATCGTCAGGTAGCCTTTGAGTGCAAAACTCATATTGCAGCCAAAGTCACCCGCTGCGTATGCAAGTTTATCACGCAATCCAAACCCTGCAGACGCATCCACTGTTGATTTCCCCATGAAAATACTCCTTTCTGAACTTTCCGGACAATTTTGGCACACCGCCCGCAAGCCGTATGCATATTTATGAGTCCATGATACGGCATCTCTTTCCAAAATGTTAGAATTTTTTTACGATTCCGCCTGAAGAATTTATGATTTAAAAGTATTTCTTGTTGTATTCTTTAATTCGTGCAGCGTTTTCGTGATTCTGCACAAGCAATCTTTTCTTTTTTGTATGCAAAATATTTTTTCTTAGCCGAATCTTTTTTTGTTGAGAACGGCGTTGTGCGCCGAGCATAAAGCAAGGGCCATTGCACGAGAATCTGTGCAATGGCCCTTGCTTTCTATTGTTTCTTATTTCGCCGCCTCAAACTCGGCTTCGATCTCCTTCGAGGGGGCGGGGGTGACCAGGCTGACCACCACGCAGACCAGCAGCGAGGTCAGGAAGGCGGGCAGCAGCTCATAGATGCTGAACACGCCGCCCAGCGGGCTGATGAGGTACTTCCAGACAAAGACCATCAGGCCGCCGGCGAGCATTCCGGCCAGCGCGCCCTGCCAGTTGCAGCGCTTCCAGAACAGGGCGCAGAGCATCACGGCACCATACGCGCCGCCGAAACCGGCCCATGCAAAGCTGACGATGCCGAACACGCTGGAATTGGGGTCACGGGCCAGCACCACGCCCACCACGCTGACGCAGATGATGGTCAGGCGGGCAGCAAACAGACTCTGGCGTTCGGTCAGCTTCATGTGGCCGAACTCCTGCAGGATGTTCTGGGAGACGCTGGACGCGGCAGCAAGCATCTGGCTGTCGGCGGTGGACAGGGGGGCGGCAAGGATCCCCGCCAGGATCAGGCCCGCCAGAACGGCTGCCAGAATGCCGTGCTGTGCAATGAGGTTTGCAATGCGGACGATGACCGTCTCGCTGGAGGAGCCGCTCAGGTATTCCAGCGCGCCTGCCTTGGTCATGCCAAGGCCCACCATGCCGATGATGATGGAGGCGGTCATGGCAATGACGACCCACACGCTGGCAATGCGGCGGCTGAGTACCAGCTTCTTTTCATCCTCAATGGCCATGAAGCGGAGCAGGATGTGGGGCATTCCGAAGTAGCCCAGGCCCCACGCCATGGTGGAGACGATGTCCAGCAGGCTGTACGAGGTGGCCGTGCCCTCGGCGGCGTTGTGGCTGGCCATCATGGTCAGGTAGCCGGGCAGGCTCTGGGCGTTGGCTACAACGGCATCCCAGCCGCCTGCCGCGCCAATGCCGTACACCAGCACAGCCACAAGGGCCAGACTCATCACGATGGACTGGATGAGGTCGGTGGTGGTAACAGCGCGGAAGCCGCCCGTGATGGTATAGCCCACGATGACACAGGCCGAGACCACCATGGCCGCCATGTAATCCACGCCGAACAGGCTGTGGAACAGCTTACCGCAGGCGGCAAAGCCCGAAGCCGTGTAGGGCACAAAGAACACGATGATGATCACCGCACCCAGTGCGTTGATCAGATTGCGCTGGTCGTGGAAGCGCAGGGACAGGAACTGGGGCACGGTGATGGCTTCCAGATTGGCCGAATACCGCCGCAGCCGCCGGGCCACGATGAGCCAGTTCAGCCAGGTGCCCAGCGCCAGGCCGATGGCGGTCCAGCCGGGCGAGGCGATGCCGGTGAGGTAGGCAAGGCCCGGCATTCCCATCAGCAGCCAGCTGGACATATCGCTGGCTTCGGCGCTCATGGCCGTGACCAGCGGGCCCATTTTGCGGCCGCCAAGGTAGAAATCGGTGCTGTCGTTGTTGGACTTGCTGTATGCAAACCCAACCAACAGCATTGCCACCAGATAGATGATGATGGTGGCGATGATGCAGATGTTGGTCATATACTTTTTCCCCCTTGTCTTTCCAAATGAAAGTACACCTCGATTTTACCACAGTAAAGCATCAAAGTGCAAGCCTTTTGGCAAAACTTTGTCCTGATTCGCCAAAAGTCCACGAGTGACGGACAAGAAGTTTTCAAATTGACAGGAAACATCCGGCCCCGGGATTTTTCTTGCAAAATCCCGGAAATCTGTTATACTACCAATCCAGGGGGTTAGTGTATATGAAAGGATCCAAAACCATACAAGCTGTACCGGGCTACGGTGTGGTGTGGCAGGCCTTCCGGGCTGCCGCACCCCAGACCGTGCCGGTGTTTGCAGGATATCTCGTGTTGGGCATGGGCTACGGCATCTATGTGCAGAGCCTTGGCCTGCCCGTCTGGATGCCTATGCTCATGGGCACCGTGGTCTACGGCGGCTCGCTGGAATTTGTGCTGGCAAGCCTGCTGCTGGGGACCTTTTCCCCACTGTCGGCTTTTCTGATGGCGCTGATGATCCAGGCGCGGCACCTGTTCTACGGTCTGGCCATGCTGGAGCGGTACAAGGGTTACGGCCTGCGCAGCTTTTACATGATCTTTGCCATGAGCGACGAAACCTTTTCCATCACCTGCTCTGCAGAGCCGCCGCAGGGGATCGACCGGGGCTGGTTCATGTTCTTCATCACCCTGCTGGACCAGTTTTACTGGGTCGCCAGTGCCGGTCTGGGGGCTGTGGTGGGGTCGGTGCTCCCCTTCAGCACCAAGGGCGTGGATTTCGTGATGACCGCCATGTTCGTGGTCATCTTCCTCAACCAGTGGGAAAAGGAAAAGCAGCATTACAGCGGCATCATCGGGCTGGCCGTGCCGCTGGTCTGCCTGGTCCTTTTTGGTTCCGGCAGCTTCCTGCTGCCCTCCATGGTCTGCATTCTGGTGCTGCTGCTGGTTTTGCGCAAGCCCATTGAGCGGGCCGACGGCATCGTCCCCGGCCAAACCGAGAAGCAGAAGGAGGCAGCGCAATGACCACGCTCCAGATGGGTCTGACCATTGCAGTGTGCACGGCGGCGACCATGCTCACCCGCTTTCTGCCCTTTTTGATCTTTTCCTCCAAGGACCAGCAGCCGCCCGAGGTGGTACAGTATCTGGGGCGGGTGCTTCCCGCCGCCATCTTCGGAATGCTGATCCTCTACTGCCTGAAAAGCGTCACACCCTTTGCGGGCAGTCACGGCATCCCCGAGGCCGTTGCCATTGCTGTGACCATCACCCTGCACCGGTGGAAGCACCAGACACTGGTCTCCATCACCGGCGGTACGGTGTGTTATGTGCTGCTGGTGCAGCTGGTGTTCGCATAACAGAAACGGGAGGTGCCGGTGGGGCATCTCCCGTTTGTTTCAATGATAGAATGTATCAAAATTGATCTGCCGGTAGAACCGCTGCTGGAGCTGGTCAAAGTTCTCGCAGTTCTGGGCCAGCAGCCACATGACCTTGGTGACAACGGCCTCAATGGTCATATCGTGGGCCTCCAGGAAGCGGAAGCGGTTCTTGACCCGCTTGCCCACCTCGTAAATGCCCACATCGCTGCCCTCATAAGTGACCTGCGTGGTCAGGATCAGGATCTTGTGGGTCTTGTCGTAATCGCCCAGCTCCTCGGCAAAGGCATCCATGAGCCGCTGGGGAATGCCGCCCACGCCAAAGCTTTCCACAATGACGCAGTCATATTGTTGAAAAATGGCCGGGATAAGTTCCGGTCCAAGGCCGGGGGTCAGCTTGAGCAGGAACACTTTTGGGTTCAGCGCCCGGCCAAACTCCACCGGGCCGGTGGGCCAGGGCGAAGCCACATACCGCACCAGCCGGTCGCCCTGCACCAGCGCCAGCGCCGGGAAGTTGACCGACGCAAAGGCATCGTAGCTGATGGTCTTGTTCTTCTTGGCGCGGGTGCCCGCAATGACGTGCCCGCCAAACACCACCATCACACCCCGGCTGCCCGGATCAAGGGCGCAGATCACGCTGTCCCGCAGGTTCTTCTTGGCATCGGTGATCTCATTGGAAATGGGCTGCTGGGCACCCGTGAGGATGATGGGCTTGTCCGCATTCTGGACAAGGTAGGACAGCGCCGCCGCCGAGTAGGCCAGCGTATCCGTGCCGTGGCAGATGATGAAGCCATCGTAAAGCGCATAGTTTTCCTGCACGGCCTTGGCCATCATCAGCCAGTGCTCCGGGCCAAGGTCGGTGCTGTCGATGCTGCACAGGTTGAGCGTTTCCGGGCAGCAGAGCTGCTGCAATTCCGGCAGATGGGCCAGCAGCTCCTCGCTGGTCAGAACAGGCTTGAGCCCCTGTGCGGTGCGCACGCTGGCAATGGTGCCGCCGGTGGTGATAAAAAGCAGGCGCTGCTTGGACATAGGTTTTTCCCCTCCATGGTGTCGATTCTTGCGATGTTTTCAGTATAGCACAGTTCGTCGGAGATGAAAAGTGCGGGGAGTTGAGGTATAATAGTTATCATAAGATCAAGCTATCCTCTGTACAACCTACCATAAGGAGAAACTGCCATGTCTAACATTGTGATCATCGGTTCCGGCCCCGCAGGTGTCTCGGCGGCATTGTATGCCGCACGCGCCGGGGTGCAGACCACCGTTCTGACCAAGGGCCCCGGCGCACTGGACCGGGCCGAGCTCATCCAGAACTACTACGGCTTTGCCGAACCCATCACCGGTGCCGAGCTGGAACGCCGGGGCATCGAGGGTGCCAAAGCCGTGGGGGTGGAGTTCGTCACCACCGAAGCCGTGGGCCTGACCTACACCGACAAGCTGACCGTGGAGACGCTGGCCGGGGATTTCCCTGCCGATGCTGTCATTCTGGCCACGGGGGCTTCCCGGGCAGCGCCCCGCATTCCGGGCCTTGCCGGGCTGGAGGGCCACGGCGTGAGCTACTGCGCCACCTGCGATGCCTTTTTCTACCGCGGCAGGGATGTGGCTGTGCTGGGCAGTGGAGAGTACGCCCTGCATGAGGTACAGGCCCTGCTGCCCGTGGCCCACAGCGTCACCCTGCTTACGGGCGGGGCCCCGCTGACGGCACAGTTCCCGCCGGAGGTGGCCGTGCGGACGGAAGCCGTGGAAGCCATCCTCGGTGAAGAGCGGGTCACCGGCGTGCAGCTGAAAGACGGCGGGACACTGGAAGTCTCCGGCGTGTTCGTGGCGCTGGGCGTGGCGGGCAGCACCGCCCTGGCCCGCAAGCTGGGGGCCGAGGTGAACGGCAGCCGGATCGTGGTGGATGACCACATGCAGACCTCCCTGCCCGGCCTGTATGCCGCCGGAGACTGCACCGGCGGGCTGCTGCAGGTCGCCAAGGCCGTGTACGAGGGTGCCGTGGCAGGCACCGAAGCCGCCAAAGCCCTGCGGAAATGACCCAGACAGAAAAAGGACGCTGTGCCCTGCGGCACAGCGTCCTTTTATTGCTTTGCTCAGCTCTTGCAGCCGGATTCCTCTTCGATGCCGGTGAAATCGCTGGCCTCCGCGATCTTGGTAGTATCGAACTTGCCGTTCTCATCCTTGGGGGCAACGGCAGGGCCTGCCTCCACAGGATTCACGGTCGTTCCCTCTGCCGCAGGCTTTTCCTCGGCAGTCTCCTCTGCCCGGGCAGCTTCCACCACCGGGGCTGCGGGCGCAGTCTCGGGCTCAGCAGGAGCCTTTTCAAAGGCAGGGGGCCATGCGTCACCGGAAGCGGTCTCCTTGGCCTCGCCCTCGGTGTAGGCTTCGGCAGTCTTTTCAGCCTCGGCGGGGTCCTTTTCAGCTTCCTCGGGGAACTCCACGTTTTCGACGTGGAGCGGGTCCTTGTCGTTCAGAACTTTGTCCAGCACGACGATGGCGGCACCGGTAACAGCCACAGCGGCAGCGGCACCCAGAACACGGAACAGAGTTTTCATGGTGAAGTCCTCCCTGTATAAGATAGGATTTAAGAGAATGTTACGACATCGTTCTGCGGCTTTTCGGCGGGCTCCACCGAAATGGCGGTCAGCACCGGGCCCTTGCCGCGGTAGATGTTGTGGAACTTGTAATTAACCTTGGCGGTCACAGTGACCCAGGCGCGCTGCTCCAGTGCCTTGTAGCCATCATAGCTGCAGGGGAAGCCCACGAACTGGATATCCTGCACACAGCAGGTCATTGCAAAACGGCCGGGCACAAAGCTGTTTTTGCCCGCGCGGTTGGTCTGGCAGACCTGCGCCAGGAACCGGACGGTCTTGCCCACATACTTCTGGGGCTCGTCCTGGCAGTCCATATACCAGATACCGAAATCATCCTCACCGATCTCAACGATCGGGGTGTTCAGATCAAAGGGCAGCGGGTCGGGGATGTCATCGTATGCCACGCTGCCGTCGGCGAACTCATAGGCGATATCGCACTTGCGGGAGGCCTGACGCACCAGCTTGTGCAGCTCCTGACGGGCGGCATCGTTGTTCACGGCCTCGGCGCGGTTGAACACGATCAGCTCACTGCGGGCGATCTTGTCCAGCAGCAGAGAGCGCATGGAGTTGTCGCGGGCGTAGGTCAGAGCCGTGGTGCCGTCGGCCGTGGCAATGCACTGGTAGACGATCCAGTTTTCGGGCAGGTTGTTGGCCAGATCCTGCAGCAGCCACATGCCGTTGTACTCAATGACCACACGGCCTGCGCCGGATTCTTTTTCGAGCCTGGCCAGATTCTGGGGGTTCAGCTCCGCCTTATCCTCAAGGACCTTCAGGGTCACGCCGGGGAAGGCGAACTTCTTCTCGTTATATTCTTCTTCGCCCTCTTCGCAGACCAGCAGCAGGGTCTTGTCGCCGGAGTCGAAATTGGGGTCTTCAAAGGTCTCCTGAATGAACTTGGTCTTGCCGCTTTCGAGGAAGCCCACAAACAGGTAAACCGGGATCTCGTTTGCCATAATCGTTTTTTCTCCTTACACAACTTGCAGCTCAGCAGCCAAACAGTGCGGCAATGGCCTTTTCGTCCAGCTTGGAGCCGATGACGACCAGCTTGCCGCCCACGTCAGCACCGCGCTGACGCACTTCCCACTCGCCGGGGACGTAATCGAACTCCAGCCAGCCGTCGGCACCGCCGTCCACGATGCCCTTGGAGCGCAGGATCATGCCGTACTTGCCGCCGTCCAGCTCGGTCAGTGCATGCTCGATGTCTGCCTTGCTGAACTTCTTGGCCGTCTCGACACCCCAGCTGGTGAACACCTCATCGGCATCGTGATCGTGGTGATGGTGGTGGTGATGGCCGCAGCAGCAGTGGCCGTCCTCATCGTGGTGATGATGCTCATGCTCATCATGGCCATCGTCATCCTCATGGTCGTGATGGTGGTGGCAGCAGTGGTCCTCGTGGTCATCATCCTCGTGGTCGTGGTGATGCTCGTCCTCATCATCGTCGTCATCGTCATCGTGATCATGGTGGTGATGGCCGCAGCTGCACACACCGTTCTCATCGTAATGATGGTGATGATGCTCGTGCTCTTCTTCCTCGTCCTCCTCGGCGTGCTTCTCATTGGCCTTGGCAGCCATGGCGATCAGCTCTGCCTTGAAATCGTCCTTGGAGGACATGGCCTTCAGGATCTGCTCGCCGGTCAGGGAATCCCATGCGGTGGTCACGATGGTAGCGGTGGGGTTCTTCTCGCGCAGCATGGCGACCGCAGCGGCGATCTTCTCCTCGCTGGCGGTCTGGGTGCGGCTCAGGATGATGCAGCTTGCGTGGCTGATCTGATCATCATAGAATTCACCGAAGTTCTTCATATACATCTTAACCTTGTTGACATCGGCCACGGTGACAAAGCTGTTCAGCTTCACATCCAGATGCTCAGCCACACCCTCCACAGCGCGGGTGACATCGCTCAGCTTGCCCACACCGGAGGGCTCAATGACGATGCGGTCGGGGTGGTACTGCTCCACCACCTGCTGCAGAGCGGCACGGAAATCGCCCACCAGAGAGCAGCAGATGCAGCCTGCGTTCAGCTCGTTGATCTGGATGCCGGACTCCTTCAGGAAGCCGCCGTCGATGCCGATCTCACCAAACTCGTTCTCGATCAGGACCACCTTCTGGCCCGCAAAGGATTCCTTGATGAGCTTCTTGATCAGGGTCGTCTTGCCGGCACCCAGGAAGCCGGAGAAAATATCGATATTCGTCATAATGCTGTATGCCTCTTTCTTTTTCCAAAAGCCCGCAAGGGCCGTTCAGCAATCAGAGCCGCAGAGTGCTGGCTCAAAAATCTTACACTCCTATTATAACAAGGCTGTCAATGGGAAACCGCCTTTTTTGATGAGAAAATTGTAACTTTTTTTGCAGTTTGGCTGCGTTTTCAGAAAACGCTGCCTCCCGGACACAAAAAAGCCCCCGGAACGGGGGCAGAACGCATAGAACCCATACAAAAACACAGCCCCGCTTTGACGAAGGAGAAGCCAAAGCGGGGCTGTATTCAATGAAGGAGAAATGATGGGAATATCAGGTTACAGATTCAGCTCAAACTGTTCTGCCGTGATGGTTGCTTTGCCATCGGCGGCAAAGGTGATGCCATCGGCAGACTGGGGAGTGTAGATCCATGCGGTCATGGTCTGCTCACCATCGTTGGCGAAAACTTCGATACTGTTTTTATCCAGCAGGATGCGGAGCTTGAGTGCACCGTTCTGGCTGCGCACCTTGCAGCTGCGGCGGTGAACGATGTCGGCACGGGAACCGGCATAGCTGCGATCCAGCGTCAGCTCGGAGGTGTAGGGATCGTAGGTCAGGCTGGTGTGATGGTCTGCATCAGCGGCCAGCTTCAGGGTGAAGGAGCGGTATTCGCCGGGCTGCACCGTGACGGTCAAATCGGCCACACGGCCCTTGATGCCTTCCAGAGAAGTTTCGCTTTGCACCGTCACATTTTCGTGGAAGGTGCGCTTGCCATGGACGGCATCCAGCTCCCGCACGGGGGTCTGAAGAATGCGTCCGTCCTTGATATGCAGCTCCCGGGGGCAGATGGTCTGCCCGAACCACTTGCAGCCCTGGGGCTTATCCTCGGTGTCCGACCATGTCTGCAGCCATGCCGTCATGATCCGGCGGCCATCCGGGGCAAGGGTGGTCTGGGTGGCGTAGAAGTCGATGCCGCCGTCCATCAGCTGCACATTTTCCTTGGTGAAGGTGTGGGTGGCTTCGTCGTAGCTGCCGATGAAGGCAATGACGTTGTGACCATTGTGGAACTCGCCCTTGGGCAGCATCTCCATGGGCCCCAGCATCAAAACCTGCTTGCCATCCAGCGGGAAGAAGTCCGGGCACTCCCACATTTTGCCGTACTGATTGTTGCAGCGTTCCAGCACCGTGACAAAGTGCCAGTCGAAGCCGTCCTTGCTCTGGAACAGTGCCGCTGCGCCGCTGCCGTCCTCGGCCCGGCAGACGGTGACGGCGGAGTAGGTGCCGTCGGCCTCACGCCAGATCTTGGGGTCCCGGAAGTCGAACCTGCTGAAGCCTTCCGGCAGGTCTTTCTGGGTCAGCACCGGGTTGCAGGCAGGCTTTTCGTAGTTGAGACCGTCACCGATGGCAATGCTCTGGGTCTGGATATCCCGCATCTCCCCATTGGGCTGCTTTTCTGCAATCACGCTGGTGTACATCAGCAGCTGCTTGCCGTCATCCATCTCGGTGGCAGAGCCGGAGAAGCAGCCGGGGCCGTTGTCCACCGGGGAATCCGGGGCAAGTGCACAGGGCAGATACTCCCAGTGCAGCAGGTCGGAGCTGACCGCATGACCCCAGTGCATGGGCGCCCACCGCACATCGTAGGGATTATACTGATAGAACTGGTGATACTTCCCTTTGTAATAAGAGAAGCCGTTGGGGTCGTTGAGCCAGCCCACATAAGGAGTCATGTGGTAAGCAGGGCGTTCCGCCGGGGAAATGGCTGCGCCGTGCTCGGCCTCGTAGGCACGGGCTTTTTGTAAAGTCAAATCGTTCATGGAATCCTCCAAAGGAAAGAATTCTTATGCGTAGTAAGCATCCAGATACTTCTGCATAATGCCCAGATAGTCGGACAGGCCGTAGGCTTCCAGCTTGCTCAGATAGTCGTTCCACTCTGCATCCTTAGTGCCGTTCATGATCCAGTTCGCCTTCTGCGTATTCATGTAGGTCTGCAGATCTGCCTGCAGGTTAGAGACCTGCTCGGTGTCCTCGTTGCTCATAAAGACATTGGGATAGACATAATCGTTGTTCATATCCGGGGTGTAGATCTCCTTGATCCAGTCCAGACGGTACTGTGCATCGTCCGGGCAGGTAACGTATACACCATAGTAATCATCCAGAACCGCCAGAGGCCCGCCGACACACTGCGCCTCACGGACTTCCACGGGAGAAGCATCGCCCAGAGGAGCGTGCTTCAGCATAGGCTCGCCCTTATCGTTGGTGGACATTTCAAAAATGTTAAAGCCTTCCGCATCGCCGTAAGTACCCCAGTTGTTCTGCGGAGACTGGAGGGGTGCGTACATCTGATCCAGCCATGCGCAAACCAGTGCAGGATTAGTCGCCTTTGCGGTAACAACGCACTTGCCGCGGGCAAAGCCGCTGGTGAAAGAGCCGTTCTGCGGAGTGATATTCCGGGTATCGGCGGTCAGGGCAGGCAGCGGCTCCCAGTCGGTCAGGTTGTCAATGTTGGCAACATCCCAGCTGAAGCAGACACCATAGCGGCCAGCCTTGCCCTTGGAAACATAGGTGGACCACTCCTGCGTGAAGCACTCCGGGTCAATGAGCTTTTCGGCATACAGCTTGTGCAGCCAGTCCAGACCATCACGGTAGCCCTGCTGGGTGGCGGCACAGATGACTTTCCGGTCGTTGGTAACGGCAATATGGCGGTCTTTGTCTGCATCGCCGTAGCCTTCACCAAAACCATTGATGAGGATGCTGGGGTCCTGATCGCCATTGTTGACGATGCAGGACATGGGGATGATGTCGCCGTCAATGCCATACTCTGCCTTGATAGAAGCGGCGTTATCACGGAATGCCATCAGCACCTGCTCAAACTCGTCCACTGTGGTGGGCATCGACAGACCGAGGAAGTTCAGCCACTTGGTATTGATGAAGCTCATGTTGCCAATGGTCTGGATGGCGGTCTTTTCTGCGCCGAGCTGCTCGATCCAGGGCAGTGCCCAGATGTGACCATCGCTGTCGGTACACATGGTGCGGTACTCCGGGTACTGCTCAAAGACCTTCTGGAGATTCGGCATATTGTTGTCAATGTAGTCTTCCAGATTGAGGATGACACCCTGATCTGCGTAGCGCAGCAGATTGCTGTCGGTAAAATCAGCAGTAAAAACAAAATCCGTCAGGGTGTTGGGGTTGGACATATTCAGGGTGATCTTATCGTTCCACTGGTCGGACTGGATGGCGGTCCAGTCGATGTGCACATTGGTCTGCTCTTCCAGACGCTTGAAGATGGTACGGTTGTTCGGCTCGGATTCGCTGCCCACAGGGAAGCTGGTCATACCGGTAAAGGTGACCTTTTCGGACAACGGAAATGTAACGGCACCGGTCGTGTCCACAGCTGCGGCAGCAGAATTGCTGCTGCCGGTGGATTTGCCGCCGCCACAGGCAGACAGCGCAGCAGCAGAACCCGCCAGAGCGCAGACCTTGAGGAAGTTGCGGCGAGAGATCAGCTTTTTCATGGTATTTTCTCCTTTTTTGTGGTTCTTTCTTCGTGTAACAGATGAGCGTACCGGCTCATAAAATTCTGGAATATCCTCAGCCTTTAATGGAACCAGCCATGATGCCGGCATCAAAATACTTCTGGAAGAAGGGATACATCACCAGCAGCGGCAGACTGGAAATAATAATGGTTGCATATTTGAGCAGCTCTGCCATCTTCGCACGTTCGGCAGTGCTCTGGATATCTGCGATCATGCCGGATTCCGGCTGGCTCTGGATCAGGATGGAACGCAGCACCAGCTGCAGCGGCTGCTTCGATGCGCTGTTCAGGTAGATCATGGCATCAAAGTAGCTGTTCCACATTGCCACGAACTGCCACAGGGCCAGAACTGCCACCACCGGCATACAGACGGGCAGCAGGATCTTGAAGAAGTAAAGCATCTCGCTGGCTCCATCCACATCCGCAGCTTCGCGCAGCTCACGCGGGATGCCTTGATAATAGGTACGGGCAATGATCATGTTCCACACGCTGAATGCTCCCGGCAGAATGACCGCCCACATGGAATCCAGCAGACCCAGATTGTTGATGAGCAGGTAGGTGGGGATCAGACCGCCGCTGAAAAACATCGTGATCACAAACAAGGTGTTGAAGATCTTTTTGCCTTTGAAGTCCGGCAGCGACATGGGATAAGCGGCAAGCATCGTCACAGCGACCGAGATGATGGTGAAGATGATCGAGTAAAGTACTGCGTTCCTGAAGCCGACCCAGATCTGCTTGTCCGAAACGACACGCTGGTAAGCATCCAGACTCCACTTGCTGAAATCAAAGGAGATTCCCTTGTTTTGCAGAGTGACCGGGTCCATAAAGGACGCGATGACGATGTAGATCATCGGAACGATGATCGCCAGCAGGAACAAGCCCAGAAGTGCGTAGCCGCAGTACAGGATGATCTTATCTTGTCTGGTGTAGAGGGCCATTTTTGATTTTTTCTGTTTTGCCATGGTAAACCCCTCCTTACAAGCCCTTGCCATCGTTCATTTTGGCAACGATCTTGTTCACTGCGATCAGCAGGATGACGTTGACAACGGTGTTGAACAGACCGACTGCCGTGGAAAAGCTGTAATCGCCGTCCAACAGGCCCTTTTTATAAACGTACGTTGCAATGATCTCGGCAGTGTTCAGGTTCAGGTCGGTTTGCAGGGCATAGGCTTTTTCAAAACCGATGCTCATGATGTTGCCTGCCTGCAGGATAAACTGAATCACGACCATATCCTTAATGGCGGGCCACTCCACCGTCATGATCTGCTGGATCAGGTTTGCGCCGTCGATCATCGCAGCTTCCTTCAGATCTTTGCTGGCGTTAGAAAGAGATGCGGTGTACATGATGGATGCCCAGCCGGCACCCTGCCAGATGCCGCTGATGATGTAGATGGGGCGGAACGCTTCCGGCAGCGTCATAAAATTGATGCTGGTGTGAAGCAGGCCGTTCACCGGACCGGTGACACTCAGCAGCACCCGGACGATGCCGCACAGCACGATGACCGAGATGAAGTTGGGCATATACAGCACCAGCTGCACCTTCTGCTTGATCTTCTTGCTCTCGATACGGTTGAGCAGGAATGCCAGCAGGATGGGGATCGGGAAGCCCCACAGCAGACCGTAGACGCTCAGCTTCAGGGTGTTGATCAGATAGCGCTGGAAGTCCGGCGAGGACATGAAGCGGGTAAAGTTTTTGAAGCCTACCCACTCGCTGCCCCAGATACCTTTGAAGGGATTGTACTTCTGGAACGCGATCAGCACACCGCCCATGGGAGCGTACTTGAACACCAGCGTCAGCACCACGGCAGGCAGCAGGAACAACAGGTAAAGCTGCCAATGCCGTTTGATGTAGACCCATGTGTTGTGCAGCTTGCGTTCTGCTGCCAGCACAGCCGTTTCCGACGAGGCTGTCTTTGCTTTCATGAATCATTCTCCTCCTTTTTGATTTGTTTGCCGCTTGATTTGCATTTTACATTTGCACCTTTGAATCTTGCACTTTTTACTTTGATTGTGCAAATGTAAAACTCTGTAATTCATTTATACCACGCAAGCAAGCGAATGTCAACGATAATTCATAGTATATATCAAGAAATACTGTGGATTTGTACAGATGCACAAATTCGAAAGTGCGCAAATATGCAAAATGATGATTTGCATTTTTACGTTTGACTAATTTGTGCATTTGCACTATACTGGAGTCATAGAACAAGATCCGTCACCAGACTTTATCTATAAAAGAGGGAACATCCGCTCCTATATTATAAAGAAAGAGGATGACTTATGGCAACCAAGGTCACCATTCAGGATATTGCAAACGAACTGCAGCTTTCCCGCAACACAGTTTCAAAGGCCATCAACAACACCGGTGTGCTGGCAGATGCCACACGGGAGAAGATCCTGCGCAAAGCCGCCGAAATGGGCTATAAGCAGTTCGCCTATCTGCCGCTGTTTCAGGAAGACGCTGCAAAAGCAGCAGAGCCTTTCATTCTGCCGAGTGACAAACGGGAGATCGCCATGCTGACGACCCAGTTTCTGAGCAGCTCTCACTTTTCCTCCACGATGCTGGATCGTTTCCAGTCGGAAATCAACCATCTGCACAGCGGCATGACCATTCATCGCATTTCTCCCATAGAGCTGAAAGAGAAAAAACTTCCATCTTCTCTCAACATCCAGCGCACAGCCGGCATCATCTGCTTTGAAGTATTCGACTATGACTACGCACAGATGCTGTGCGATCTGGATCTTCCGCTGCTGTTTGTAGACAGCCCTGTGATGAATATGCGTCCTCCTCTTAAAGCTGACCGCCTTTATATGGAAAACCGCATTGAAATCCAGAATGCGGTGACCCACATGGTCCAGCGCGGCAAAAAACGCATCAGCTTTGCGGGGGATAAAAACCACTGTCAGTCCTTCTTTGAGCGTTATATGGCTTATAGGGATGCAGTGGAGCATTTTGGTCTGACAGAGGGCCTGAGCACCTGTGCGATGCCATCGGGACAGCAGAACTATCCGGTATCCCTGTACGAAACCATCCGTCGGTTCAAAACGATGCCGGATGCCTTTGTCTGCGCCAATGACTTTGTTGCCATGGATCTGGTCAAGGCATTGGATGAGCTGGGGTATTCGGTTCCCGATGATATCTGGGTCTGCGGCTTCGATGACAGTCAGGAGGCTTCCTACTTTGCCCCCCGTCTGACTTCGATCCATATCCATGGACAGATCATGGGCTACACCGCTGCCAATCTACTTATGACCCGCATCGAAGAGCCATCGCTGAACTATCGCACCGTCTATACGGAAACCAACCTGATCCTGCGCGAATCCACAGGAGATTGAGCGAAAGGAGAACCCCCATGCATGACCTGTTCAATACGGACAAGCCGCTGTTTGCTGTGCTGACGAAATTGACTTACAGTGCTTACCTGAACATCTTATGGCTCGTGTGCAGCCTGCCCATCGTTACCATAGGGGCTTCTACGACCGCCTTGTTCTACGTCACGCTCAAAATGGCGGAAGATCGGGACGATGGTCTGACCCGGATGTTTTTCAAGGCGTTCCGGGAAAATTTTAAGCCCGCCACAAAACTCTGGCTGATCCTGCTGGCAGTCGGCAGTTTCCTGGCTGCGGATGGCTTTGTGCTGCGCCGAATGTGGAGCGAAAACATTTTCTGGACGCTGCTCACTGCAGTGCTTATTGGTGCAGCAGTTCTGTACGGCATCGTTCTGCTGTATACCTTTCCTCTGCTGGCACGGTTTGAAAACACCACCTTCGGCATCCTGAAAACAGCGTTTCTCGTGGGTGTCCGGTATCTGTTTTGCACCCTGCTGATGGCGGCAATCTATGGCATCATGGGGTACGTCATAGTGTTTGTGTTCACGCCTGCATTCCTGCTGGGCATGGGCTTCTGCGCCATGCTCTGCTCCTTTCTGATGCTTCGGATCCTCTATCTGATCGGTGGAGACCCTGATGCAGTACACGAGGAATACGACCATGACGAAAACTGACCGGGATACGCTCCGCTCCCTCCATGGGCGCAAAAAGTGGGAGCACATCTGGGCATATTACAAGCTGCCCATTGCGATCGTGCTCATCGTCGTCTATATCCTCGGCTATGCAGCCTACCGCCATGTGACGAAAAAAGAGGATGTGCTTTACCTTGGTCTGGTAAATATTACTGCCGGGTCTGAGCTGACGGAACAGCTTACCACCGGCTTTGCCGAGGCGCAGGGTCTGACCAAAAAGCAACAGGTCGATCTGCTGTCCGGCTTACTGCTCAGCGAAAGCGAACGCGCAGAGGAGCAGTATGTATATGCTTCAGAGATGAAGCTGCTGGGTGCAGTCAGTGCCCAGCGATTAGATGTTGTTCTGATGGACGAATATGCACGGGATCGACTGTTGGCAGATGATTATTTTCTCGATCTGCGGACACTGGATGCGTCTTTCCATGCACTGCCGGGTCTGAACGCCGGTGGGACCGTGCTGGATATTTCGGACACGCCGTTTGTCAGGCAGGCAGGTTTTTCTGGCAAGGTCTATCTTGGAGTAGTGCAGAATGCACCGCACCCGGAGCGTGCAGCCGCTTACATTCATTATCTGTTCCAGCGGTAATCGTTGGGTTTTAGCTTATAGGATAAAAATAAGGAGAAAACGCATGGACATTTTAACGATTGGTGAAGTTTTGATCGACCTGACCCAGACCGGCAAGGATGCGCGCGGCAT
>OAUV01000794.1_pt1 | contig 25473 bp, 20 predicted proteins | sample 1516841 | NCBI WGS metagenome assembly OAUV01 (sample SAMEA2580044, study PRJEB22360) | human gut metagenome | biome: human gut; feature: human-associated habitat; material: faeces | place: Denmark | collected 2008/2010 | reverse complement strand
TGGTGCCCGGCCGTTCCCCCCCGCCGCGCCGCGGCCCCCCGCCACAATACCGACTTCGCCAATTACAACGCTTTCGTGCGTGCGACCTACGAGGCTCCACGCGCCGGGTTCTTCGACCTGCAGGCCGGTTACCAGAACCGCACGTTCGGTTCCAACGGCTTCTATGCGGCCTATAACCCCGACCAGTGGGAGGCGACCTCCACGGCATTGGCGTCGCTGCGCTGGTTGAAACAGGCCGGGCGCTTCTCGTTCGGCGCTTCGGCGAGCTACCGCAAGAATTTCGACCGTTACGACTGGACGCGCGGCACGGCGATGAACCGCCACAATACCGACAACGTCGGTGCCCGGCTGTGGGCGGATTACGACTGGCGGGCGGGTACGACCTCGCTCGGCGGCGATTATGCCTTCAACCACATTTACAGCACCAATCTCGGCGAGGCGCTCTCCCGGCCGCACGGCCGCTATACGCACGCCAAGGCGCGCAGTACGGGCAACCTCTGGCTGCGCCATGCCAAACAGTGGCGGAGGTTCGACCTCGCGGCTTCTGCGGGCATCAGCCTCACGCCCTACGGCACTTCGGCACTGTGGAGCCTCTCGGGCGGCTATACGCCCGCCGCGGGGCTGCACCTCGGCATCGGGGCGTTCCAGTCGATGCGCCTGCCGACCTTCACCGACCTTTACTATACTTCCCCGGCACAGATCAACAACCTTGACCTGACGCCGGAAAGGGCTGTCACTTATCTGTTTGATGCCGGTTATGTGAAGAACAGCTGGAGGTTGTCGCTGCAGACCTACTACCGTGCCGGCCGCGACATTATCGACTGGGTGTGGCGTGAGGATATGGGCGACAAGTGGCACTCCGAGCAGACCAGCCGCCTCGACACCTACGGCATCGAGCTTTCGGGCGGTTATACGGTCGCCGACGGCTTTCTGCGCCGCGTGACGCTTTCCTACGGTTATATTACCACCGACCGCAACAGCGACATCATCGCCAAGGGGGCGATGGATTACATGCGCCACAAGGCGGCGCTGGCCGTCGAGGTGCATTTCCTGCGCCGCATGTCGCTGGCACTCACGGCGTCGGTCTACGACCGCAACGGCAGCTACACGCACTATCCCGTGCCGGGCGACCCGTCCCTCTCCGAGGTGCGCGATTACGAGCCTTATTTTCTGCTCGACGGCCGCCTCCAGTGGGAGAAAGGCATCTGCCGGCTTTATGTCGATGCGACGAACATCACCGATTCCCGCTACTGCGACCTGGGCGGCATCCCGCTGCCCGGGGCGTGGGTCACGGCGGGCGTGGCGCTGACCATCGGCCGCTGATACGCTCCCTTCCGGCTGCATTCCGGCCCGTCGCCTCGCGCGGCGGGCTTTTTTTTGGGGTTCCCCTGCTTTTTCTCCCTGCGGGAATTTCCGGCTCCGTGCCCGCCTCTCCTGCGGAAAAACCCCGGAAACTGCTGTTTCAGAATCCGGAGTGGCTTTTTTCGTTACGATTTTTTCGTATTTCTCCCGGATTTTCTTTATCTTTGAAAGTATAAATCTAACCTCATTACCTATGGAAAAGCGTATCGTGGAGTGTGTCCCTAATTTCAGCGAGGGACGCGACAAGGCAGTAATCCGTCAGATCACATCGGCCATCGAATCCTCCGGGGGCGTCAAGCTGCTGGACGTGGATCCCGGCGAGGCGACCAACCGGACTGTCGTCACGTTCGTCGGCTCGCCCGAAGCGGTCGTCGAAGCCGCCTTTGCGGGGGTGAAGAGGGCTGCCGAGCTGATCGACATGCGCCGTCATAAGGGTGCGCACCCGCGCATGGGGGCTACCGACGTGTTGCCGCTGATCCCGATTTGCGGCATCACACTCGCCGAGTGCGCCGAGCTGGCCCGCAAACTGGCCGAACGCATCGCCGCTGAACTGCATGTCCCGACCTATTGCTACGAGGCCGCGGCCTTCACCCCCGAGCGGCGCAACCTTGCGGTCTGCCGTGCCGGGGAGTACGAGGCGTTGCCCGAGAAACTGGCGCACAAGGAGACGGCCCCCGATTTCGGGGCGCGGCCGTTCGACGACGGGGTAGCCCGCACGGGTGCCACGACCGTCGGTGCGCGCGATTTCCTGATCGCCGTGAATTTCAACCTCAATACCACCTCCACGCGCCGCGCCAACGCCATTGCGTTCGACGTGCGCGAGAAGGGACGCCCCGTGCGCGAGGGCAATCCCGTCACGGGCAAGGTCGTCAAGGATGCCGCCGGCAATCCCGTCATGCAGCCCGGCACACTTCCGGCCACGAAGGCTATCGGTTGGTTCATCGAGGAATACGGCATCGCACAGGTGTCAATGAACATCACCGACATCGCCACCACGCCGCTCCACGTGGCCTTCGACGAGGTGTGCCGCAAGGCCGACGCCCGCGGCGTGCGCGTCACGGGCACCGAAATCGTCGGGCTCGTCCCCAAACGTGCGCTCATCGAGGCCGGGAAATATTTCCTGCGCAAACAACGCCGTTCGACGGGTATCGCCGAGCAGGAGATCGTCCGCATCGCCGTCAGGTCGATGGGGTTGGATGACCTCAAACCTTTCGACCCCGCCGAGAAAGTAATCGAATATCTGCTTGAAGCGGAGGATAAGCAAAAACGGCTTATCGACATGACCTGCAAGGGGTTTGCCGAAGAGACTGCGAGCGAATCCCCGGCACCGGGCGGCGGCTCGATCGCGGCCTACATGGGAGCGCTGGGCGCAGCCCTCGGCACGATGGTCGCCAACCTCTCGTCGCATAAGGCGGGGTGGGACGACCGCTGGGAGGAGTTTTCCGATTGGGCCGACCGGGGACAGGCGTTGCTCGGGGAGTTGCTGCACCTCGTGGACGAGGATACGGCGGCGTTCAACCGCATCATGGCCGTCTTCGCCATGCCCAAGTCGACGGACGAGGAGAAGGCCGCCCGCAGCGCGGCCCTGCAGGAGGCGACGCTCTATGCGACGCAGGTGCCCCTGCGGACGATGAAGACGGCCTTCGGGGTTTTCGAAATCGTGCGTGCCATGGCAGCCGTCGGCAACCCCAACTCGGTGTCCGACGCGGGCGTCGGGGCGCTGGCCGCCCGCAGCGCCGTGCTGGGCGCAGGCCTCAATGTCCGGATCAATGCCGCCGGGCTGAAAGACCGTGCCGCGGCCGATGCGCTCGTGGCCGAAGCCGACCGCCTTGCGGCCGAGGCCGAACGGGCCGAGCGCGAGGTGTTGGAGATAGTAGCAAGTAAAATCTGAGCGATATGACACTGCAAGAGTTCCAGAATGACATCCGCGCGGGCATTCCCGACCGGCTGCCCGCCGCTAAACCCTATGACAAACAGATCAACCACGCGCCCAAGCGCAAGGGGATACTCACGCCCGAGGAGGAGGTGCTGGCGATCCGGAACGCACTGCGTTATTTCCCCGCAAAGCACCACGCCACGCTGGCCAGGGAGTTTGCCGAGGAGCTGCGCAAATACGGGCGCATCTACATGTACCGCCTGCGTCCCGACTACGAGATGTATGCGCGGTCGATCGACGAATATCCCTGCCGCTGCCGCCAGGCCGCGGCTGTGATGCTGATGATCCAGAACAACCTGGACAAGGCCGTGGCGCAGCATCCCCACGAGCTGATCACCTACGGCGGCAACGGCGCCGTGTTCCAGAACTGGGCGCAGTACCGCCTGACGATGAAGTATCTGTCGGAGATGACCGACAGCCAGACGCTGGTGATGTACTCGGGGCACCCGCTGGGGTTGTTTCCGTCGCATCCCGATGCCCCGCGCGTCGTGGTGACCAACGGCATGGTGATCCCCAACTATTCGAAGCCCGACGACTGGGAGCGCATGAACGCCCTCGGGGTGTCGCAGTACGGCCAGATGACGGCCGGCTCCTATATGTATATCGGCCCGCAGGGGATCGTTCACGGCACCACCATCACGGTGATGAACGCCGCGCGCAAGCGTTTCTCCGGCGGCCGCAAGGATGCCCGGGGGATGCTTTTCGTCTCCTCGGGGCTGGGCGGCATGTCCGGGGCGCAGCCCAAGGCGGGCAATATCTCGGGCGTGGTGAGCGTCATCGCCGAAATCAACCCTAAGGCGGCGCAGAAACGCTACGAGCAGGGATGGGTCGACGAGATGTACGATTCGCTCGACGCCCTGGTTCCCCGCATCCGCGAGGCCTGCCGTGCCCGCGAGGTGGTCTCGATGGCCTATGTGGGCAACGTCGTCGACCTTTGGGAAAGGCTGGCGGCCGAGGAGATTGCCGTAGACCTGGGTTCCGACCAGACCTCGCTCCACAACCCCTGGGCGGGCGGCTACTACCCCGTGGACGTAAGCTACGAGGCTTCGAACAAGATGATGGCCGAGGAGCCCGCCCGCTTCCGCGAGTGCGTGCAGGAGTCGCTGCGCCGCCAGGTCGACGCCATCAACAAACTCACCGCGCGGGGGATGTATTTCTTCGACTATGGCAACGCCTTCCTGCTGGAAGCCTCGCGCGCCGGGGCTGCCGTGATGGGCGAGGGCGGCCGTTTCCGTTATCCCTCCTATGTGCAGGACATCATGGGGCCGATGTTCTTCGACTACGGCTTCGGCCCGTTCCGCTGGGTCTGCACCTCGGGCCGCCCCGAAGACCTCGAGCTCACCGACCGCCTCGCCGCCGAAGTATTGGAGGAGATTCGCGCCACGGCACCCGCCGAGATCGCCGGGCAGCTCGACGACAACATCCACTGGATCCGCGAGGCCGGCCGTAACCGGCTGGTCGTCGGTTCGCAGGCGCGTATCCTCTATGCCGACAGCGAGGGGCGCACACGGATCGCACAGGCCTTCAACCGGGCCGTTGCCGACGGGCGTCTCTCGGCCCCCGGCGTGTGGGGCCCCGCCTCCCCCTACCGCGAGACGTCGAACATCTACGACGGCTCGAATCTCACGGCCGACATGGCCGTGCAGAACGTCATCGGCGACTCGTTCCGCGGCGCCACGTGGGTGTCGATCCACAATGGCGGCGGCGTAGGCTGGGGCGAGGTCATCAACGGCGGCTTCGGCATGGTGGTCGACGGCTCGGAAGATGCCGACCACGACGGGGGGGGTCACAACATGGGCACCCCCCGCCGCAGCTGGGCGCGCAACGAGGGTGCCATGTCGGCCATCCGCCGCGAGATGGAACGCACCCCCGGCCTGCAGGTCACGCTGCCCAATGTCGCCGATGAGGAATTGATACGTAATATATTGAAAGAAAACGAATAAATCCCTATCACTTCACATGGAACATCACCATATCTCCGCGGAGCACCTTTCCCTTGCCCGCATCCGTGAAATCCTCGAACGGCACCTTCCCCTGGCACTGAGCGACGATGCCCGGGCTCGCATCGTCCGCTGCCGCGAATACCTCGACCGCAAGATGGAAAACCCCGAGCGGCCGGTCTACGGCATCACCACCGGATTCGGTTCGCTGTGCGATATTTCGGTGGGCTACGACGAGCTGGCGCAGTTGCAGAAGAACCTCGTGATGTCGCATGCCTGCGGTACCGGCGAGCGGGTGCCTTCCGACGTCGTGAAGCTGATCCTGCTGCTCAAGATCCAGTCGCTCTCCTACGGCCATTCGGGCGTGCAGCTTGCGACCGTGGAGCGGCTGATCGACTTTTTCAACAACGACGTCCTGCCCGTGGTCTACCAGCAGGGTTCGCTGGGCGCATCGGGCGACCTGGCGCCGCTGGCGCACATGAGCCTGCCGCTGCTGGGGCTGGGCGAAGTGGAATACAAGGGGGCTGTGCGCCCGGCTGCCGGCGTGCTCTCCGAGCGGGGATGGCAGCCGATCGAGCTCCAGTCCAAGGAGGGGTTGGCGCTGCTCAACGGCACGCAGTTCATGAGCGCCTATGGCGTCTGGGCTTTGATCCAGTCCCGCCGCCTGAGCGAGTGGGCCGACCGCATCGGGGCGCTGTCGCTCGACGCTTTCGACGGGCGCATCGAGCCTTTCTGCGACGAGGTGCACCTGATCCGCGCCCACCGGGGACAGCTCGCCACGGCACGCAACATCCGGCGCCTGTTGGAAGGCAGCCAGCTGGCCGCACGTCCCAAGAAACACGTACAGGATCCCTATTCGTTCCGCTGCATCCCCCAGGTGCACGGGGCTTCGAAGGACACCATCGACTATGTCGAAAGCGTGCTGACGACCGAGATCAACAGCACCACCGACAACCCGACGGTCTTCCCCGACGAGGACATGGTCGTCTCGGCGGGGAATTTCCACGGCCAGCCCATCGCGCTGGCGATGGATTTCCTCGCCATAGCCCTCGCCGAGCTGGGCAACATTTCCGAGCGGCGCACCTATAAACTGATTTCGGGCGCCCGGGAACTTCCGAAGTTCCTGGTTGCCAACCCGGGGCTGAACAGCGGCTTCATGATCCCGCAATACACCGCGGCGTCGATCGTCAGCCAGTCCAAAGGGCTGTGCATGCCCGCCTCGGTCGACTCGATCCCCTCGTCGCAGGGGCAGGAAGACCATGTGAGCATGGGTTCCAACGCCGCCACCAAACTTTACCGCGTGGTGCTCAACACCGAGCGCGTGCTGGCCATCGAGCTGTTCAATGCCGTGCAGGCGCTCGATTTCCGCCGCCCGGCGCGTTCCTCCGCGACGATCGAACAGATGGTCGCCGACTACCGCAAACGGGTGCCGTTCATCGACAACGATTCGGTGATGTACCCCCATATCGAATCCTCCATCCAATTCCTCCGGACACTATGAGGCTGCTGGTAAAGAACATCGGTACGATCGTCGGGATCGAGACCGCCGGCCGCCTCCGCCTGTGCGGTGGGGAGATGGATCGGCTGGAGACGTTCGACGATGCCTGGCTGCTGGCCGACGACGGGCGTATCGCAGCCTTCGGGAGCATGGATTCGCTGGGCGAGATGGCCGCGGACGAGGTGGTCGACGCCGGGGGCGGGATGCTTTTCCCGTCGTTCTGCGATTCGCATACGCACCTGGTCTATGCCGGGAGCCGCGAACAGGAGTTCCTCGACAAGATCAACGGCCTGACTTACGAGCAGATCGCACGCCGCGGCGGGGGCATCCTCAATTCCGCCGACCTGCTGCACCGCACTTCCGAAGAGGAACTCTACCGCCAGGCGATGGGGCGTATCCGCGAGATCGCCGCCATGGGGACGGGTGCCGTGGAGATCAAGAGCGGCTACGGGCTGACTACGGCCGACGAGTTGAAGATGCTGCGCGTCATCCGGCGTATCCGCGAGACGGCGCCGCTGGCCGTGCGCGCCACGTTCCTCGGGGCGCATGCCGTGCCGCGCGCCTACGTCGGACGGCAGGAGGAGTATGTCGACCTGGTCTGCAACGAAATGCTGCCTGCGGTGGCGGCCGAAGGACTGGCCGATTTCGTCGACGTGTTCTGCGACGAAGGGTTCTTCACCGTGGAGCAGACGGCACGCATCATGAAGGCCGGGCGCAAGCTGGGCATGCGCGCCAAGATCCACGCCAACGAACTCGCCGTCTCGGGCGGCGTGCAGGTGGGCGTGGAGTACGACGCCCTGTCGGTCGACCACCTCGAACGCATGGGCGGGCCCGAGATCGGCGCCCTGCACGGCACGGTGACCTCGCCGACGATGCTGCCCGGCGCGGCATTCTTCCTCGGGATGAGCTATCCGCCGGCCCGCGAGATGATAAATGCCGGGCTGGGCGTGGCGCTGGCTTCGGACTACAATCCCGGTTCGTCGCCCTCGGGCAACATGCGCATGGTCGTGTCGCTGGCATGCATCCGTATGCGGATGACCCCTGCCGAGGCCATCAATGCCGCGACGCTCAACGGGGCCTACGCCATGGGGCTGAGCCGCGACTACGGCTCCGTCACGGTCGGCAAGGTCGCCAATTTTTTCCTCACGGTGCCGATGCCTTCGGTGGCGTTCATGTCCTATGCCTATACCACGCCGCTTATCAGCCGCATATTCCTGCGCGGCGAGGAGGTCGTGGCGTAATATTTGACGGGGTGGGCCGTATGAGATTGTTGGTTCTGATCATTGGCCTGGCGCTTGCCGGGGCCGTAAAAGCACAGGATATGAAGCCGTTGACACCGGAAGAAAGACGTGTGATCGTCGACAAGGGTACTGAAGCGCCTTTTTCGGGCCGTTATTACAAGCATCGCGGAGAGGGGGTTTACCGTTGCCGCCAGTGCGGTGCGCCGTTGTACCGTTCGCAGGACAAGTTCGACGCCGGGTGCGGCTGGCCGAGTTTCGACGACGAAATCCCTGGTGCCGTGAGGCGCACGACGGATGCCGACGGCCGGCGTACCGAAATCACCTGTGCCCGCTGCGGCGGACACCTGGGGCATGTCTTTACGGGCGAAGGCTTTACGCCCAAAAATACGCGCCACTGCGTCAACTCCGTCTCGCTCGTGTTCGAACCCGGAGGGGAAGCTTCCACCGGGGCCGAAACGGCCGTAAAACCCGCGGCTTCCTCCCCGGAATCCGAAGGCCGGGCTGCCTCGCAGCCCGAAAAGCAGACGCAGCAGCCCGGAACCCAATTCGGGAGCCCCGGCGCTCAGGCGTCCGGGCCTGACTCGACGTCGGCCGCCCGGCCGGGGGACGGGATGCCGCCCGCAGGGCAGGCCGCGGAGCGTGGCGCGACGGCGATCTTTGCCGGAGGTTGTTTCTGGGGCGTGGAATATATGCTTTCGAAAGTGCCCGGAGTCCTGAAGGTCGAGTCGGGCTACATCGGCGGCACGACCGAAAATCCCACCTATGAAGAGGTATGCAGCCACCGTACGGGACATGCCGAAGCCGTACGTGTGGTATTCGATCCTGCAAAGGTGTCCTACGAGACGCTGGCACGCCTGTTCTTCGAAATCCACGACCCGACCCAGGAAAACGGGCAGGGCCCCGACCTTGGCGACCAGTACCGTTCCGAGATATTCTACACCTCGCCCGCCCAGCAGGCGACGGCCGAGAGGCTCATCGCCGAGTTGCGGCGCAAAGGCTACGACGTCGTGACGCAAGTCACCCCTGCGGGCCGTTTCTGGCCCGCCGAGGATTACCACCAGCGATACTACGAGCGCAAGGGTACGCAGCCCTACTGCCACGCCTATACCAAGCGGTTTTGAGTAGGGGCGGGTGCAGCCGCCGCGTTGCACCCGGCCTTTCATGCCCGGACATACTGTTGTGTCGTTTCCGCCTCTGTCCTGTCCCGGACATGCCACCGCATAGCACCCGCCGCTTCCGTAAGGGCATTTTCGATCCCGATACGATTGTAAGACACCCCGCCTCGCAGCGGGGTGTCTTGCCGTCCGGGCGCAATCCCGGCCTGGGGCGATACGGGGCCTCGGCGCCGAATGGTTTTGAAAATCCGCTGCGGCGAAACACTCCCGGCCGAGGACAGATTGCCTTCCGTCCGTGGACAGGCTGCCTTCCGGCTGTGGACAGGTCGCTGTGTTTTAGGCCGTTGCCGCGTGCAAAGCCTATTCTTCGGTGAGTTTCCCGATCTCGCCCCGCATGATGTGGGGCAGATTTTCGCGGATTTTCCCGATGGGCCAGTCCCACCATCGCATCTCCTGCAACCTGGTTACGGTGTCCGCGTCGAAACGCCTGCGGATCTCCCTGGCCGGCACGCCGCCGACGATGGTGTAGGGCGGGACATCCCTGGTGACGACCGCCCGCGCCGCGATCACCGCGCCGTCGCCGATCCTCACACCGGCCATGATGACCGCTTCGTACCCGATCCATACGTCGTTCCCGATTACGATGTCGCCTTTGTTGTCCCACGCCGCGGCGACATCCTTCCTGTCCAGTCCCCACTCCTCGAAAAAGAGCGGGAACGTATAGTTGGCCAGCGATCCCAGCGTGTGGTTGGCACTGTTGAACAGGAACCGTGCGCCGCACGCTATCGAACAGAACCTGCCGATCACCAGCCGGTCGCCGTTGACGGGGTAGTGGTACAGGACGTTGTTCTTTTCGAATTGCGTCGGGTCGTTCACGAAATCGTTGTAGATCGTGTAGTCCCCGACCTCGATCATCGGGTTGCCGATGACCGTGTTCAGGTAGACCGTCTGCCGGTCGTTCGTGCGGGGATAGGTCTTGCTATTCATGGCTGGTCGTTTCAGTCTGCTTTTACGGTGATGATCTGTTTCCAGTCGGTCGTATATTCCTGCGAAAGGTGCTGGCGGTTCATCTTCAGCGGGGCGAACCCCTGTGCCGCCACCACGACCCTGTTGCGGCCGTAGGTGCGGTTGGTCGCGTCCATGGCGTCCATCAGCCGGGCGTGCCTGGCACGATCCACGGGGTCGAACAGGTCGGTTTGCAGCCCCGTGCGCGACGAAATGTCCGAAAGCGTAATCCCGGCTTTCTTGTAGCCGTAGCCTTTGCGGAATATGCGTTGCAGGGCCTTTGCCGCCAGCGGCACCAGCTCCAGCGTGTCGTCGGTCGGCACCACGGGGCGCACGGTCTGGCTTTCGAAATACTGGGGCAGCTCCTCGCGGTGGCGGTTGGTGAGGATGTAGACCGTCACCTCGCCGCAGAGGCTTTGCTGGCGGCGCAGTTTCTCGGCGGCCATCGAGGCGAACGCCGCCACCGAGGTGTGTATCTCCTCGTATTGGGTCAGCTCGTGCGCGAAGCTGCGCGAGACGGTGATCTGCTGTTTGGCCGGCGGGGCGCTTTCGAAGTCGATGCACGCCTCGCCCTGAAGCTCTTTCCATGTGCGCAGCCCCGTGACCCCCATGCGGCCGCGTATCCATGCCTCGGGACGCTGCACGAAATCCCATGCCGTACGTACGTTGGCGGCCTGCAACATGCGCCGGTGCTTGCGCCCGATGCCCCAGACATCCTCTATCGGGAATTTGCGTAGTACCTTTTCGATGTCCTGCGGACGGTACATCAGGCAGGCGCCCTGCAACTTGGGGTACTCCTTGCAGAGTTTCGACGCGATCTTGGCCAGCGTTTTGGTCGGGGCGATGCCGATGCTCACGGGGATGCCCGTATTGCGGCGTACCGTGCGGCTGATGTGCCGTCCCAACTCCTCCAGTCGTCCGGTTTCGATGCCCCGCAAGTCGAGGAACGCCTCGTCGATGGAGTATACCTCGGCGGCGGGAACCATGCGGCGGAGCGTCCAGATCACGCGCCGCGACATGTCGCCGTAGAGGTTGAAATTACTCGAAAAGACGGCTACATTATGCCGTTTTTCGAGGTCGCGGATCTGGAAATAGGGGTGTCCCATGCGGATGCCGAGCGCCTTGGCCTCGTTCGAGCGCGCGATCACACAGCCGTCGTTGTTCGACAGCACGACCACGGGCCGCCCCTCCAGTTCGGGGCGGAAGACCCGCTCGCACGAGGCGAAGAAATTATTGCAGTCGCAAAGTCCGTACATCGTTTTTTCGTGTTGCATGTTGTCCGCCCCCCCCCTCGGGCGTTGTGGTTCCCTCGCGGGGATATTTGCTCGGCGTGAAGTGACTGGGCCTCCCCGCGGCCGCTTCAGACCTTTTTGATGGCGTACGTCACCACGCCCCATACCGAAAAATCGCTTTCCTGGCCGATCTCGATCGGTTTGTAGCGCTTGTTCGCGGGCACGAGGACGATCTTGCCCTGTCCCATCCGCAGGCGTTTGAGGGTGAATTCCCCGTCGAGGAAACATACGGCGACACAGCCGTCGTAGGCCTCCAGCGACTTGTCCACGACCAGCAGGTCGCCGTCGGCGATGCCGTCGTCCTGCATGCTGTCGCCCGCGACCCGAGCGAAGAATGTCGCACCCGGATTGCGGACCAGCTCCCGGTTCAGGTCGAGGGGCGGGTCGAGGTGGTCGTCGGCCGGCGAGGGAAAACCCGCCGAGACGCCGCTCGTCGCCACGGGAAGTTCCGTGCGGGTCGAGGTGTCGGGGCAGACGAGCCGGAGCCGTATTTCTTCCTGGTTGTCCATCTTGTTATCCATAGTCGCTGCAAAATTGCAAAAAATTTCGTGTAAACCGGCAATATTTCCTACATTTGCCTCCTGAAATCCCGGTTTTATGGAACGTGCCAAAGGTATTCTCTACGCGGCCCTGTCGTCGTCGACTTTCGGGCTGGCGCCGCTCTTCACACTGCTGCTGCTCGGCCTGGGCTACTCTTCGTTCGAGGTGCTGTCCTACCGTTGGGGTGTCGCGTCGCTGTTTCTCGGTGCCCTGGCGCTGCTCGCCGGGCGCAGTTTCCGCCTCTCGTGGCCGGAATTGCGGACGGTATTCTTCCTGAGCCTTTTCCGCGCCGCCACGTCGCTGAGCCTGGTCATCGCCTACCAGCATATCGCCAGCGGCGTCGCGTCGACCATCCATTTCATGTATCCGCTGGCCGTCGCCCTGGCCATGATGTGCTTCTTCCGCGAAAAAGGCTCCGTATGGGTCTTTGCGGCCATCGGCATGTCCATCGTCGGCGCCGTGCTCCTTTCGCTGGGCAACGTCGATTTCACCCGGGGGAATACCACGCTGGGCATGGTCTCGGCCGCCGTTTCGGTCGTCTCTTACGGCGGTTATATCGTCGGCGTGCGCAAGAGCCGTGCCGTGGGGATCGACTCCACGGTGCTGACCTGTTACGTGATGGGGCTGGGGGCTTTGTATTTCATTGCCGGCGGCCTCGTTACGGGCGGTATTCGCATCGAGACGGACGGCACGGCGTGGCTCTGCATCCTCGGGGTGGCGCTTCCGGCCACGGCCGTGTCGAACATGACGCTGGTGCAGGCCATCAAACGCATCGGGCCGACGCTGACCTCGGTCTTCGGGGCCTTGGAACCGCTTACGGCCGTGGTCATCGGCGTAGCGGTCTTCGGCGAACCCTTTACGGTGCAGGGCGCTGCGGGCATCCTGCTGATCGTCGCAGCCGTCACGATCGTCATCCTGCACAGCGGCCGCCGGAAAGCCTGACCAGGCCGCACTGCGACGTGCTGCCGCCCGGGGATCGCGGCTTCCGGATAAAGGCGGCGCGCTTCCGGCCGCGGGGGACGGCTTCCCGGATACGGATAACCTACTCCCGGACAAAATAGAACCGACGGAAAACCCGTTTTACCGATATGATCATCAGTGCCAGCCGCCGGACGGATATTCCGGCTTTCTATGCGCCGTGGTTCTTCAACCGCCTGCAGGAGGGTTACCTCCTTGTGCCCAATCCCTTCGACCCGAGGACGCTCAGCCGCATCAGCCTCGGGCGCGACGTCGTGGACTGCATCGTATTCTGGACGAAGAACCCGGCGCCGATGCTGCCGCGGCTCGGGGAGTTGTCGGGCTACAACTATTATTTCCAGTATACGCTCAATCCCTACGGCGCCGACCTGGAAAAGCACCTGCCGCCGCTCGAAAGGCGGATCGAGACCTTCAAACGCCTCTCGGATCAGGTAGGGCGCGACAGGGTGGTGTGGCGCTATGACCCGATCCTCACCAATGCGGCCTGCGACGTGGATTTCCACTGCGAGTCCTTCGCCCGGATCGCCCATGCCCTGCGGGATCATACGACGACCTGCATGCTGGGCTTCATCGACCATTACCGCCATATCCGCGGCGTCCTCGGGGCGCTCGGCATCGGGCCCCTGCAGCGGGACGAAATCCGGCGGATGGCCGTGTCGTTCCGCCGGACGGCGGCCTCGACGCCCATCGCATTGAAGACCTGCACCGCAAAGGTCGACCTTCGGCACCTGGGCATCCCGGCCGGCATGTGCATCGACCGCGGGCTGGTCGAACGCATTGCGGGCTATCCGATCGCGGCGAAGAAGGATGCGAACCAGCGCCATATCTGCAATTGCGTCGAGAGCATCGACATCGGCACCTATGAAAGCTGTCTGAACGGCTGTGTCTATTGCTATGCCATCCGGGGCAATTACGATACGGCGGAGTATAACCGCCGCAGGCACGATCCCCGCTCGCCGCTGATGATCGGGCATCTTTGCGACGACGATGTGGTGAAAGAGCGGCCGGTAAAAAGCCTCCGCAGCACGCAGCATACGCTGTTTTAACAGGACGGCGTCTCTTCGGGGGAGTGTTTCTTCGATATTTTCCCGGATAGCTCCCGGTATGTGCAGTTCATTATTTCATAGCGTTTTACTTCATGCGTCATGCGGTCTTCCTGCACCAGATAGGCGCGTTTTGCCCACGCCTCGATCGTGAAATCGCATGCCGGCCCTTCCAATTTCAGCACGTGCGAGTCCATCAGGTTCCAGAAAATGAAGCGCAGCTTGTTGGCATAGCTTCCGTTTGCAAATGACATTTGTGCGCCCGTTTCGTCCTTAAAATAGACGCTGTTGAAATTTTCTCTTGCCCGTCCCATAGCAGTTGTGTTTAGTCGGTGCAAAGGTCGGAAGGTGTAATGACAAGTTTTGACACCGTTGCGTATTTTTTTGAATGCACGATGCCGGAATGGAGTTCTCAAACTATCGTTTCAGCACCTTTCGCAACCTGTCGAGCCCCTCGGCCAGCAATTTCCGCGGGCAGGCGATGTTCAGGCGGATGAAATCCCGGCCGGCCTCGCCGTATATCGACCCGGGGTTTATGCGCAGTTTCGCCTCTTCGAGCAGCTTCGTCTCCAGCTCGTCGGATGTAAGCCCCGATGCCCGGCAGTCGACCCACACCAGATATGTCCCCTCCAGCGGCAGCACCGGGTACTGCGGCAGGTTGCGGTCGAAATACTCCCGCAGGAATCGGTAGTTGTCGTGCAGGTATTCGTTGAGCGCATCGAGCCATTCGGCGCCTTCGTCGTAGGCTGCGATCAGCGCTTCGATGGCCAGGGGGCCGATCTCCCCGGTTTCGTTGATCTGGAGCGAGTGCCCGATCCTTGCCCTCAGGGCCGCATCCGCCGCGAAGATGTTGGCGACCTGCAACCCCGCGAGGTTGAATGCCTTGCTCGGCGAGGTGCAGGTCACCGAGCTGCGTTCGAACTCCTCGCAGAGCGAGGCGAACGGCGTATAGCTAAATCCCGGCATCACCAGCTCGCAGTGTATCTCGTCGGCCACGACCACGACGTCGTGGCGCAGGCACAGCTCCCCGATGCGGCGCAGCTCCGCGGGCGTCCAGACCCGTCCGGCAGGGTTGTGCGGGTTGCATAGCAGCATCAGCTTCACGGCCGGGTCGGCGGCTTTACGCTCCAGGTCGTCGAAGTCGATCGTGTAGGTGTTGTCGCGGTATACCAGCGGGCTTTCGGCCGCCTGGCATCCGCTGTTGTGGATCGAGGTGAAGAAATGGTTGTAGACCGGCGTCTGGATCAGGACTTTGTCGCCCGGTTGCGTCAGGGCCTTGATGACGGCCGACAGGGCGGGGATGACGCCTGTCGTATGGAGCACCCATTCCGGCCGTATCTGCCAGCCGTGGCGGCGGCGGAACCACCCCGTAATCGCGTCGTAGTAGGCTTTCGGAGCCGTCGCATACCCGAAAATGTCGTGTTGCACCCGCCGCTTCAAGGCGGCTGCGACAGCGGGTGCCGTACGGAAGTCCATGTCGGCCACCCACATGGGCAGCACCTCGGGATCGGTATCCATATCCCATTTGATCGCGTTCGTCCCGCGGCGCGGGACTATTTCATCGAAATCGTATTTCATGCGGAATTGTATTTGCTCGTTTATAAATACGTCGGAGCCTCCCCGAAAGTTTCATTCCGGGTTCCGGTTTTGCACGGCAGGCAGGCTGCCGGCTCCTCCTCACGTTCCGGCAGCATACCCTTATGCTCGCCGATGTACCCTTATCTGCCTTGCCCCATCCGTACCGCCATGCGATGCGGGGAAACGAAAAACGAGGCAGTCGTAAACTGCCTCGTTTTTCGTTTCTTGCCTCCGGGGATTTTCCCTTCGGTTTGCTGGCGGTGCGTAGGGGACTCGAACCCCTGACCCCGTGCGTGACAGGCACGTATTCTAACCAGCTGAACTAACGCACCGTTTTGGTATTGCGAGTGCAAAGATACTATATTTTCTAAAACCTGCAAATAATTCCGTGATATTTTTTTTGCCGTTTGCCTGCCGTGTCCGGCTGTGCCGCCGCCGGATACGTGCCTCCCGGCAGGTGTGCTGTTCCCTGCCCCCTCCCGGCCTGTCCGGTGCTTCCCCGCCTCCCGCCGGGGATGTGGATGGATTCTCCGGAGCCGGCGGATGTTTTTCCTTTCCGGGGTCGCCGGGCGGATTCTCCGGAGCATCCTATTGTTTCCCTTTCCCGGAACCGTAGGGTAGGTGTCCTTGGGGACTTTCTTTCCGGCGTGAGCCCTCCCTTTGTTCCGGCAGGCGTACCCCCTCCCTTATGCTCGTCGACGTACCCTTATCTGCCTTGCCTTTCCCCGTCCGCACCGCCATGCGATGCGGGGAAACGAAAAACGAGGCAGTCGTAAACTGCCTCGTTTTTCGTTTCTTGCCTCCGGGGATTTTCCCTTCGGTTTGCTGGCGGTGCGTAGGGGACTCGAACCCCTGACCCCGTGCGTGACAGGCACGTATTCTAACCAGCTGAACTAACGCACCGTTTGGTTTATTGCGAGTGCAAAGATAGTGTAATTTTTCAAAACGGCAAACGCTTTTACGGCTTTTTGAAGAAAGAAAATTGCACGCTTCCGTAACTCCTTAATTGCCAGAACTCCTCGCAGGCCGAGAAATCCATTTTTTTCGAGTGTTCGAAGATGAAAATCCCCTCCGGGCGCAGCAGGTTGCCCTCCAGCACCAGTTTCACCACCTGTTCGCTGCCCTCCAGGTCGTAGGGGGCGTCCGAAAAAATCACGTCGAACTGCTTGGTGCAGCTCTTCAGGTAGAGGAACGCATTGGCCTTCACGGGATAGAGGTTGCCGATGCCGAGCTGTGCCGCCGTCTGCCGGATAAAGTTGTAATGCACCGGGTTGATCTCCACCGATGTGACGCTCCGTGCTCCGCGCGAGGCGAACTCATAGCTTATCGACCCCGTCCCGGCAAAGAGGTCGAGCACGTCGCACTGCTCGAAATCCACCAGGTTGCCCAGTACGTTGAACAGGTTTTCCTTGGCGAAATCGGTCGTCGGGCGTGCCCGCAGGTTGCGCGGCGGGTTGATGGCCCGCCCCTTGTATTTTCCGCTGACTATTCGCATACGATCCGTTTGAAATAACCTTTCAGCAACTTGCCGCACGCCTTGGCGTCGTCGCCGGAAATCCTGAGTTCGCAGCTTTTGAGCGCGAACTCCTTTTCGAGCCGTTCCGTGAAGTAGCATACGTCCGCCGTGTCCGGTGCGGGGATCACCCCCGCGAAGCGGAGGCTGCCGTCGTACACCTTAATATATAGGAGCCCCGCCGTGCGGTATGCCCATACGGTCGGTGTTCCGGCCTGCACCTCCCGGAGCAGCGGGGTGGTGTAGCGGATGCGGTCTCCCAGCTTCTCCTCCACCTGCCGCAACGCCTCCCGGTGCGCAGCCATTACGGCGACGATGCCCTGCACGGGGAGGCTGCATACGGCGCGCTCTTCCGCGGCGGGAGCCATGCCGTTTGCCGCGAGCAGCGTCCCGGCGTCCCCGGTGCCGAGCACCTCCTCCGGGACGAGCATCGTCCGTGCCGTCAGCAGCTCCGCCTCCACGGGTTCCTCCCCCGGGAATTCCCCGTCGAGGCCGTGCGCCGAAAAAGAGTGTCCATCCAACGTAAGCTGAATGGACACCTTATTTGTAGCTTGCGGAGTGTTACTCCCAGTTACCTGCTTCATTGTTACCAGCTTCCATTGAACCGAACTTGACGCCGGGGTAGCGGTTGAAATTGTTCATCTCGTCGTCGATCAGGTTGATGATCTCCTGGCGGTAAGCCACCGTGTCGAGGAACATTTTGTAGGGTGCGCGGCACTCCACGATCGGGATCACGACCTTCGACTCGGTAGTGATGATGCCTGCCTCCATGATGTACTGGGCCTTGTCATCGGTGCCGGGGATGTAACGCAACTGCTCTACGTCCTGTTTCGAAAGGCGCTTGGGCGAGAAGATCGTGTCAATCACGGCGATCTTGAACTTCTCGACGTTCTTTTTGCCCATCTTCTTCAGCTGTGCCATGGCTACGGAGTCATCCTCGTCGACGATCTTGCGCTCGAGTTCGAGCGTATCCTGCAGGATGAAATTCGTCAGCGTGTCGAAACTGCCCGTGAAACGCTGGTACTTCGACTTGAATGCGCGCTGTGCCGTACGGATGTCCTTGATGCGGTCGATGACCTGGGCTTTCTTAGCCTTCAACTCGTCATCGAACTTGATCGGGGTCGAGATCTGGTCGTAGATAACGTAGACCAGCGCCACGATAGCTACAGCAAGAATGATTTGAGCGATTTTTTTCATTTTTTAAGCTAATCTAATATTTGTTTGTAATTTTGTACAAAATAAAACAAGACGCATGTTCAGCACACGTATTGCGACCCAAATTTACGCTAAAATTTGTTTTGAAACAACTCTTGGGCAAAAAAAAATCATAGAAAAATTGTCCGAATACCTTGCAGGTGACGATTTTTCGCGGATTTTCGTGCTGAACGGGTATGCCGGCACGGGCAAAACGACGCTGATAGCGGCACTCGTGGGGGCGCTTAAGGATTTGAATATCAAACCCATCCTGCTCGCCCCGACGGGCCGTGCGGCCAAAGTCCTCGCCCAATACGCTCAGGAAAAGGCTTTTACCATCCACAAGCGGATATACCGACAGCGCACCAATGCCGATTACGAATCGAAATATTCGCTCGACTTCAATGCCGAGAAGGGGGCGGTATTCATCGTCGACGAGGCCTCGATGCTCTCCGACAGTCCGGGCGGCGGGGCGCTTTTCGGCTCCGGGTCGCTGCTCGAAGACCTCGTGCAATACGTCCGCAGCGGCCGTGACTGCCGTCTGGTGCTCGTCGGCGACAGCGCCCAGCTGCCGCCCGTCGGGGCCGATTGCAGCCCGGCGCTCGACGCCGCGTCGCTCGCCCGTTTCGGCGATGTCGAGTACGCCACGATGGACGACGTGGTGCGCCAGGAGGCCGAGTCGGGGATCCTTTTCAATGCCACGCTCGTGCGATGCATGCTCGAGAACGGCATCCACGAAATCCCCCATTTCGAAATGGGCTTCCCCGACATCGAGGCGGTCGAAGGCGGGGAGTTCCTCGATAAGCTGCAGGATTGTTACGCCAGGTACGGCCGCGACGAAACCATCGTCATCACCCGTTCGAACAAGCGTGCCAACCGTTACAACGAGGGCATCCGCCGCAACGTGCTCTATGCCGAGGAGGAGATCGAGAGCAACGACATGCTGATGGTCGTGAAGAACAACTATTATTATACCGGGCACACCGAAAACTGCCCGATGCACTTTATCGCCAACGGCGACATCGCGCGGCTCAAACGGCTGCGGCGCTACGAGGATTTCTACGGCTTCCGTTTCGCCGACGTCGTGCTCGAATTCCCCGACTACGAGGATACGGAGATCGAATGCAGGATACTGCTCGACACGATCGCCTCGGAATCCCCGGCGCTGACCCGCGAGGAGTCCTCGCGCCTTTTCTACGAGGTCGAGAAGGACTACCTCGACGTCAAAAGTAAAATCAAGCGCTTCAAGGAGATCCGCGAGAACCCGCATTTCAACGCGCTCCAGGTGAAATTCTCCTATGCCGTGACGTGCCATAAGGCCCAGGGCGGGCAGTGGAAGGCCGTTTTCGTCGATCGCTGCCTGTTCGGCGACGAGCCTATGACGCGCGACATGCTCCGCTGGCTCTACACGGCGCTGACGCGCGCCACCGATAAACTGTACCTCGTAAATTTCGACAAGAAGTTCTATGAATAGCGAACTGCATCCCCTCGAACCTTTCCTGCCGGCCAATGCCCGGGTGCTGATGCTGGGCAGCTTCCCGCCCAAGCGCATCCGCTGGTCGATGGATTTCTTCTACCCGAACCTGCAAAACGACATGTGGCGGATCGTGGGCTACCTTGCCACGGGCGACAAGTCGCATTTCCTGATGCCCGGCGGCCGGAAATTCGACAAGGAGCGCATCGAAGCCTTCTGCCGCTGCCGCGGGATCGCACTCTACGACACGGCGGTCGAAGTCATCCGGCTGAAAGACAATGCGTCGGATAATTTTCTTCAAGTCGTGCGCGAGGTGGATCTCGCCTCCCTGCTGGCGCGTATCCCTGCCTGCCGCACCCTCGTCACCACCGGCCAGAAAGCCACCGATACGCTGCGTGCGATCACGGGGTGCGGCGAACCGGCCGTAGGCCAGTGCGTCGGGTTCGAATATGCCGGGCGGGACATGCGGCTGTGGCGCATGCCCTCCTCGTCGCGGGCCTATCCGCGGCCTGTGGAGTGGAAGGCCGAATTTTACCGAAAAGTATTCGAAATAAATGAAATTCTGTAAAATAGAGTATCTTTGCGTAGCAAAAAAAACAAAAATAATTTCCATTCCCGGCTTGGTTTGAGAACCAAATTCCGTTATCTTTGTATGAAAATTACATACAATTTTTTATTGTGAACGCAGAGAAAAAAATAGACAAAAAATATGTCGAAACACCGCTGATGAAGCAATATTATTCGATCAAGGCGGTGCATCCCGATGCCATCCTGCTCTTCCGGGTAGGGGATTTTTACGAAACCTTCGGCGAGGACGCGATCAAGGCCAGCGGCATACTCGGCATTACGCTCACGCGGCGGGCCAACGGTTCGGCAACCTACGTCGAACTGGCGGGGTTCCCCTACCATGCCATCGACACCTACCTGCCCAAGCTGGTGCGGGCGGGCGAGCGCGTAGCCATCTGCGAGCAGCTGGAAGACCCCAAGCAGGTGCGGGGGCTGGTCAAGCGCGGCGTCATCGAACTGGTCACCCCGGGCATCGTGCTGGGCGACAATATCCTGGCCAACAAGGAAAACGCCTTCCTCGCTTCGGTCTACTTCGGCCGGCAGACGACCGGTGTGGCGTTCCTCGACATTTCGACGGGCGAGTTCTACGTGGCCGAAGGCTCCGACAACTACGTCGACAAGCTCATTTCGAACCTCGCACCCAAGGAGATCATCTACCAGCGCGGTTACGAAGACCGCTTCTCCGCCGCTTTCGGGTCGAAGCATTACACCTACCGGCTCGACGAATGGGTCTTCTCGGAGGAGGTCAACCGTGAAAAACTCTGCAAGCAGTTCACGACCACGTCGCTCAAGGGTTTCGGCGTCGACCATTTCACCAGCGGCATATCCGCCGCCGGCGCCATCCTCTATTACCTCGAATTCACCGAGCACCGCGACATCGCCCATATCCGTTCGATCTCGCGCATCGACCAGGACGACTACGTGTGGGTCGACAAATTCACAATCCGCAACCTCGAGCTGTTCTCGTCGAACGGGGGGCGTGAGAAATGTAGCTTCGCCGACGTTATCGACCGCACGCTGACCCCCATGGGCGGCCGCCTGCTCAAGCGGTGGATAGCCATGCCGGTGAAGGATCCCGTCCAGATCAACAAGCGGCTGGACGTAGTCGGGCATTTCATCGAGGATGCCGACCTGGCCGACACCGTGCGCGAGCAGGTGGCGCTGGTGGGCGACATGGAGCGTATCGCGTCGCGTATCGCCGCGGCGCGGGTGACGCCCCGGGAACTGGTGCAGCTCAAGAATTCGCTCTTTGCGGTCGAATTGCTCAAGGCGGCGCTCGAATCCACGGACGACGACCGTCTGCATGCGCTGGCGGCGCAGATCGACCTGATGACCGACGTGCGCGACCGCATCGCGCGGGAGATATACCCCGATCCGCTCAACAACCAGATCCAGAAGGGCGGCGTCATCGCCGACGGCGTGGATCCCGAGCTGGACGACCTGCGCCGCATCGCGCTCCACGGCAAGGATTACCTGGCACGCATCCAGCAGCGCGAGAGCGAGACGACGGGCATCCCGTCGCTCAAGATCAGCTACAACAACGTCTTCGGCTACTATATCGAAGTGCGCAACGCCCATAAGGACAAGGTGCCCCAGACCTGGATCCGCAAGCAGACCCTCGCCAATGCCGAACGCTACATCACCGAGGAGCTGAAGGAATACGAGGAGAAGATCCTCGGCGCCGAGGAGAAGATGCTGGTGATCGAACAGCGCATCTATGCCGACATCATCGCCTGCATCAGCCGTTCGCTCGCCGTGCTGCTGCGCGACGCCGCCGTCGTGGCGCGTATCGACTGCCTGCAATCCTTCGCCCGCATCGCCTGCGAGCGCCGTTACGTACGCCCCGTGCTCGACGACGGCAAGCGCATCGACATCCGCCAGGGACGCCATCCCGTCATCGAGACGCTCATGCCCGTAGGGGAGGAGTATATCCCCAACGACGTGTTGCTCGACGACAAGGAACAGCAGATCATGATGATCACCGGTCCCAACATGTCGGGTAAGTCGGCCCTGCTGCGGCAGACGGCGCTCATCATCCTGATGGCGCAGATGGGATCCTTCGTCCCCGCCAAATCGGCGCATATCGGTGTGGTGGACAAGATATTCACGCGCGTCGGGGCGTCGGACAACATCTCGCAGGGCGAATCGACCTTCATGGTCGAGATGCTCGAATCGGCCAGCATCCTCAATAACATCTCCGACCGCAGCATCGTCCTGCTGGACGAAATCGGCCGCGGCACGAGTACCTACGACGGTATTTCCATTGCCTGGGCGATGGTCGAGTACCTGCACAACCACCCGACGGCGCACGCCAAGACGCTCTTCGCCACACACTACCACGAGCTGAACGAAATGGAGCAGATGTGCCCCCGCGTGAAGAACTACCATGTGAGCGTCAAGGAGCTGGGCAACCAGATCGTCTTCCTGCGCAAGCTCGAACGCGGCGGTACGGAGCACTCGTTCGGTATCCACGTGGCGCGCATGGCCGGCATGCCGATGTCGGTGGTGTCGCGTGCCGACGAGATCCTGCGCAACCTCGAACTCGTCTACGGCAATAACGAGATCGTACCGAGCCGCAGCCTCAAGAGCCGCGGCAAGAAACCGTCGCCGTCGGTCAGGGAGGCTGCCGAGGCCGGTGCCCCGCAGAACATGCAGTTGTCGATGTTCCAGCTGGACGATCCGGTGCTGGTGCAGATCCGCGACCAGATCAAGGGGCTGGACATCAATTCGCTGACACCTATCGAAGCACTCAACAAACTCAATGAAATCAAAAAGATAACCGGTATATGATAAAGTGGCGCTTGAAGTAGTGTCTGGAAGAGCCGTCCGGTGAAAAAACCGAGTGTTAACCTATTATTAAAATTGATTTTTATGCGACTGTTCCGACCTTTTGTTCTTGCGGCATTGACAGGCCTGCTTTTGGCAGGATGTTCGAAAAAGAAATCCGAAACGCCCTCCCCCTTGCTTTCATTGAATCCTGCTGAGACGAGTTTTTTTCCACCTCCGGAACCTATTCTTTCGAGGTGGAGACCAATCAGAAATCCTGGGAGGTGCGGAGCGACCAGGAGTGGTGTGCCGTGACGCCGGATTATGCCGGCGGCAGCTTTTCCGTCGAATTGAGCGGAGCCCCAGCCCCTGCGCACGCCGCCGTGACGGTTCAGGCCGGAGCGGCCGCTCCGGTGACGATAGACTTCGCCAGCTTGCAGGATTTCGACAAAAATAGCCAGCGTTCGTATCCGCCCAGAGAAGAGTCTTATGCGCTGATTGTCGCCGCCTCGTCGGGCTGGGAGAACTACCGCCATCAGGCCGGGGCGTATCTCATGTATCAGATGCTGAAAAGCAACGGCCTGGACGACGACCATATCCTGCTCGTTTCCGAGGACGATATCGCCCGTCATTCGATAAACCCGACACCGGGGCGCATCCTGCCGCCGGAGGGGGAGGGAAATCTGTATGAAAACGTGATAGTGGATTATAAACTCTCGGAAGTCGGACTCTCCGGGTTGTTGGAAACCCTGACCACGGGAACTTCATTTCGGCCGGGTGTGTATGACAACCTGTTCGTCTATTGGGCGGGCAGGGGTACTCCGGAAGGGCCGAAGTGGCTCGACGAGACGCTTCACGCTTTCGAAGTGGCTGACTTTTTCAAGGCATTGAGTGCGCGACAATCTTTCCGGAAGCTCCTGCTCGTACTGGAAGCCGATTACGGCGGGGTTGTGGGCAGGGCCTGCGAGGAGACGAAGATTCCGGGAATGCTCTGCTTTGCGGCTGCCGACGGTGAGACCTCCAAAGGCGGCATCCGAACCGATGCAGGCGGGAAAATACCTCTCTCCAACAGTTTTACGGACACATTTTATGAACTGGTTTCCTCGCAGGCGTCAATTTCAATATATGAACTGTATCGTGATATTTGCCGTACCATGCCTTACTATACGAATGTCGGCGTCTACAATGCCAATAATTTCGGCAATTTGTATACTGGAGCCATCTCTGAATTTTTGAATCCCTGACGGGGGCCGTGGTTATGACCTGCGGCCGGCCGCTCCGTTCCGGCATGTGGTCAGCGAACAGACCGTCGGGCAGATAAAACGAGTCCCGGATCTCTTTTCGAGAGATCCGGGACTCGCTCATTCGGGCGGGTTGCGCCTCCTATTTGTTGCTCTGGATCAGCGAACTGATGTTCTGGATCAGCATCGCTACGGCCACCGAGTTGAAACCGCCCTCGGGGATGATGACATCGGCATAACGCTTCGAGGGTTCGACGAACTCGTCGTGCATGGGCTTCACGGTCGAGGTGTATTGCGTGATGACCGACTGCATCGTACGCCCGCGCTCGCAGACGTCGCGCAGGATACGGCGCGCCAGGCGTATGTCGGCGTCCGTGTCCACATAGACCTTGATGTCCATCATGTCGCGCAGCTCCTTGTTTTCAAAGATCAGGATGCCGTCGACGATGATTACCTTCGAAGGCTTCACGCACACGGTTTCCGCCGTACGGTCGTGGTCGACGAACGAGTAGACCGGGTGCTCGATGGGGACGTTGTCCTTCAGCGCCTTGATGTGGTCGACCAGCATCTGCGTGTCGAACGCCTGCGGATGGTCGTAATTGAGTTTCGTGCGTTCCTCGTAGGTCAGCTCGGGGTGCGCCTTGTAATAGTAGTCGTGGCAGAGCGTCACGACGTCGTCGCCTACGAAGGCCTCTTGCAGGCGTTTGACGAGCGTGGACTTTCCCGAGCCGGTTCCCCCGGCGACTCCGATTACGGTAACATTCATAGTTTCAGTTGGTAATATCGGTTATATAAAGAAAAGGATCGCTCCTTTCGCAAGGGCAATCCTTTTCCTTTTCATTATGCGTCGATATTTGCGTAATGCGCGTTTTTCTCGATGAATTCGCGTCGGGGCGGCACTTCGTCACCCATCAGCATCGAGAAGATGCGGTCTGCCTCGGCAGCGTTTTCGATGTTCACCTGGCGCAGGATGCGCGTGTCGGGGTTCATCGTCGTTTCCCACAGCTGGTGGGCGTTCATCTCGCCGAGACCTTTGTAACGCTGCACGTGCGCCCCCTTGCCGAATTCGGCGGTGATGGTGTCGCGTTCCTTCTCCGTCCAGCAATAGCGCTCCTGCTTGCCTTTCTTCACGAGGTAGAGGGGCGGGGTGGCGATGTAGACGTGGCCGTTCTCGATCAGCTCCTTCATCT
>OAUV01000785.1_pt1 | contig 25822 bp, 22 predicted proteins | sample 1516841 | NCBI WGS metagenome assembly OAUV01 (sample SAMEA2580044, study PRJEB22360) | human gut metagenome | biome: human gut; feature: human-associated habitat; material: faeces | place: Denmark | collected 2008/2010 | reverse complement strand
GGCCCCCGTCCAGCTCGTGGCTGAAACTCTCTGCATAACGCTCATCCAGGCCGACGGTCTCCATGATCTCGGCGATGCGGGCATCGTATTCGTCACGGTTTTTGCAGGCTTTATAGATCTTCAGCGGTTCTCCGATCAGTTCCTTCACGCTCTTGCGGGGATCCAGCGAACCGGACGGATCCTGGAAGATCATCTGCATCCGGGCACGGATGGGCTTGAGTTCCTTGGCATTCAGTTTGGTGATGTCGGTGCCGTCGTAGATGATCTGACCATCGGTAACATCATAGAGCCGCAGCAGCAGGCGGCCCAGCGTGGACTTGCCGCAGCCGGACTCGCCCACCACGCCCAGTGTGGTGCCGCGCTTGATCTTGAAGTTCACGCCGTCCACCGCATGGAGCTGGCTGTTTGCGCCGACTTTGAAGTATTTTTTGAGGTTCTTTGCCTCGATCAAAATCTTTTCTTCCATTGTCATTTCCTCCCGGCTCAGGTGTTGGACTGCGGCGGATCGAACCGGCAGCAGCGGATGAAGTGGCCCGGTGTGACCTCCCGCATCTTCTGAGCCTTTTTGCAGGCTGCAGTGGCATATTTGCAGCGGTCAGCAAAGCGGCATCCCTCGATCTTCTGGGTGGGGTCAGCCATCATCCCCTCAATGGCCTCCAGACGCTTGGTGTTCTCATCCAGCTTGGGAATGGCGTTGAACAACCCCTGGGTGTAAGGGTGGCGCTGCGTGGTCTCAAAGATATCCTCTGCTGTGCCGTACTCGATGGCCTCACCGGCGTACATGACCATGACCTTTTCGCAGGTCTGGGCCACAACACCCAGATCGTGGGTGATGAGGATCATGGCGGTGTTCAGCCGCTTCTGCAGTTCGTTGATCAGGCCCAGCATCTGGGCCTGAATGGTCACATCCAGTGCAGTGGTGGGTTCGTCGGCAAGGATCAGCTTCGGCTCACAGGCCAGCGCAATGGCAATGACGATGCGCTGCTTCATGCCGCCGGAAAACTGATGGGGGTACTCCACCTTGCGCTTTGCAGGGATGCCCACCAACTCCATCATCTCATCCACACGGGCTTCCAGTTGGGCCGTGCTCTGCTCCGGATGATGGATCTTCAGCACCTCCATGATCTGGGCTCCCACGGTCATCACCGGGTTCAGGGCAGACATGGGATCCTGGAAGATCATGGATACTACACTGCCGCGCATGGCACGGATCTTTTCCTCGGGAGCATTCAGCATATCCACACCGTCCAGCTTGATGGAGCCGTCGGTCACAAAACCGATGCCTTCCGGCAGAAGCTGGATGACGCTCAGGGCTGTGGTGGTCTTACCGGCACCGGTCTCACCCACCAGACCCAGCGTCTCGCCGTAGTTCAGATCCAAGTCCAGACCATTGACGGCGTAGACGGTGGAAATTTCGGTATCATATTCAACGCTCAGGTTTTTGACTTCCAGCAGCTTGTCGCTCATTTCAGGCCACCTCTTTCACATTCTTGGTGCGCTTTGCGCGCTTGGTCTTTTTGCCGCTGCCCAATGTGCCGCGCAGCTTCGGGTCGAGGGCATCGCGCAGAGCGTCGCCGCACATATTGAAGCAGAGCACCACGATGATGATCGCAATGCCGGGAGCAATGGCAATGATGGGCTGGGTGGACAGGTACTTATAGCCGCCGCTGACCATTGCGCCCCAGCTGGGAGTCGGGGGCGTGATGCCCATGCCCAGGAAGCTCAGGTTCGCTTCGGCCAGAATGGCACCGCCTAGGCTGGCGGTCATGCTGACGATGTTGACGGACAGGCAGTTGGGGAACACATGCACCAGCGTGTTGCGGATCCGGGATGCACCGCACAGGGTACCGGCGGTGACATAATCGGCATTGCGGACGCTCAGCACCTGACCGCGGGTGACACGGGCGTAGCCGGGCACCATCGAGATGCCGATGGCCAGGCAGACATTGCCCAGGCCCTGACCCAGGATCGCGCCCAGAAACATAGCCAGGATCAGCATGGGCACAGCCATCATGGCATCCATGACACGCATGATGAAGGCATCCACCACGCCGCCTGCCATACCGGCAATCAGGCCCAGTGCCATGCCGATGACGCTGGAAATGACCACGGCCACGATACCGACCGTAAAGGAGATGCGGGCACCATAGATGATGCGGCTCAGAACATCACGTCCATTGGAGTCAGTGCCCAGCCAGTGCTCGGCAGAGCAGCCCTTCAGAACATTGTAAAGATCATCCTTGTTGGGATCATAGGGAGCAATCACCGGAGCAAAGATGGCGATGAGCACCATGATGAGAAGCAAAATTGCGCAGACCACGATGATCTTGCGGCTGAACATGACCCGGAACACGCGGGAGGACGTGATACGCTCCAGCAGACCCTTCTTTTTTGTCTTGTTTTCCACAGTTCATTCCTCCTTTTAGCGGGTGCGGGGATCGATGATGCCGTACAGGATATCGACCACGAGGTTGCAGATGGCAACAAAGATGGAGATGATGAGCACACCGTTCGCCACCAGCATGAAGTCACGGTTGCTGATGCCGTTCATCATCACGCTGCCAAGGCCCGGGATGACGAACAGGCTCTCGATCAGGACGGTGGAGCCCACCATGGAACCCAGGCGCATTCCCATGGTGGTGACGATGGGAATCATGGAATTGCGCAACTGATGCCTGAAGGTAACATCCTTCTTGGAAACGCCTTTGGCACGGGCGGTGGTCACATAATCCTGCCGCATGACTTCCAGCATGGAGGAGCGGGTCAGACGGACAAAACCAGCGTTGACACCCAGACTCAGCACAATGATGGGCATGATCATGTGGCTGAGCCAGCCGCCAAAATCACGGGTGATGGGAACATAGCCGGAACTGGGCAGGACCCGCAGTTTGAGGGCAAACACCAGCATCCCCATCATACCCAGCCAGAACATGGGCATCGAGACACCGATGTTCGCAAAGAAGGAGATCACACTGTCAATGGTCTTGCCGCGGTTCTTGGCAGCAATGATGCCGAACAGGATACCGGTGATCGTACCAATGATAAAGGCGGGAATCACCATGGTCAGGGTTGTTCCCAGACGGGGCAGGATGATGTCAGCGATCTCAGACTGATAGCTGATGGACTGGCCCATGGTGCCCCGGAACAGGCCGCCGATCCAGCTGAGATACTGGACGATGACCGGACGATCGAAACCATAAAGGTGGCGGTAATAGGCGATCTGCTCTTCGGTGGCGGTTGCACCCAGATAGTTGGCTACGGGGTCGCCCGGAACCATCTGGATGAGGGCAAAGACGAACAGAGTGACAAGCAGGATGGTGATGCAGGATTGCACCACACGCTTGCCGATCATTTTGGCAAGGTTGTTCGATTTCATAGTTCGCTCCATTTCCTGCGGAACCTTTCTCCCCTTCTAAAACAAATCCCGGCGCAGTTGCCCGCGCCGGAATCTGCCGAAATAAGGAGAAATGTATTCCGGTCGTGATACTCTAAGGTTGGTCGCTTACTTGTTCAGCCAGCAGGCGGACAGATCCCAACAAGCAGTGAAGGCTTCGGTTGCGTGATCGTCGATGACGTAATCGTACTTGTACATAGAGGACTTATTCACGTACAGCACGCGGCCAAACAGGCAGGAGCCATCCTCGGCATCGTAGATCGCTGCCTGCAGCTCCTTTTCCAGCTTGTGCTTCTCATCGGGATCCATGCAGCGGCGGATCTCCTCCAGCAGCTCCATTTCCTTGTCGGGATGCTGGATGCCCTTGGCGTAGTAAGCGCCGTTTTTGTCCAGATGACGACCCATGTACAGGCCCAGATCAGGAGCGATGGTTGCAAAGTGGAGCATCAGGCCCTCCCAGGTGCCATCCTTCATGTACTGGTTGTTGGTTGCGCTGTCCACCTGCTGGATGTTGCAGTGGATGCCCACCTCGTCCAGCATGTTGGCAATGGCCGTCAGCATATCGGACATGCCGCTGATGGTGATAATGTTGGTGGTAAAGCCATCGGCATAACCAGCCTCTGCCAGCAGGGACTTTGCCTTCTCCGGATCATAGGTAAAATGATTCAGGCTGTCGTTGTAGGTAGCGGAACCGGGAACTGCCCACTGGTCAGTCATCTGTGCCATGCCCATCAGGAATGCTGCGTTGATGGCATCCACATCGATGGCGTAGCACAGGGCGCGGCGGACACGGGCATCGGCCCAGGGGCCGTCAATGGCACTGTTGGGGATCAGACCCAGACTCTCGACACCCATGCCGTTCTGGTTATCTTCCTTGACGTAGATGCCTGCACCGTCCAGCTGCTGCAGGATGGTGGGATTGGCCAGACCTACCCAGTACATATCGTACTCGTTGGCCTGGAAAGCAGTGTTTGCGGTGCTGGACTCAGTGACAAGGGTCACCTCCACGGAATCCAGATAGGGCAGGCCCTCTTTCCAGTAATTCTCGTTCTTGGTATAGATAGCGTAGGCGTTGTTCTCGAACTCGCTCAGCTGGAAGGGGCCGGTGCCGCAGGTAGCGGCATCCAGGCTGCTGGGGTTCTCCAGTGCCTTGGGGCTCATGTAGTAGACGAAGAAGCCCACAGATTCCAGCGTGGAGGAGTTGGGCTCTGCCATCATCATCTTGATGTGGGTGTCATCAATGACCTCACAGGAGGCGATGTTTGCGGTCTCGGTGCGGTTGTTGGCCTGATACTCCTCGATGTTGCGCTTGACAGCCTCGGCATTGAAGGGCTCACCGTCGGCGAAATTGACGCCCTCCCGCAGAGTCCAGGTAATGCTCAGCTCATCGGTGTTCACATCCCACTCCGTTGCCAGATTGGGGATCATATTGCCCTCGGCATCATAGCTGGTCAGGCTTTCATAAGAAAGCGTCAGGTAGTAAATGGCCGCGTTGCCGGTGGCACGGGGGGTGTAACCGGGGGTGGCAATGGGGCTGGAATAGCACAGGCGCAGGGTGCCGCCTGCCTTGGGCTCACCGGTTGCTACTGCACTGGCAGCAGTGGAGCCAGCCGTGCCGGCTGCGGTGGAACTGGAAGAGCCGCCGCATGCGGCCAGTGTCAGGGCCGTTGCAGAAATGCCCATAGCCTTGAGGAAGTTCCGACGAGAGATACGTTTCATAGTGGTTTCTCCTTCTTGTCCTTCTTATTCTTGCGTTCATCTGCACGGTTCTGTGTCTGCCGTGCTTTTGTTGTATTTAGTTTAACGCACCGGGAGCTTTTCCAGCTACCAAAAAACCGAAACTAATTTTTCATTTTCCGTGTTCCTGTTCCGAGAGCTGCAGCATTTTTTCAAGTTTCCGACCTCTGTTTTTCATTTTCAGAGGTTTCTTCTGTCCAAAAAATGAAAACAGGGCCGGTCTCCCAGCCCTGCCTGTTTCAATGCGATGCATTCAGCCAGTTATCCAATGCGCTTTGTTTTGCCTGAAGGATCTCCTGTATCCCGGCCTGTTCCAGTTTTTCCAAAAACTCCGGGAGCGCCTCCTCCGAATCCAGATAGCCGCATATCAGCCCATTGTGATAGCTGTTCTTCAGTGCCCGGCAGGCATCCAGCTTTGCGGCAACTGCACTGTTGTTGAAGCTGAACCCATAGGCCGGAGAGACCCACTGCGGCTGCTCGTCTGTTTCCGGCATCAGTCCGCTGGCGTTGAGATACAGATTCTGCCACGGATGGAGCTGTTCCTCTTTCCCATCTCCGTTCGCAAAGAGATCATAACAGGATGCATCCGTGTACAACAGTTCAAGAAGAGCCAGTGCCTCCCTGCGGTGGCTGTTGGTCACCGGCAGACACCAGCTCTCCACCGGGATGGAGCCGTTCTGAATGGTCGGCCCCAGCGGGATGGCAGTCAGCTCTGTGCCACAGGCCCGGGTGCAGCAGTCCAGTGAATCCCGGTTGAGCCGTGCAAAAAAGCCAAAGCTGTTGCCCAGCCGCATCCGATCGGTGGCCGGTTCATCCCGCAGGCTGGCATTCCGCAGGATCAATCCTTCCTGATACCACTGATGCATCGTTCTGCAAAGCCTGCTGTAAGCATCTGCGGCATACCAGTTGACAACGGTGGTGCCGCTTTCTTCGGTCAGAACACCAAAGGTATCTCCCAGAGGATCCAGTTCCGGAAAAGGAAAAACCTGTCCATTATCCGGCAGGACCCCCTCTGCATTGGGCCGACGCTGCCTGACCTGCATCAGCAGGTCGTGCAGAGCATCCAGATCCGTGATCTTCTCCGGCCTGGCACCCAGCTCCCGTATCCAGTCGGCCCGGGCCAGAAAGCCGATCTGATACATCGAGACTGCCCGTGCCGGGACCGCATAGATACGGCGGTAATAGGTTTTACTTGCCCACTGCTGCTCTGAGAACAGAGCTTTCAGCCCGGGATGTTCTTCCAGAAGCGCACTCAGGGGCAGGATGCAGTTCTGATTCAGGTAAACATCCAGCGGCTGATTCTCTGTGAGGAAAAACAGATCCGGCATGGTCTGGCAGACCATCCGTTTCCACAGCTCTGCCGAGTAATTGGTGGGTGCCACCTGCTCGATGGAAACGCTGAAGCCCAGCTTCTGCTTTGTGACTTCGCTCAGCGCCGCCGAAATGCGGACACAGGCAGTTTCATCCGATTGGCCCGGCATCAGCACTGTAACCATGGGCTCTGTTCCACTTTCTGCCGCCGATTCCGCCCGCTCCCCGCAGCCAGCAAGCAGAGCTGCTCCGGCTGCAGCACCGGTCAGCTGTAAAAATGTCCTGCGAGCCATCCTTGTTTCTCTCATAATGCTGCGCTGCGCTCCTCCTGTGGGGTCTTGTGATAGAACTTCTTATAAGAAGTGGAGAAATGCCCGAAATTCGTATACCCAACCTTTGCCGCGATCAGGCTGATGGGCAGATTGGTGGTGCAGAGCAGGCTCTGTGCCTCCTGCATTTTCTGCTGAATGATATAATCCTTCAGGTTCATGCCGGTCTCTTTCTTAAAAAGCCGGGCCATGTAATCCGGATTCAGGTGGACAGCCTCGGCCAGTTCTTCCCGGCGCAGCTCGTTTTCCAGATGCTCGGCAATGTAAGCCATAATGATCTCCACGGTACTCTGACTATTTTCTTCCGTTTCGCTATCCCAGACCAAGGCCACATAATGGACCAACGCCTTCATATCCGGCACGGTCTTCATGCCGTTGCGGTAAAGTTCCAACGCTTCCGGCTCCCGGAACATATCGTCCTGCCGTTTCTTTTCCGGCAAGGAGAAGAGCATCTGCATAAAATCCTGATAAAAATACCGCAAGGTCTGGCTGTTCAGCTGATTGTTGGCCGTCAGCTTGTCCAGCAGCTGGCAGGCTTCCTGCTCCATTGCCTGCGCACATCCTGCCTGCAGCAGCTTCTGCCATGCACCGATCTGCGGGATACGGAACACTTCCGGCGCTTTTTCCGCTGGGCGGCCCAGCAGAACACCGCCTTTCAGGGCCACATTCTCGCTCCGTTGCTGCAGCAGCTTCTGATAGATCTCCGGTGCCTGTTCAAAGGGCTGCGGCCCCTCCGGATAAAAGGCCGCTTCACAGTGGATATACTGCGCGCACGCACTTTGCAGATAATTCAGCTGCCGGGTGATATAGTCTGCCTCCAGCGGCTCCCCCACCCGGCTTTGCAGCACCAGAACGAGACACTGCTCCGCAGGGATCGCCACCGTTACACTGAGCACCTGCAGCGGCGTGAACACCTCGCTGCTCATATTCCCCACTGCCGTGCTCAGCAGGCTCAGCTCCCACGGCTCCTCGCCTTGCTTCCAGCGCAGCGGCTGCATCAGGGCAACCCAGCACTCCCGCTCCCGCCGGGGCACAAGGCTCAGTTCTTCAAACGCGGTCAGGCTGCTTCCCGGGGCGTTGCCCAACAGAAAGCCCCGCAGCATAGTCTCCACGATCTCCTTTTTCTGGTCGTCAAAAACAGCGCCCCTGCTCTGCAGTTCCAGCGCCGCCCGTTCCTCCTTTACATTATCCAGCGCACGGCTCACTGCATCCGCAACCTGTTCATAAGGGGCAGGCTGCATGATATAGTCAAAACCGCCCAGCCGCAGTGCCTCCTGCGCATATTTGAACTCAGCGTGGGCTGTCAGGAAGATGCAGCGGGTGGTCATCCCTCGCTGCCGGAGCCAGTCCAACAGATCCAGCCCGCTTTCCATGGGCATTTCAATATCGCAGAGCATGACCTCGGCCTCCTGCCGCAGCAGGCTGGCCTTGGCATCCACAGCGTTCAGAGCCGTATCCACCACAGTAAATCCCATTGCTGCCCAGTTGGTGCAGTGCAAAAGCCCCTGCACCACGGTGCTTTGATCGTCTACGATCAGCAGTTTCATGCTGTTTCTCCTTCCTTCTTCTGTAAGACCGGATCTATCGGCAGGAACAGCTCCACCCTGGCACCGCCGCCCCGGCGGTTATTGGTAAAGGCGATGGCTGCCTGCTCCCCATAGAGCAGCTGCAGCCGCCGTACCACATTGAACAGCCCGACGTGCTGTCCAATCTCCTCCTGCGGGGCTGCACTGTTCAGCTGCTTCAGATCCCCTGCCGTAAAGCCTGTGCCATTGTCCGCCACCGAAAGATCAGCCATGCAGCCCTCTTCCGTTTCGAGGAGCTTTGCAGTGATCGTGATCTTCAGCGTTTTGCCGATCATCTTGCCGTGCTTGACGCTGTTCTCCACCAGCGTCAGTAGCGAGACCGGCGGCAAGGGCAATTCGCTGAGTTCCGGGTCGATCTCGCATACTACCTCCACGGGATCGTTCTGCCCCACGCTGGAAAGTTCCGCGTAATTGCAGCACTGCTCGATCTCAGTGTGCAGAGGCGTTGTGGTCGCTGTAAAAGAGAGGATATAGCGCAGATACCGGCTCAGCAGCAGGATCAGCTGCTGGGCATCCTCGCGGCTGCCAGTCTGCACCATGGCATAGACACTTTTCAGGCAGTTGAGCACAAAGTGGGGCCGGATCTGCAGCTTAAGGGCAGTCATCTCGTTGCGGCGGGCTTCCAGCTCCTTTTCGTAACCGTCGATCTTCAGCTGGGTGATCTGGTCGATCATCCGGTTGAAGGTCTCGTTCACCTGCGTAAACTCAGCGTTGCGATAATCCACACTGGAGCGCACCGAAAGTTCACCGCGGCCGATCCTGTCCATGGTGCTCACCAACGCCGTCATAGGGGCAAAGATCTCCTGCTTCATATAGAACAGGATGAACGGGATCGCCAGCAGAACAAAAACAGCGCCCATCACCAGCAAGATCTGATACGGCGCAAAGTCCACCCCGAAATGCTGGTAGGGAACCAGATACAATACCGTCAGCGCTTTGACCTGTTTGCGCACCACCAGTCGGCTGTCCCTGCCCACCTTTGTCAGGCAATACCCTGCGCTGTTCCATTCCATCTTTGTGGGCAGAAGGTTGGCATCCCCTACCAACACATTGCCGCTGTCGTTCATCACAATGACCCGGCCGTCCAGCCCATAGTCTTTCACCAGTTCTTCAAACACCAGCCGCAGATCCACCGCAGCGGTCAGGCTGGCTTTCTGGTAGAAAACACTGCGCAGCAGGTAAAGCCGCTGGCCGATGGTGCGCAGATACCATCCCTTTGTCATCATTTTATTGGTCTGGCCCGGCTGGCCGAGATACGCTTCCAGATTCAGTTTCTGCTTGAGCTGCTGGGCAGTTGCACCGTAGCGCCCCACATATAGGTTGCCTGAGCCGCTGCGCAGCACCACACCCATCAGGACATCGTTGGCAGCCAATACCGCCGGAAACCCCTGTGCGATCTCATAAGCATCCAGGTAGGCGCGGGTGCGGTCGGTCTGTTCGCTCAGGCTGCGAAAGGTCGCATCGTTCAGTGACAGATTGAGCAGGTAGTTTTCCACCGAATCCAGCTGATTCTCAAAATTTGTGGTAAACATATCAAGGCCACCGGATGCCGCAGCTGCCAGCCGATTGCGGTTATAAAGCCCTGAAAAAAGAGCAGCAGCCCCAGCAGAATACCAATGGGAATGGCGATTCCCAGAAAGATCATTACAAGCTGCCTGCGTAATGATGGTCGTTCCATTTATTTTCAAACCTCCTGCTGCTTGCATCCTGCGGAAAATGCGATTATAATAAAAACCGTCCAAGTCATTCCGTACAACGTTGTACCACAATCAAAAAGAAGAGGCTCCTTATGCAGGAACAGAACATTGCACAAATGCTTGAAAATCCATTCATGCAGTACAATCACATCGAGATCGTATCGGTAACGTCGGACAGCGCCGTCATGTCGCTGGACATCCGGCGGGACACCACCAACATCTACGGTTATGTGCACGGCGGCGCATTTTTCACCATGGCCGACTGCTGTGCCGGGCTGACTGCCCGCTCTGACGGGCGGCAGTATGTCACCCAGAATGCTTCGGTCAATTTCATCCACAACGTCAAAGCCGGTCACCTGACAGCCCGCGGCCGGACGGTCAGCCGCCGCCGACACATCTGTGTGGTGGCTGTGGAGATCACAGACGAGACCAGCACCCTGTTATTTTCCAGCACCTTTTCCATGTACTGTATCAGCGCCGAGGGCTGACTGCTCTTTCTTCCCCGCACTGCGCACGTTTTGCGTGCCGGTACGGGGCTTTTTTTATTGTGCAGCGTATTCTGTCAGCGGCCCGCAGCTCTCCCTGGGAACATACTCGATCGGCAGCAGCCGGCTTTCCGGCGTGGCAATCCGACCGTCCAGCTGCCCCAGCACCAGCTGGATGCACTCCCGCGCCATATCCTCCATGGGCAGATAGACCACGCTCAGGCTCGGGATCGAAAACGCATCGGATTCCTCCGGGCCGTTGCCTACAGCGATCAGCCGGGGCAGCTTTTCGCCGATATATCCGGCCTCACAAAAAGCCCGCAGGGCACCGTGCGCAATGGCCGAGGAACCGCAGAACACTGCGTCCGGCAGCTGCTGCTTCCACTCATGCCGCAGCCGATGCGAAACCGCCTCGTAACCGCCTCGTATGCTGTTTTCACAATACCGGTTGGCCAGGATCGTCAACCCGTGGTGCTCCCCTTCCAGCCGGAACCCATGCATCCGGTTTTCCATCCCCTCAAAGACCGGGCTGCTCGTCAGAACTGCCGCCGTCCTGCATCCCTGATCGGCAAAAGCCCGCGCCGCCAGAGCCCCCATCTTCAGATCATCCACATTGACGCTGCAATACCCATTGCAAACACGGTTGTACAGCACCACCGGGATCGGCAGCTGCGTGTCCTCCAAAAACTGCAGGTCCGCATAGGACGCATTGCAGATGATGGCCGCATGGCAGTTTGCGCCACTGGTCAGTGCCTCGCTTTCCTTCAGGTGGTCGTTGACATACGGATAGATGACCAGCCGCACCGGACGTGCCGTTTTTTCGATCTCGGCCCGCAGACCATCCCAGAAGCGGAGCATCATGCTGGCCCGGAAATCCTGTGCCCAGAACATGGCCACCACCAGCTCATTGGCACCGCTGCCGCCCCGCAGACTCCGGGCAGCCATATTGGGCTGATAGCCAAGCCGTGCCGCCGCCGCAAAAATTTTTTCCTGCGTGGCCGTGCTGATCTTCCGCTCTGCCGCCTTGCCGCCCAAAACAATGCTGACCGTACTGGACGAGATCCCGACCTCCTGCGCGATCTGCTTGATCGTAACCATGCTCTTCCCCACCTTTTTCTGATATCAGGTTTATTGTACCCGTTTCCCCGTATCTTGACAAGCCAAAAAAGCCTCTCCAATCTCAAACCAGCCGTTTTTGTGCACTCTGTATATTTTTCTTTTTCCTTTTTAGCCGTTTCAACAAAGTTGCATTTCTTTTCCTCCAAACTTCGTTTTTTTCTTGACATTAGTAAATCGTTGTACTACACTCAGTACGACGATTGAGTCAAACGTTGTACCGATGTTTGACGCTGATATCACCTTTTCATTTATAAGGAGGCTATCGAATGAAGAAAGTTGCAATCGGCGGTGGCCAGGGCTTCTGGGGCGACAGCCCGGACGCGGCCATCCACATGATCCGCAATGCCGATATCCAGTATATGGGCTGTGATTATCTGGCAGAGCTGACCCTTTCCATCATGGCAAAGCAGCAGCTCAAGGACCCCACCAAGGGCTTTGCGCCCGACTTCACCACCCGCATCCTGAAGGAGGCCGGCAAGGAAGCTTGGGACAAGCACATCAAGATCTGCACCAACGCAGGCGGCATGAACATCAATGGCTGCGTGGACGGCATCCGCCAGTGGGCAGAAGGCAACAGCATGAGTGGTTATAAGATCGGTTATGTGACCGGCGATAACATCAAGGATAAGATCCCGCAGCTGCTGAAGGATGGCTGGACCTTCCCCAACTTCGACTACGACGGCAATTTCAACGATATTCTGGACAAGATCTACAACTGCAATGTCTACATCGGCCATGAGGGCATTGAGGGATGCCTGGCAGAGGGTGCCGATGTGGTCATCACCGGCCGTGCGGCTGACAGCGCCCTGTTCCTGGCTCCGCTGAAGTACGAGTTTGGCTGGGCTGCTGATGATTGGGACAATCTGGCCCGCGGCATCATGGCAGGCCATCTGCTGGAGTGCGGCGGTCAGGGTGCCGGCGGCAACTATATGTACGACTGGCGCAATGTCCCCCGCATGGACGAGCTGGGCTTCCCCATCGCAGAACTGACCGATGATACCTTTGAGATCACCAAGGCTCCCGACTGCGGCGGCATCATCTGCGAACAGAGCTGCAAGGAGCAGTTCCTGTACGAGGTCCATGATCCCGCCAACTACCTGACCCCGGATGTCAACGTGGATATCAGCCATGCTACCATCACTCAGGTGGGTGACAACCGTGTCCGCATCGGCGGTGTCAAGGGCAAGCCCCGCCCCGACACGCTCAAGCTCTGCGTGGGTTACCACAAGGGCTGGAAGACTGTTTCCATGCTGAGCTTTGCATGGCCTGATGCCTACGAAAAGGCTCAGTACTGCGCCGAGGTCATCATGAAGAAGATGCAGCGCCGCGGCATGAAGGCCGACGACATCCACATCAGCTACATCGGCCTGAACAGCTTGCATCTGGGCGTGGCCGATATGAGCGAAGAGGCGCTGAAGAACCTGAACGAGTGCGTGCTGCGCATTGCTGTGTTCAGCGAGGACAAGAGTGAGTGCGCCAAGATCATTCCCGAGATCAGCCCCCTGCAGCTGAACGGCCCTCCGGGTGCCTCCTTCTTCGGCGGCCGCGCCCGCGTGCAGGAAGTGATGGCACTGTGGCCCACCACCGTGCCCCGCGATGCCGTACAGGTCGAAAGTCACATTCTGGAGGTGAAGTAAGATGGCAGAGATCTATCTGAACGATATTGCTCACGGCCGCTCCGGCGACAAGGGTGATACCAGCAATGTCTGTGTGTATGCACGCAAACCGGAATACTATAAGATCATTGAGCGCGAGGTGACCCCCGAAAAACTCAAAGCCTACTTTGGCGACATGGTCAAGGGCGAGATCACCCGCTACGATGTGCCCAGCCTGAACGGCTTCAACTTTGTTATGAAGCACGCTCTGGGCGGCGGTGCCACCATGAGTCTGCGTCTGGACAGCCTGGGCAAATCCATGGGCAGTGCCGTGATGCGCATGAAGATCCACGTTGAGGATGGAGAGCTGTAACATGAGTGAACATATGGCATTGGAGAACCTGACGGTTCTCGACCTGACCCGTGTGCTTGCCGGCCCCTTCTGCACCATGATGCTGGCTGACATGGGCGCAAACGTCATCAAGATCGAGGTCCCCAAAGGCGGTGACGACACCCGCAGCTATCCCCCCTTCCGTGCCAAAAATCTGAATGGTGAGCGGGAAAGCGTCTATTTTGCCAACATCAACCGCAACAAAAAGGGAATCACCCTGAACCTGAAGGCCCCTGAGGGCAAGGAGATCTTCAAGGAGCTTGTCAAAAAAGCGGATATTGTGGTGGAAAACTACCGCCCCGGCGTGATGGACAAGCTGGGACTGGGCTATGATGTCCTGAAGGAGATCAATCCCCGCATCATCTATGCGGCGGTCTCCGGCTTTGGCTGCTACGGTCCCTACCACCTGCGCCCGGGCTATGATATTCTGGCTCAGGCCATGGGCGGTATGATGTCCATCACCGGTTCCAAGGGCGGGGAGCCTACCCGTGCCGGTTCTGCGCTGGGTGATATTCTGGGCGGACTTCATGTAACCATCGGCATCCTTGCCGCAGTCAACGCCCGCACCATTACCGGCAAAGGACAGCGGGTGGACGTGAGTCTGATGGACAGCATGATCGCTGCCACTGAGAACACCGCCCTGAAGTACATCGAGACCGGCAACATCCCGGCCCCCATGGGCAACCGTTATGCCGCTGTTTCCCCCTACGACAGCTTCACCTGCAAGGGCGGCAAGGTCATCATCGCGGCAGGCAACCAGAAGCTGTACGAAAAGCTCTGCAATGAGGTGCTGGAACGCCCGGACATGATCACCGATCCCCGGTTCGTGGATATGCCGGGCCGTCTGGCCAATCAGGATGCCATTGCCGAGGTCATTGAGGAGCGGATCAAGGATCTGACCCCCAACGAGGCCGCCGAGCTGGTACTGGCCCACGGCATCCCCGCAGGTCCCATTATGAACATCAAGGAGATCCTGGACGATCCCCATGTCAAGGAGCGCGAGATGTTCGTGGAGATGGATCATCCCACCCTGGGCAAGGTCACCGTGAACGGCTGTGCCATCAAACTGATGGACACCAAGCCCTCTGTGCGCACACCCGCTCCCCAGCTGGGGCAGAACAACCGGGATATCTTTGAGGGTGTTCTGGGCATGACCGAAGAGCAGTTCAACACTCTGCACGAGAAGCAGGTGTTCTGATCTCTGACCACCTTTACACACATTATTGAGAAGAAATCACATGCTGGCAGTATTAGGGTTCGTCACCATTCTGCTGGTGCTGGCACTGATCATGAGCAAGAAGGTCTCTACCCTTGTAGCTCTGATCTTTGTTCCCGCCATCACCGGCTTCATCGCAGCATTCATCAACGCCCCCAATGTCATTATCCAAGCCGCACAGGCTGCTGCCGAAAAGGCCGGAACTGCTTATGTTGAGCCGGTCATCACGTTCGGCACCCGCTTTACCAAGGCACTTTCCATCCTCAGCGCAGATTATATGGGTAAAGGCCTGAGCAGCATCGTTGCCACAGGTGTTATGTTCATCTTTGCCATCCTGTTTTTCAGTACCTGCTCGGATGCCGGTCATCGCCAACGCTGTTTCCGCTATGGGCGGCAACGCACTGGCTGTGGCAAAGGCTTCCATCATGGGCCAGATGACGCTGGGCTTCCCGCTCAGTCCCCTGACGGGTGCCACCTTCCTGCTGCTGGGCCTTTCCGGCCAGGACCTGGGCGACCACCAGAAGCACACCCTCCCCTACGCATGGGTTGCATCTGCCATTATGGTCGCTGTGGGCTGCGTAGCCTGTGGGCTGCTGTTCTGAGGTCTCACCAAAAGAAACACCTTCCTCCTTTTTCACCCATTCCTTCATTCTGATTCCGAAACGTCTGCCGGGCGGAGTACCCGCAGCACGCCACGGAATGCGTGCAAACCAGCAGACTTCCACCCGGTGCTCCGGGTGGTGTCGGCTGGTTTTGCCGTTTTTGAAGGATACCACCCTGCCCTTGGGGCAGAAAGGAGTTTTCTCTTATGCCCGAGCCCATCCAGACTCCTGTTCCTGCGGCGGACGAACTGGCCGCACAGGTGCTGCTGCTGGCCCAGAGTCGGTTGACTGCCGACCTGCGTTTTTTATCCTCCGCTCTGGAACAGCTGAAGCCGATCCCCGTCCCTGCGCTGGACACCCTGTTTGCCGGGGATGGCCGCTGCTTATACTATTGCCCCGAAACGCTGCTCCGCACATTCCGGGCACAGCAGTCTGTGCCCACACGCGCCCTGCTGCATGTCACCCTGCACTTTCTTCTGGGGCATCCCTTCCAACGGCAGGAAATGGATCACCGCCTATGGAGCCTTGCCTGCGACATTGCCGCAGAGGAAGTCATCCGGGAACTGGAGATCCCCTCCTGCGCCCTGCCGGATGATGCTGCACAGGACAGCTGGCGCAGCCGCCTGCGGGATGCCTGCCCTCACCTGACGGCAGAAGCCATCTATAATTTTCTGCTGGAACGGCAGTACCCCGCCGATGTTCTGGCGGAATTGACCCAGCTTTTTTCCCGGGACAGCCATGCGCTCTGGTATGCTGCGCCACGGCCCGGCTCTCGTCCGGCCCCCAACGGACAGCTGCTGCCTGCCGGGGAGGATGAGGATATCACAAACGAGACCGAACTGCGCAAAGCCGACACCCGGGACGAAACGCTGCAGCAGATGCAGCAGCGGCAGAAGGAAGCCCTGCGCAGACAATGGAAGCAGCTGGCCCGCCAGGCCAAGACTGATCTGGAGACCTTCAGCCGCCGTCACGGCAAGCGTGCCGGAGCATTGATGGATGGGTTAGAGCCTGTGACCTTTGAGGAATGCGATTATACCGACTTTCTTCGCCGGTTCGGGGCACAAAACGAGGTGCTGCAGCTTTCCGAGGACGAATTTGACCTCATCTATTACACTTACGGTCTGCGCACCTACGGCAACGTTCCCCTGGTCGAGCCGCTGGAATATCGGGACGACAAGCGCATCCGGGAATTTGTGATTGCCATCGACACCTCCGGCAGTGTTCAGGGCGATATCGTTCAGAGCTTTTTGCAGCGCACCTGCGATGTTCTGCGGCAGAGCGGTTCCTTCACCGAGCGGGTAGAGATCTATCTCATCCAATGCGATGCCGAGGTGCAGAGCGTGGAGCAGCTGACCAGTCTGGACCAGCTGCATGAGCTGATCCCCCGGCTGAAGCTCCGGGGCTTCGGCGGTACCGACTTCCGGCCGGTGTTCGCCTATGTAGACAGGCTGCTGGAAGAGAAAAAGCTGATGAACCTCAACGGCCTGCTCTATTTTACCGACGGCGTGGGCACCTACCCGGAAAAATCCCCTGCCTACAAGACTGCCTTCATCTTTAACCGTGACGACCACATCAGCCCCCACGTTCCCAGCTGGGCCATCCGGGCTGTACTTACCACTGACAACATCCGCCTGCTTGAACCGCAGAAGACCCGAACCGAGGAGGACACCGAATCATGGATATAGCAAGTGCAAAGCAACAGATCAAAAATACCGTACAGATCTACCTACAGAAGGACGCTCTGGGCCGCTACCGACTTCCGCTGGTGCACCAGCGGCCCATCTTCCTGCTGGGTGCGCCGGGTCTGGGCAAGACTGCCATTATGCAGCAGGTCGCTGATGAGATGGGGCTTGGCCTTGTGAGCTATTCCATGACCCACCACACCCGCCAGAGCGCACTGGGTCTGCCTGTGATCGTAGAAAAGGAATACGGCGGCAAGCACTATCAGGTCAGCGAATACACCATGAGCGAGATCATCGCCAGCGTCTACGACTGTATGCGCACCACCGGCAAAACGCAGGGCATCCTGTTTCTGGACGAGATCAACTGTGTCTCCGAGACCCTCTCCCCTGCCATGCTGCTGTTCCTGCAATACAAAGTCTTTGGTGGGCATCAGATCCCCGAGGGCTGGGTGGTGGTCACCGCCGGCAACCCGCCCCGCTTCAACAAAAGCGTCCGGGAGTTCGACGCTGCCACCCGTGACCGCCTGAAGGTGATCGAAGTTGAGCCAAGTTATGAAGCATGGAAGGCCTATGCGCTGGAACACGGTGTCAGCCGCAGCGTCATCAGCTATCTGGATATCCGTCCCGAAGATTTTTACAAGGTCGAGACCACTGTGGACGGTCTGACCGTGGTAACGCCCCGTGCCTGGGAGGACCTCTCCGAGATCCTGCAGTATCACGAAGAGCTGGGCCTTGCAGTCAGCGAGGAGCTGACTACCCAGTATCTGCAAAACAAGCAGGTCGCCCGGGATTTTGCCATCTACTACGAACTCTATCAGAAATATCGTCAGGCCTACAATATTGATGCCATCCTGCAGGGTGTGTGGAATGAGGATGTCCTCACGCAGGCACGCAGCGCCAAGATGGACGAGCGGATGAGCCTTGTCAGCCTGCTGCTGGAAGCAGTGTTCCTGCAGATGGAACGCTGCACCCTGCGCCACGATGCGCTGCGCCTTATCGTGGCCGCCCTCAAAGCCCAGCGCGGGACACTGGATGTTCCCGGCGATGCCCTGACCGCCCTCGCCGGGCTGGAGGACAACTGGCGCGCCGAAGCCAACAAAGCCCCCTCTGCCCGGCAGAAGGTCTATCTCGATCTGCTGTCGCTGACTGCCCAATGGCACGGAGAACTTTCCGGCTCCACCCCTTTTTCCGCCCTCAAGGCCTGCTATCAGCGCTCGGTCGCTGACCTGCAGGCTGAGGTCGCTGAAACGCAGAAGAAGCTTGGCAATCTGCTCCGTTTTTTACAGGAAGCCTTCGGTAAGGGGACGGAGCTGAGCATGGCGGTAAACGATCTGACCGTAGCTCCCGTTGCCACCGCATTTCTGGGGCAGTTTCTCAGCACCGATTACTTTGCAGCCAGCCGGGATCTGCTGCTGCACCGGCAGTCGGAGCAGCTGCTGCACCAGATCGATCTGACAGGACTGGTGTAAAATGGAACTACTGCAATTTGAAGTAACCAACGCCGGAACGCTGGGCAGCCGCTGGACACCCCCCGCCCCGGAAACAAAAAAGGCCTCCTCCCTGCCCGGAGCCGCGCTGGCAGCTCTCTTGCAGGAAGAGGACGACGAGGATGATTGGGGCGGCGATGCTCCCGACATGAGCGCAGAGTTTGCACGGCTCGGCCATCTGAACGAAGAGTCCAACACCGATGCTCTGCCCCTGACAGCCGATTTTGCCCCTCAGCCGGACGGCTCTTTGGCGCTGGTGCGCTGGCCCCGGCTGGCACGGCCTGCTGTGGTCCCCGACACTGTAGAAGGCCGCACTGTCACCGCCATTGCCGCTACCGCCTTTGCTGCCAGCCATCTGGATGAGGGCTGCTTTGCGCAGTTCGGGCAATCGCCTATCAGTTTCAGCATATTTTGTATGCGAATGGGCCGCGCAGTCACCACCGAAACGCTGGACGAAGGCGGGCCGACTTCCGTCACACTGCCGGACAGCATCACCCACATTGGTCCCTACGCGTTCTACCACTGCACAAATCTGACTTCCATCACCCTGCCGGATGCCATTTCCGCCCTGCCTGCCGGTGTATTCGGTGACTGCAGCCGCCTTACCAGCGTCCATCTGCCAGAGCAGCTGCAGGCTCTGGGCTATCTGCCCCGCCCCACGGATCAGGTCATGCCGGATGTGGGCACGTTTGCCGGGTGTCATGCCCTGAAACAGCTGACGCTGCCTCCACAGCTTAAAATGCTGGGCGCTCACAGCTTCAACAGTTCCGGTCTGACGAGCCTGACCACCCGGGATGCTGGGTGTGAAAATTGGAGCCGTACTGTCACTGTGGCTGTGTCTGCATTTGACCACACTGCCGCACTGCTCTGGCTGGAAAAGGCCGATGTTTCCGGCCATGTGGTGGCGCGGCTGGGTCTACCCGTGGCCCGGGATAAAATTCTGGCAGGCGATGCCAAATTCGGAGCCATCCTGCGGGTACCGGTGCTGTTCTTTACCCAGCCGATTCCCTACTTTGACCAACTGGCCCGGGACGCGTTCCGGCTGGATTTCTCGGCCCGTATGGCGCTGGCTCGGCTGGAAGCCTCTGCAGGGCTTTCCCCCGCCGACCGCCAGTGGTATTGTGCAGTTCTGGTGCAGTATTTCGACCGGGCTCCACAGTTCATGCCCTGCCCGCCTCAACAGGCTTACGCAGAGCTGTTCCGCTTCCTCTGCCGCACAGACCTGCTCACCGCATCTGATGTCAGCACTCTGCTTCGGATGGCCGGAGCACTTGCCCTTCCCGCCGAACTCATCAGCGAGATGATGGAGGTACGCACCCGTCGGTTTGAAACAGTCACCGGCTTTGAGGATCTGGAGTTGGATTGAGCCGAATCATAAACACCGCGTAGCCTGCATCGGCACGATGCAGTTCAAGGGTTTGGGATTTCCCAACAAGTATTTTGCAACGCAAAAATGGTCTTTGTATATACGAAGACACTGCTTGCAACAACTATGAAGCCTCTCAATGCGCTTCCCAAATTTGAAAAACATTTTGCGATTGAGACCATCCGTTTTTAAGTTCAACTTGAAGTGGACGGTTATTTTTCTTCTTAGAAAATTTTCGTGTTTGCATCCGCAGCAAGCAGGGCAAGCCGGTACCAACTCGCAATTTTTGAATCAGATTTTACAAATCCGAATTCAAAAACGCTTGTTGGGCTTCTCCCAAACCCGACATTCAGCACAAAATTGCGCTGACCGTGCATCTTATCCTCTAAAGGCATTATGACCCACAAGGGGGCCGGTACCGTCCAGCCCTCTCTCTTTTTGCCAAAGTTTTCATCGCCTTTTCTTGCAACCCGCCGAAAGTGGCGTATTTTCAAATCTTTTTGTTGACACAGCTCGATTTTTGTGGTAGTCTATTCCAACAATTTAATATAACATATTTACTTAGAGTTCCAGCTCGGCTCCCGAAGGAGCCGGAGCAAGTTTTTGACTTTCTTATCGCTACATAACGAACCCGAACCAAGGCCATCCCGGAAGGGATGGTCAGGTTTCGGTTGTTGTGTGGCGATTTTTTATTGCCAGATCCAGCACCGCACCTTGAAAATCGAAAGACCGTCTGCATGGGATACCCGGCGAAGACCTCGCAAGAGCGAGCCGGAAAACGCCGCCGGAAGGGGGCAGGAAATCCATGCAGGGAGAACGGCACACCCAATATCAACTGGTCAAAATGGCCAGTTGATGTGGTGAATGACACAAAGCGTCATTCACCAGAAACATCTTCTACGTTACAGCTCGTTCAATGTGTTCAAATTGAACACTATCCATGTTACGCTTAACCTCGACTTGACATTTTGTCAAGCCACGGTGAAATCTGGTAAGTGCTGCTTTTCAGTACTTACCAAATTACCGTAACACGGTCACTCTGTGGTGGGTTACGAAAACCGTAACTCACCACTTGGAAGTGGTAAATAGACAAATTGTCCACTTACCACCCAGCCATAACGCACAGATTTTAGTTGGTGATCATTTTGATCACCAACCAGACAATCGTAACGCTTTATTGTGTGAAAGTGGTGGTTACCATTTTGATAACCACCATATACCCGTAACATTTGGGGCAAATAATGCTTTTCATTATCCACCACACACCTGTAACAGCCAAAGGAGGATGCCTATGACAACAGAACAATGGGAACGCGAAAATCAGGACACTCTGATGGAATATTTCATTGACGGTGACCCCAGTGTGCGCAGAATCCAGTGCGAATACTGCCGCAAGGTCATCTACACCCAAACCCGGAACCGCAAATATTGCAGCTTCCAGACCTGCGTCCACCGGATGCTGAACTTGCGAAAAAGTCTTAAAAAGCGCGTTGAGCGCGGAACCTACACCTGTCCTTGCTGTGGTGAGCAGTTCTTACCGATTCGGGCGGATGCCAGATATTGCAGCAACGCCTGTCGGCAGAAAGACTACCGTAAGCGTAAAGTAACGGCTCACGCTTCTCTTTGAGGAACTTGATAAAGTTTGTCAAGTTCCTTATCTACGCTCGCTTTTATCCAGTAAAGTGGTACTTCCCATTTTGGGAAGAACCAAAATACCGTAACGTCTAATCGCTCACTCCCAAATCCCCAAAGTGGGAATTGTGGCTGTCATCTGAAATCAAGTTACGCTTTCCGTAACTTGATTTGTAGCCCCTGCCGAATCAGATTCCCACTTTGGGAACTTGATTTTAGCCGTATCAAAATCAAGTTGTCAAAATGATAACTTGATTGCATCCGTGGCAGAGCTACCGGAGTTATCTTTTTGAGAACTTCGGCTTTATCTGTAACACGTCACTCCTACTCCGTAAAAATCAGGTGGTCAAAATGACCAACTGATTTCATCTGTAACGCCTCAAGGTCGTTGAAAATCAGGTTGCCAAAAAGACAACCTGATTCCACCTGTAACGTTGCAAGGTCTGTTGAAAATCAGGTGCCGCCACCCGGCACTTGATTTTACCCGTAACGGAATCAGTTGGTCAAAGTGGCCAACTGAAAAAGCCGGACGAGCTGCGGGCAGAAATTCGTAAATCTTTGCCTGTCAGCTTGCCCGGAGCAGAAGTGCAGGCCTTTGCACCATTTTTTGATGTAAAACGCTGGAGGTGAATTCTATTTCCGATTACCTGACTGTCACTACACCTTTGCCGCAATATCTACCCTATGCCCGCTTTCTTCTGGACACAGACCTGAGCCACACAGCAAAGCTGCTCTACACCCTGCTGCTGGACCGGGCAACGCTTTCCAAAAAGAACAACTGGATCGATGCACAGGGTCGCATTTATGTAGTCTATCCGCTTTCTCATCTGTCAAAAGATTTGGGATGCAGTATTTCCAGCATAACACGCTCTTTTACTGAACTAGAAAATGCACAGCTCGTAGAACGTGTCCGCAACGGTTTTTCCAAGCCCAGCCGCATTCTGCTCAAGGTTCCGCATACTACGCAAAATTGCACCATCGCAGTATGCAAAAATGCCGAGCATGACTGTGCAGAACCGAGCAGTATGATTGCGCAAAAATGCACACCTAACCAACGTAATAAGAACAACCTGAAAGATAACCACCTAGTAAGAACCAATGGCACTCGTTTGATGTTCGGAGAATATCGAAATGTTTTTCTGACGGAAAAAGACTACAAGCGGCTCAAAGCCGATTTTTCCGGGCTGGATGATCTGATCGAACAGCTTTCAGCTTATATCCAGTCTACCGGCAAAAAGTACTCTGATCATGCCGCTACCCTGCGCATCTGGGCGAAACGGCAAAAGTTAGAACAAAAGCAAACACCGGGTATCCCGGACTACACATTCAAGAAAGGAGAAAGCCTATAAAGACGATCGAAAAAATTTTGGAACAGCTCCCATCCAGTATTCCCGAAAATCCCGAGGATTATTATGGCAAGGACGGTCTGCTTTACTGCGGAAAATGTCACACCCCAAAAGAAGCGTTCTTTGCGAAGGGCATTGCCCTGATGGGCAAGAACAAGCACCCAGTCGAATGCTGCTGCCAGCGCATGGAAAGAGAAAAGCAGGAAGCCCTTATCAACCAGCAAAAACACCTCGACCTTGTGCGGCGACTGAAAGCAGAAGGATTTTCAGACCCAGCAATGCTAGACTGGACCTTTGAAAACGACAATGGCCGCAGCCCGCAGATGCACCATGCACGCCGATATGTAGAGCAGTGGCAGACCATGCATTCAGAGAACCTTGGGCTTCTTCTCTGGGGCGGTGTTGGCACCGGCAAGAGTTTCCCTTGCCGGGTGCATTGCGAACGCTCTGATGGAGCAGGAAGTGCCTGTGCGAATGACGAACTTTGCCCGAATCCTGAACGAGTTGAACAGTAGCTTTTCCGGGCGAAATGATGTTGTGGACAAGCTCTGCCGCTATCCCCTGCTCATCATTGACGATTTCGGCATGGAACGCGGAACGGAATATGTACTGGAGCAAATCTACAACATCGTAGACAGCCGATACCGCAGCCGGAAGCCGTTAATCGTCACCACCAACCTGACGCTGGACGAGATACGCCACCCACAGGATACCGCCCATGCCCGCATCTATGACCGCCTGCTGGAAATGTGCGTCCCAATCTCCTGTATCGGTGTAAGTTTCCGCAAGGAAGCAGCGCAGGAAAAGCTGGAACGTATGAAACTTTTGATCGGATAACCCGAAAATGTCGGAAAACAAAAATTGCCGGGTGTAGAAATCACCCGGCTACAAGAAATTGGGAGGCTTGCCTATGAATTTGAATCGGCCTGACATGACCGAAACTGTGAAATCTTATAATTATACGAATAAGTCCTTGCAAAAGGACTCGAATCCCACTACAATGGAGATGGTCACTCAACCCAATGCCGTCAAGTCTCCGACTGACAGCCCGGAAACCACGAAGCTGGTGTACACGGTGGAGGAAATTGCGCGGATGCTGGCCATCAGCCTGCGCTCTGCTTACAACCTGTGCAACAGCACCACCGAATTCCGTGTCCTGCGGGTAGGCGGAAGCATCCGTGTGCCGAAGGACAGTTTCGATGCGTGGCTCAACCGGGCAGCTTGATAAGGAGGCAAACAGTATGGCATATATTACGAAACGTGGCAACTCTTACAGCGTCCGATACACCTACGAAGATGAGCACGGCAAGAGCTACGACAAATGGGAGAGCTTTTCCACCAAAGAGGAGGCAACAAACCGAAAGAAGCAAATCGAGCATGAACTGGCAGCTGGCACTTTTCTGATCCCGTCCTCGGTGACGGTAGCAGAGTTCCTCATGGATTGGCTGCCCAAGCAGTGCAACAAGCACAAGTGGGCACCCAAAACCTACGAATCTAACCTTTCCACCATCCAAAACCTCATTATCCCTTATATCGGCAGCATGGAGATGCAGAAGCTCAAGCCCTACCACATGGAAAACCTCTACACGACCCTGAGCAAAACACCCTGCGGTTCGTATATCGAGGGTAAGAAGCAGAACCTGACCGAAAAGCAGAAGCAGCGGTTCCTTTCCGGCACGACGATCCACGAGGTTCATCGGCTGCTGGGTACAGCCTTCCAGTATGCCGTAGAGTGGGGCATCCTTGTCAAAAGCCCTGTTCCCGTGGACAGCCCCAAGAAGTCCACGCAGGAGCGTACCATCTGGACGGTAGAGGAGATGCGGGCGGCTCTGGACAGCATGGAGGACCCCATCCTGCATCTGGCAGTCCACCTCACACTGGTGGGCGCACTGCGAGAGGGCGAGATCGTAGGTCTGACCCCGGAAGATCTCGATTTTGATGCCGTAGATGGCATCGGAACGTTCCGTATCAACAAGTCCATGCAGCGGGTACGAAAAGAAGCCCTGAATCAGGTGGACGATGGCTGCATCATCAAGGTGTTCCCGGATAAACTAGAGCGCAGCACCACTTCCCTCATCCTGAAAAGCACCAAAACCGCATCCTCCTGCCGCACCATCTTCATGACCTCTGCCTTGAAAGAGGAACTGAAGAAGTGGCTGAATCAGCTGGCGGCAGACGAGAGGAAAGACCCGGCACGTTACCATGACAGCGGAATGCTGTTCCGTCTGCCCAATGGTCTGGCGGTGGAGCCGGTGCTGATCCGCAAGAAGTTCCTCAAATGGCAGGATGCACACCCGGAGTTCCCGCGTATCGTGTTCCACGGTCTGCGTCACTCCAGTGCCACCTACCAGCTGATGATCTCCGGCGGCGATGTGAAGGCCGTTCAGGGCACCACAGGACACGCTACGGCAGATATGCTGGTGAACACCTACGCCCACATCCAGCAGTCCTCCCGTGTAGAGCTGGGCAGGAAGTTCGAGGAAGGCTTCTATGCCAAGCCCGACACCCCCAGCCCGCAGGCTGTACCCGCCGCAGGCGAACCCACCATCTCTATGACTGCTCTGCTGGAACTGCTGAAGAATGCAGACCCCGAAGTAAAGGCGCAGCTCCGTCTGGCTCTGTTGACTTGATGCAAAATTTACCACGCATTTCAAAGTAATTCCAGCCCATGCAAAGGATTCCTACGAAAAAGCCGACCGTGCAAAAACCGTGCATTGACCGTGCAGACCCCGATTTTTCGGGGTTACATAACAAAAAAGAACGCCAAATCTTACGATTTGACGTTCAATATCTGGTGCACCTCCAGGGACTCGAACCCTGGGCCCACTGATTAAGAGTCAGTTGCTC
>OAUV01000724.1_pt1 | contig 27931 bp, 19 predicted proteins | sample 1516841 | NCBI WGS metagenome assembly OAUV01 (sample SAMEA2580044, study PRJEB22360) | human gut metagenome | biome: human gut; feature: human-associated habitat; material: faeces | place: Denmark | collected 2008/2010 | reverse complement strand
TTATCCTACATCAGGGGGGATTTTGTCTATTGTCCTGTTTTACTGGTTCTGTTCAAAAGTGAACGGGATTTTTAGCTTCCTGTTATTACGCGTTCTCTTTAAGCCACTCCACCGCGCAATGCGCCATGCACGCCGCGCCGATGGGGAGGACGCCCTCGTTGAAGACGACCTTCGGGTTGTGCGCGGTGTACTGTCCGCGTTCGTCCATATAGCCCGCGCCAAGGTACATCATTGCGCTCGGCACACGTTCGGCTACAAGGGCAAAGTCCTCGGAGCCTGTCGCCGAAATTCCGCCGTACGGCGTAAAATTCGGAATGTTCAGCGCGCCCATGTAGCGCAGCATGTCGTCCGTCACCGATTTATCGCACACGAGCGGGCACACTTCGGAAAGCGTCCTAATCTCCACTGTCGCGTTATACACGGCAGCCGTGCGCTCCGCCGTCTCGCGCATGCGGCGTACAAGCAGTGCGCGGGCCTTTTTGTCGTTCGTGCGAATGGTGCCGCGCAGCACGGCCGTGTCCGGGATGATGTTCGCAGCGGTTCCGGCCATAAACTGCCCGATTGTCAAAACGCACGTCTTTGTCGGGTCGCTTTCGCGCGCGATGAGCTCCTGCAAGGCGAGATGAATGTGCACGCCTACGTTGATGGGGTCAATGGCAAGGTTCGGGTTTGCACCGTGCGAGCCGTGCCCGTGAACCGTAATCTCAAATCCGTCTACGGATGCCATCATCACGCCCGAGTCGTTATACATCACAAAGCCTACGGGCGATTTGCCTGCCGCCACGTGGTACGCGAGCGCCGCATCGACCGGCGGGTTTTCAAGCAATCCGTTTTCCAGCATATCGTGCGCGCCTTCGAATGTCTCCTCCGCGGGCTGGAACATCAATTTCACCGTGCCGCAAAGCGCGTCTTCGTTTTCTTTCAGCATTTTCGCCGCCGTCAGCAGCATCGCCGTGTGCATATCGTGTCCGCAGGCATGAGCCGTTTCGCCGGTGGGGCAGGCAAACGGCTCGCCGCTCTCCTCTGGCATCGGCAGCGCGTCCATGTCGGCGCGCAGCAAAAGCGTTTTACCGGGCTTGCCGAGTGTCGCTGTCACGCCATGTCCGCATTCTGTCGGCTTTAGGCCGTATTCGCGCAGCTTTTCCATCACAAACGCCTTTGTGTTCGGTAGGTTCAACCCCACCTCGGCGCTCTGATGAATATGTCTGCGGTTTTGGGTGATCTCGTCTTTCAGTTCCTGTGCCCGTTTCCAAAAGTCCATAGTCTTGTCCCCTTTTAAAAAATTTTGTAAGCAAAAAGGCAGCATGAAGCAATACCCATGCTGCCTTTATTTTGTGATTTACTCAGCGGAAGATTCAGAAGAAGTCTCACTCGTCTCGGAAGAAGTTTCGGAAGATTCCGCACTGCTCTCCTCGGAAGAAGCGCTTTCGTCGCCGCTTTCGGAAGCGACGGAAGACGTGCCGTTCTTCGTGGCATCCGCAAACATAGAGGGCTTGTAGCGGTTCAGTACCTTCTGGTTCCATTCCACGCCCTCAAAGCTCTGTGCAGCCGCACTGACAGCATCGGCGTATTCGGTATTCTTCAGCTCAAGCAAAAGCTGCGAGCGGTTGTCACTGCTCTCCAGCAGCGTGTCTTCGTCCTCCTTGATCGGCAGACGGTGCAGAACGATCATGTACTTTGTCGATTCCACGACCTCCACGTCGCCTTCGTTCATCTCCTTAATCGCAGAGATGAACGCGTCCGGCATGTAGCTTGACTGCATACCGTTTTCGTCCTTGATGCCGGTCTGGTAGGTGGAGTCCTGCTGTACTTTGAGCGCATAGTCCGTTGCAGCGTCGTTTACGGTCATTGCACCGGATTCGATCTTCGTCTTGTATTTTTCCAGTGTCTCCTTGAGGTCGGCCTTTTCCTCGTCGGTCAGGTCAACAGATTTATTGTCATCATCCGTCTTCGTCAGCGGCGCAGAGAAATACTCGTAGTCGTAGTAATCGTCCTCAATGTGCTGGCGCAGCTCGCTTTCCGGCACTTCGTTTTCGCCGCCCTCGCCGTACAGCGCGTTGAAGACCTTAAGGTACATTCTGTTATACTGGGAATACGCAATGTCAAAGGAGGTTTTTGCGATGCCGAACTTTTCAAAGCTCGTGCCGAAGTAGTTCCAGTAGCTCTCGGTGGTCTGGAGGCATGTGCTGTAATCCTCGTCGGTCATTTCAAGGCCCAGACGCTTCATTTCGTTCTGAATATAGAAATACTGGTTCACATACTCATCCGCGCGGTTTTTGATCCACGTCTCGGCCGGCGTGCCGTCGATTTCGCACTTCAAGACCTCGTCTTCGGTAGAGACCTTGGAAGCCGCTTCATTGTACGCAATGGAGAGGTAGTAAATGTATGCGCCGGCAGGCAGCTCGGTGTCGTCGTACTTTGCGGACCAGTTCAGATCCTCATCGTAGCAGCCCGCAAGGCTGAAGCACATGGCAACGGCCAAAAGCAGCGCCACGGTAATCTTTGCGATTCTTTTCATGGTGTTTGTTCCGTACCTTTCTTAAATATTGCGGACAAAATGCCCACAAAGGTTTGCTGTTGTTCATTATACCGCCGATACGGCAAAATGTCCAGTTATTTTGTAGCGGGTTTCGGCGCTTTCGCGTCCTCATCGCCGCAGAGAACTTTCAAAACGTCCTCCAAAACGGTGAGCGGTGCCTTGCCGCCCAGCGCCACGCTGATGTACGGGCGGCTGCCGGCGGAGAGCATCACCTTGTTCGGCATGCCCTGAATCAGGCGCTTCACGCGCTCCATGTCAAACTTATCTTTGTAGAGCAGAAGCGCGTTTGCCTGCTGCTTGACTTCCGTAATGCCAAGCTGTGTCGCGCGGTTGCGCAGCAAAGCAATGTCAATAAGCCCATAAACGCTTTCGGGCGGCTCGCCGAAGCGGTCAATGAGCTCATCCACAACATCGCTCGAATCCTCATACGTTTTAATGTCTGCAATGCGGCGGTAAACATCCAAACGCAGCGCGGTGGAATCAATGTAGCTTTCCGGGATATGCGCCTGCACCTGCATGTCCACGGTGCATTCCTCCACGGGGTTCTCGGGCGCTTCGCCTTTCATCATGGCCACGGCTTCGTTTAAGAGCTTCAAGTACATGTCATAGCCCACGCTTTCCATGTGCCCGTGCTGCTCGCCGCCGAGGATATTGCCTGCGCCGCGAATCTCGAGGTCGCGCATCGCAATCTTAAAGCCGGAGCCGAACTCCGTAAATTCGCGTATCGCCGCCAAACGCTTCTGCGAAATCTCACTCAAAACCTTACCGCGTGTAAACGTAAAGTACGCGTAAGCGCGGCGGGTGCTGCGGCCCACGCGTCCGCGCAGCTGGTGCAGCTGCGAAAGTCCCATGCGGTCGGCGTTGTCGATGATCAGGGTGTTCGCGTTTGGCACGTCCACACCCGTCTCAATGATCGTCGTGCAGACGAGCACGTCAATTTCATGCTCCATCAAACGCCGCCAGACTTCGGAGAGCTCCTGCTCGCTCATTTTGCCGTGGCCGATGCCGATCCTCGCCTCCGGCACGCGCTCGCGAATACCCGCCGCCACGCGCTCAATCGATGCTACGTCGTTGTGCAGGTAATACACCTGCCCGCCGCGGCGCAGTTCTTTTTTGATGGCGTCGGAGATGACGCCCGGGTCATATTCCATCACGTATGTCTGCACCGGGTGACGGTCGTGCGGCGCTTCTTCAATGACGGACATATCGCGTATACCGGAAAGCGCCATGTTCAAGGTGCGCGGGATCGGCGTTGCGGAAAGCGTCAGAATATCGGCAGATTTACACACGTCTTTCAGCCGTTCTTTCTGCTGCACGCCGAAGCGCTGCTCCTCGTCGATGATGACAAGGCCGAGGTCTTTAAACTGCACGTCTTTCGCGCCCAGCCGGTGTGTGCCGACGATGAGGTCAATGCTGCCGCGTCTCAGCTTTCTCAAAATTTCGTCCTGCTGACGCGGCGTGCGGAAGCGGGAGAGCAGCTCTACATCCACGGGGAAGCCCTCCATACGCTTTAAAACGGTCTGGTAGTGCTGCCACGCCAAAATCGTCGTCGGCACCAAGATGGCGCACTGCTTGCCGGCGGTGATGCACTTAAACGCCGCGCGCAAGGCAACCTCCGTCTTGCCGAAGCCCACATCGCCGCACAGCAGTCTGTCCATCGGCGCTTCACGCTCCATGTCGTTTTTAATCTCGTTGATGCAGCGCAGCTGGTCGTCCGTTTCGTTGTATTCAAAGTGCGCCTCAAAATCGTGCTGCCACTCGTTGTCTTCGGGGAACGCAAAGCCCTTCTGCTTCATGCGTTGAGCGTATAAAACAATAAGCTCCTTTGCGATGTCCTTTACGGCGGCGCGTACGCGCGCTTTTGATTTCTGCCATTCCGTGCCGCCAAGGCGGTGCAGCTTTACGCCGGAGTCCTCACGCGGACCGATGTATTTCGCAACTAAATCGAGCTGTGTCACCGGCACATATAAGGTGTCGTTTTTCGCGTACCGCAGCTTGATGTAGTCCTTCGTGATGCCCTGCATGTCGATTTTGTGGATGCCCTCAAAAATGCCGATGCCGTGCGTTGCGTGCACTACATAATCGCCGGGGGTCAGCTCGGCAAGGCTGTAAACGGCCTTGCTGTTTTTGTCCTTTTTTTTCGTTTTCGGCTGGCTGCCCGCGCTCATGCGCCCGTGCGTGATGAGCGTGAATTTTGCGTTCGGGTATTCAAAGCCTGCGGAAAGCGTACCCGCCACAACGGCTACCGTGCCCGGCGTGATGGCGGAAAGGCTCTCAAAATAGCCCGCAGGCAGTCCGGCGGCCTTTAAATCTGCCGCCACATTCATCGCGGCGCGCTCCGTTCCGGCTAAAACAGCACAGGCATGCCGGTTGTGCAGTGCAGCCGTCAGGTCTTCGGCCAAAAGCTGCGTGCTGCCGCCCCAAACGGAAAGCTGCCGCACCGTCATGTTCACAAGCGCCTTTGTCGGCGTGTCGTAAGAGCCGCGTGCAAACGCGTCCATATAAACGCTCGCCGTGTCCTCCGCGCGCTTCAAGGCGTATTCATACGTCTCGGTGTACATGTCAAGCCCGCGGCACAGCACGCCCTCCGCGAGCAGTCCGCGTACATCCTCGCCCCACTGCCACAGCGTCGTGCGCATGCGTTCCTTTAGTTTCGAGCCTTCGGAGAACACCAGCAGCGCATCCGTGTCAAAATAATCGAACAGCGTGGCGACTGTCTCGTAAACGAACGTGTAATATTTGTCCATGCACCCAATGTGCAGGTCGTTTTTCAGTTTATCCGCCTCGCGCAGCAGCACTTCCTTTGCGGCAGGCGCCGCCTTGCCGCGCAGCGTTTTTGCGTGTGCCTCGAGTTTCTTTGCAAGGATACTCATGCTGTCTGGCACGACCTCCACGGCAGGGGAGATGGTCACCTCCGTGATCTGGTCGGTGCGGCGCTGCGTCTCCGCGTCAAAATACGAGATGGTGTCGATCTCGTCGCCCCAGAATTCCACACGCACCGGTGCTTTTCCGCCGGGGGAGTAGAAGTCCACAATGCCGCCGCGGCGCGCAAACTGACCCGTGCCGTCAATCTGATCGGCGCGCACATAGCCACAGCGCACCAGCGCCCGCACAATCTCATCCACCGAAATTTCCTGTCCGGCAGAAAGCTTCACCGTGCGCTCTTTCAGCTTTTTTGGCGGCAGAACATACTGCAATGCCGCGTCGATCGTCGTCACAATGCAGGTGCACTGCCCGGTTTGCAGCAGCGTCAGTGCTTCGATGCGCTGGCGCTCATATTCATGCGAGCTGCCCTCCGTGTCGCGCAGGCTGAAATCGCGCAGGGGGTAAAACGCAGAAGTCACGCCCATCGCGTTCAGGTCTTCCAGCATACGCGTCGCTTCCGCTTCGTCGCCCGCAATAAACAGCGCTTTTTTCGACATGGCAGAAAGCAGCGTGTGCAGAATATTTGCTTTGTGGATGGAAGCCAAACCCGTCACGGCCACCGGCGTCTTGCGCTGCCGCACAGCGTTTTCGATCGCGCGGTATTCCGGCACGCGCCCGAGCGCGTCATTCAAAAAATTCATACGCATAGTAGTGTTCCTTTCGGGGAGCCGCTCAGGAATTATAGCGGTTCATCGCCTTGTCCGGCGCGCCGGAGAGGAGCAGCTCCACGGCGCTCGTTACGTTTTCGGAAACGGTTTTTAGCGTTTTCATCTCGTCATTTGTAAAGCGGGAGAGTACCCAGTCCGCAAGGTCCCAACCTTCGGGCTTGCTGCCTACACCGATCTTCATGCGCGGGAACAGGTCGCTGCCGCTCAGATAAATGATATTCTTCATGCCGTTGTGCCCGCCTGCACTGCCCTTTAAGCGGATGCGCATGCGCCCAACGTCAAGCGAAATGTCGTCGAATACAATCAGCGTGCGCTCCGGCGGAATGTGGAAAAAGCTCATCGCTTCCGTTACGGACTGTCCGCTCAAATTCATAAAGGTGGAGGGCTTTAAAAGTACGGCGCTCTGTCCCGCAATGGTGCCCTTGCCGTAAAGGCCCTTGAATTTCACGCGGCGCACCTCAATGTTAAAGTGCTCCGCGATGGCGTCCAGCATTAAAAAGCCGGCGTTGTGGCGTGTCATCTCATATTTCGGGCCCGGGTTGCCGAGTCCCACGATCAGCCAGTCCGCGCCGCCCGAAGTTTGATCGTTTTTAGAAAAAAGCTTCATGGAATGTTCCTTTTTACATCAATGTTTTTGTCTTCTTTTTCGCACCGCCCGTTTTCGGGAATGCCGAAAGGCACGCAGAAGCCGCACAGCCGCCGAAAGGGGGAGACCCTTCGCCGCTGCGCTTTTCTCTGCGTGTGTGTTTTTGCGGGCATGCCCGCTTTTCAAATATATTATATTATGCCACCCGCAAAAGGGTTTTGCAAGCCTATTTTGTCCGAAAACGCGGGAAAACCCGCCTTAAAAAATCGTTTTGCGGCGCAAAAATCTGTCTAAAAGAAAAATTCTGCGAAAAATTTCCGAAAACAGACGATTTCTCGAAAAAAGGTATGGAAATTCGCAAATATATTTGGTATAATAGAGTGCAGCGAAACAGTGGATAAGTTTTTTACGCCTTTTTCGCTGAAAAAAATCAGTTAATACTCGGTTTAACCGTGTAAATTTTCAAGGAGGTAGTTTCCAATGAGCAAAAAGTATGTCTATTTGTTCACAGAAGGCAACGCGAGCATGCGCGAGCTTCTCGGCGGTAAGGGCGCAAACCTTGCTGAGATGACGAACCTCGGCCTGCCCGTTCCGCAGGGCTTCACCATTTCCACCGAAGCCTGCACCCAGTATTACGAAGACGGCCGCCGCATCAACGATGAGATCCAGGCTGAAATTATGGAGTACATTGAAAAGATGGAGCAGATCACCGGCAAGAAGTTCGGCGATCAGGAGAACCCGCTTCTCGTTTCCGTCCGTTCCGGTGCACGCGCATCCATGCCTGGCATGATGGATACCATCCTCAACCTCGGCCTCAACGAGGACGTTGTTGAAGTTATGGCTAAGAAGTCCGGCAACCCGCGCTGGGCTTATGACTGCTACAGAAGATTTATCCAGATGTATTCCGACGTCGTTATGGAAGTCGGCAAGAAGTACTTCGAGCAGCTCATCGACGCGATGAAGGTTAAGAAGGGCGTAACGCAGGACGTTGAGCTGACCGCTGACGACCTGAAGGAGCTCGCAAATCAGTTTAAGGCTGAGTATAAGGAAAAGATCGGCGAGGACTTCCCGTACGATCCGAAGGAACAGCTCATGGGCGCTATCAAGGCTGTTTTCCGTTCCTGGGACAACCCGCGTGCAAACGTCTACCGCCGCGACAACGATATCCCGTATTCCTGGGGTACCGCTGTTAACGTGCAGATGATGGCATTCGGCAACATGGGCGAGACCTCCGGCACCGGCGTTGCGTTTACCCGTAACCCGTCCACCGGCGAAAAGGTTCTCACCGGTGAGTTCCTCATGAACGCACAGGGCGAAGACGTTGTTGCAGGTGTCCGCACCCCGCAGCACATTGACCAGCTCAAGGAAGTCATGCCGGAAGTTTATGAGCAGTTCGTAGACATCTGCAACACCCTTGAAAATCATTACAGAGACATGCAGGACATGGAGTTCACCATCGAGGACAAGCACCTCTACATGCTCCAGACCCGTAACGGCAAGAGAACGCCGGCTGCTGCTCTGAAGATCGCTTGCGACCTCATCGACGAAGGCATGATCGACGAGAAACAGGCTGTTCTCATGATCGAGCCGAGAAACCTCGACGCTCTGCTGCACCCGCAGTTCGACGTTAAGGCTCTTAAGGCTGCTACCCCGGTCGCTAAGGCTCTGGCTGCATCTCCTGGTGCTGCTTGCGGCAAGATCGTCTTCACCGCTGAAGATGCAAAGGTTTGGAACGAGAAGGGCGAAAAGGTCGTCCTCGTTCGCCTTGAGACCTCCCCGGAGGACATCGAAGGCATGAAGGCTGCACAGGGCATCCTCACCGTTCGCGGCGGCATGACCTCCCACGCAGCTGTTGTTGCGCGTGGCATGGGCACCTGCTGTGTTTCCGGTTGCTCCGCTATCACCATGGATGAAGAGAACAAGAAGTTCGAGCTCGCCGGTAAGACCTACCACGAGGGCGACTGCATCTCCATCGATGGTTCCACCGGCAACATCTATGACGGCCTCATTCCGACCGTTCCGGCTTCCGTCAATTCCGGCGACTTCGGCCGCATTATGGGTCTCGCGGACAAGTTCCGTCAGATGAAGGTTCGTACGAATGCCGATACCCCGCAGAACGCTATCGATGCAAAGCGCCTCGGCGCAGAAGGCATCGGCCTCTGCCGTACCGAGCACATGTTCTTCGATCCGGACAGAATCGCAGCTATCCGCGAGATGATCTGCGCTGACACCGTCGAAGGCAGAAAAGCTGCCCTTGCTAAGCTCGAGCCGATGCAGCAGGGCGACTTTGAGAAGCTCTACGAGACCATGGAAGGCGAGCCGGTTAACATCCGTTTCCTCGATCCGCCGCTGCATGAGTTCGTTCCGACCGAAGAAGCTGACATCGAGCTGCTGGCTAAGTCCACCGGCAAGACTGTCGAGCAGGTTAAGGCAATCATCGCCGGCCTCCACGAGTTCAACCCGATGATGGGTCACCGTGGCTGCCGTCTGGCTGTCACCTATCCGGAAATCGCAGAGATGCAGACTTCCGCAGTTATCAAGGCTGCGCTTAATGTCTCCGCTAAGCACCCGGATTGGAACATCGTTCCGGAAATCATGATCCCGCTCGTTGGCGAAGTCAAGGAGCTGGCATACGTTAAGGGCGTTGTCACTGCAACGGCTGATAAGCTCATCGCAGAGGCAGGCTCTTCCATGACCTACAAGGTCGGCACCATGATCGAGATCCCGAGAGCTGCTCTGACGGCTGACGAGATCGCGAAGGAAGCAGAGTACTTCTCCTTCGGTACGAACGACCTTACTCAGATGACCTTCGGCTTCAGCCGTGACGACGCAGGCAAGTTCCTCGGCGCTTACTATGATAAGAAGATCTACGAGAACGATCCGTTCGCAAAGCTCGACCAGGTCGGCGTAGGCAAGCTCGTTAAGATGGCTTGCGAGCTCGGTAAGTCCACCCGCCCGGACATCAAGCTTGGTATCTGCGGCGAGCACGGCGGCGACCCGACTTCCGTCGAGTTCTGCCACAACGTTGGCCTCACCTACGTTTCCTGCTCTCCGTTCCGTGTACCGATCGCTCGTCTTGCTGCGGCGCAGGCTGCCATCCGCAATCCGCGCCAGTAAAAAGTTGACGCAGTAGCGTAGGCAAAACAACCGATATAAATACGGTCACACAGTCCATTTGGATTGTGTGACCGTTATTTTTTTGCCCATTTTCAGTTAAATACACCGCAAATCAAGCCGCTGGTTTCACTACGAAATCAGCGGTTTTTTTCATTCCCAAAAAATTTTTTGAAATTTTTTCGTTTAGGGGGTCTATAAATGAGCCTTCTCGCTGCCTACCTATTGAGGGACAAAACGAATTCCCTCGTGAACCTTGAAAACCGAATACACATTCAACAGGTACATTCCTGATTGGGGGCGAAAGCCCCAGCCGGATGAAGGTGCGCCACGAACTTCCTGCCCATAAGGGTTATCACGGAAAGCGTGGATAAGCGTGAAAACGAAATCGTCGGCAATTCGCGAGCTTTTCGAGGAGCTTGGCGTGCACGCGAAAGCGGAAGACTTTGTGTACTGCGGCACGCGCCGCGTGGTGTATGACGGCGAGTTTTGCGGCAAGCTGTTTCACGACCGTCAGGTCTCGAAGGTGTTCTACCTTTGGTTCGACGCAGATGAAAGCGCTTTTAACATCGACCCCGCCGAGGTAGACCATGTTTTATGGATGAATTTAGATGCGTGCATCGACGGTGTGCGGCATAACACGTTTCCGCACTGCATCGAAATGGACGAGCTTGAAATTTTATGCAGCGGCTTAAAGGTCGATTTTGCATAAGTTTTTTACCGCGTAATGACCTGCACCGTGGTATCGGCATAGTCGGAAAGCAGGGAAAAATCCTCTTTCAGTCCGTCCGTAATGTAGACCGTGCCGTCCGCTGCAATGAAAATCGCTTCAAAGTCGCTGCTTTCTGCCCAGAGAGCAGCGGCTTTTTCTAAGCCCATCACAAAAAGCGAGGTGGAAAGCCCGTCGCACACCGCGCCGTCCTCGCCGATGACCGTCACGGCAAGCAGGCCGCTGTCTGCCGGACGTCCGGTCTTCGGATCCATAATGTGCCAATAGGTCTTGCCGCCCTGTTCAAAATAACGTTCGTATCCGCCGGATGTGACAACGGCTTTGTCGCGCACGGAGACCACCATCATGGGCTCTTTATTGTGAGGGTTTTTCACGGCAATTTGCCATGCGCCGCCGTCCGGCTTGCTGCCGATGGTCTGCACGTTGCCTCCGAGATTCAAAAGTGCGGAGGTGACGCCCTTTTCGCGCAGAAGTTCCGCTGCCTGTTGACCGGCATAGCCCTTTGCAATGCTGCCGAGGTCGATTTCCATGCCTGCAGGCAAGATCACTTCGCCGGTGACTTCATCGTACTGCACATTCGTGTAATCGACCAGCGGCAAAAGGGAGGTGAGCTCCTCCTCGCTCGGCACCTTGTAGCTGCCGGTCGTAAAGCCCCATGCGCGCACAATGGGGTAAACGGAAATATCCAGTGTGCCGTTTGTGCGGCTGCACATCGCAAGTGCCTTTCCCATCAGGTCGGCGGTGCTGCCCGTAACGGTACCAGAGCCGTTTTGGTTGATCTGCGCGATCTCGCTTGTGTCTTTCGTCACAGAAAGCTCGTCTTCAAGACTGTTTATCAGCGCCTCCGCGTCGTCAACGAGCGAAGCGCTGCTGTATACGGTAAATTCCATGGTGGTGTTCATGGCGTAGAATGTCTTTTTTTCGGCTTGTGGCGTGCGGGAACACCCCGTGCACAGTGCAAAAATCAGCACAAAACAGCCAAAAACGGATAAAACTTTCTGCATAGTGGTCTCCTTTTGAGAAAAAATCATAGAATATTAAAAATAGATGACAGATATTTAAAAAATGAATACCGTTTCCGGTTGACAACAAAGGAAATTTTTGGTAGCATACTGTGTGGAGGTTAGAGCTATCTAACTCTATATACACCGTAAGAGCAGAGAACGTAATCCTTCGCGTGAGGGATTGAAAGCCTTTTGCGGCGCATAAAGCTTGGGGTGCTAACACTGATTTTTTCAGTGCAAGTTAGATGCATCTAACCCACGCGCAGCATTATACCACGGAAAAGCGCGCCTTTCAACCATTTTAAGAGATTTTGTTGAAAGCTGTCCGTGGAAATATCCGAAGCGGCGGAGAAGCCGCGACAGAAAATGAAGGAGGCAGCATGAGAAACATTTACAAAAAAGCAGCGTCTTTGCTTTTGGTGACAATGATCCTCTTATCCATGGTCGTGACCGGCGCAGTGGCAGAGGCAGCAGCACCGACAGAAGTGAAAAGCTGCGAAAAAAGCGGGTTTTATACAACCGTTTTGAATTTTGAATTCAGCGATACCACATGGCTGAATGCAGTGAACGGCGTTACCGTAAACGGTACAGCGTTCACAGGCCAGACGATCAACAGCTTTTCAAACGATACCGGCATTTGGTGTGTCGGTGATGCAACGGGTGCATACGGCAGCTATAAAGCCTTACAGCTTGCCATTGAGAACGACGCTTCGTTCCCGCTGACCGTTGAAGTTACGGCTGCAGGCTACAATAAGCTGACGATGGAAGTCGCAAAGGCAACGGTCAGCTATAACGATGTCTACACCGCGACCGTAAAGATTTCGGAGACCGAGCCGACCACTCCCCCAACGGAGCCGACCAAGGAGCCGACGCCGGTAGAGGATACGGATCCGCCGACGAGCTTTACGGCAAGTTCTAATTTTGGAAGCGACTTCAATTTAACATTCAGCGGTGCGTATGATTGGTTGAATTCGATCACCGCCGTTCAAGTAAACGGCACTGCATGGGAAAAGGCATCGTCTTCCTTTGGTGTGAGCAGAAATAGCAATTATTATGTCAGACCCGGTAACGAATACGAAGACGGCTATCTTTACATCGGTGAAGGCTTTGATACAAATCCCGCGACCTGCATTATCACCGCAAAGGGATATAAGCCGTTAACGCTTACGTTGGATAAGTCAAACTACAAGGTCACCATCGGTGCAGTGGAAGAAACCACCTACAAGGCTTACGTAGCGAAGGCCGAAAACGGAAGCGTCTCTTTGAGCGCTTCCGAGGTCATCAAAAAGGGCGAGACAGTTACAGTTACCGTCACCCCGAATGTGGACTATGAGCTTGATACACTAACCGTAAAGACGGAAAGCAAAGAAGTGGAGACCAAAAAAGTTTCCGAAACTTCCTACACCTTCGCGATGCCGGCTGCAAACGTAACCGTTACGGCAAAGTTCAAGGCATCCGCACTGAAAGTTGTAGATATCGACAAGGTCACGCTTACGAAAGATACTTTCGGAAACGATTGGCATATCAACTTCTCCGAGCCGAGCGATTATGTGGAAAACGTTACCGGTTTTAAGGTGAATGGCATTTCTTGGGAAGAAAAGTCGTATAACGTTTCCTCCGGCGGCGCATACAGAAAGTATGCGGATGATAACTACATCCAGATTGCGCAAAAGAGCTACTCGGCTTCCGAAAATAAAGTACCTGTCAGAAGCGGCGATGTCATCACCATTTCCGCAAAGGGCTATGAAGATCTGAACCTCAAGTTCGTTGTAGATAAGGACGGCAAGGCGTCTCTCGTGGCAGACGACGGCAAAGGCGACCCGCTTGAACTGCACGTAAAGATCGAGGGCTCGTTTGAAGCCGCCATCGTCGGCCAGAAAGATTATGACGGCGTTTCCGGCGCAAGCACGGGCGGTTCCACATCGAACAACAACAGCAACGTTACCGTTTACGGTGCACTGGTTGAAAAAGACAAAGAGCCGACCGACGACGATTGGCAAAAGCTTGATAATAACTCCGAAATCAATCTCAACGGCAGCAAGTGCAAGGTCAGCATCGTGCCGGATGTCGAAAGCGGCACCGCGGAAGACGCAGACAGTGGTATGAGCGGCGTTTATATGCCCATCAGCAGTGACCTTACGCTAAGCGGCACACCGAAGGACGCAGGCAAATACCTCGTCTCGGTTTCCATCGAAGACAATCAGGGTAGAAAAGCGACCAGCAACACGCTGCCCTTTATGATCTACACCGGCGAAGAAACGCTCGCCGAGCAGATCAAGATCGAAAACCTCAAGCAGTATGCAAACGGCCTGTATGCTTGGGATATCATGGAGCCGTGGGCCATCAAGAACTTCGGCAGCAATGTGGACGGTGAAGAAGAAAGCGTCCGTGTACCGGCTGACCTCGAAGTCTGGTTCGGCTCGCATGAGAGCGGCACATACGGCTACCTCGGCTATGACCTTGCTTGGGACGAGGTAGAAGCGGGCAACATTCCGCAGACACTGTACATCCCGGCCGGCTGCAACTTGACGCTCACCAACATGAAAATTCTCAGCAGCGTGCGCATCGTCGTCGAAGACGGCGGCAAATTAACACTGGACGATTCCGTTGTGCAGGGCATCATCGACGTTCAGGGCGGCGGTACGTTCTCCATGAATTACAGTGCTTACAGCGGCGACTTCAAGACGGGCGCTTCCGTTTGCGGCCAGATCCGCCTTGCAGACGGCGCAATTTTGGAAAACGCAGCGATCTATTCCCATGCTAACTACCTTGCAAACGGCGATTTAACAGGCCGCACCACGTCCGAGCCGGTCGTTGTCACAAACGGCAATGTGGCCGTCAAGGGGCAGGTCTTCATTGAAGGCGATGATGCCGGCAATGAGATTGGCCAGACCGCTCTGCAGGTCAACGGCACCCTGACGCTTGCAGACGGCGCAACGCTCGTTGCATACGGCGGCGGTGGTATGACCTATTTTGCAGGCGGCACTGCAATCGATTTGAACGGTACTATCACCGGCAACGGTAAGCTTGTTGCCATCGGCGGTGCACCGCTCTTCGGTGACGGTGGCACGGCAATTTCCGGCAGCGGCACCATCTCCACAAGCGAAACCTTCCTTCAGGGCGGCACGGCATTTACAAGCCGGGATGCAAAGCCCGGCAAGGCGCTGAACGGCGACATTACGCTCACAAGCCAAAGTCGCCATGTAAAAGACGGCACACTGGAAGAAACCGGTACGGACGATCCGCTCAAGGCGCTCTACTGGAATACCGGCATTGAGCTTATCCCGCCGCTCGATATGTTTACCACCGAGCAGCATACGGATGCCGTAACGGATACAACTGTGTGGAAGTTCGACGAGAACACCCACTGGAACCCGTGCGACGACGTGACCTGCAGCGTACATGTAAACGAAGCGGCACACACCTTCGTTTGGGTCAATGACGAAGCGGAAAGCGACATCAGCACTCGGAGCATAGAAGCCAGAACAAAGCACGAGGAGTGCACCGTTTGCGGCTATACGCGCAATGAAAACACACCCATCACGCCCGATCCGGTCGTGACTCCGGAGCCGTCTGCCAAACCTACGGCGGAACCGACCACGGCACCTACGACAGAGCCATCGGTTACCCCGGCACCCACAACGGAACCCACAGCAACACCGGCACCGACCACAGAGCCGACCACAACGCCTGCGCCTACGGCAGCGGCTACCGTTACCCCGGTTCCAAACAATAACAACGGATCAAATACCCCGAAAACCGGCAGCGATTACATTGCCGTCATCTTCAGTATTTCCCTCCTCACCGTTTCCGGCGCAGCCATTGCCGCACTTGTGTTTTTGAGTAAAAAGCGAGGTAAGCACGTCGCAAAGTAAACTCGTTTTTTACGAAACAGAAAATATTTTCTCCCTGATAAACACGCCCCGGTGGACAATTTCCAGTCCGCATGGGCGTGTTGCTCATTCTTTTACAAAAGCAAGACCGAAGCAGCACCTGACGCTGCTGCGCCTGTACTTGATGCGGTCCAGTACTATAAGGATCACAAAGATCTCGGAGCACGTGGATGTGCAGAAAATCTCGGCATCGGATACGAAGCCATTCGTCACAGTAGAACGAAAAACGGTGCCGGGAGTTTGTGTCGGGAATTGGTTTACCATTGACCAGCGCCGCTTTGCACTTGTTCACTTTTTCCTTGGCCTCCCGATAAGTCTTGCCGTAGCAGAAGCCATACTCAATTTTTTCGGAAGCTCGTATCCTTTGATATAGCGCGCTTCCCATCTGCCGTTCTTGCGTTTGAAAATATTTTCACCTTTTGCCATCTTAAGAACCTCCTGATTTTAAAAAAATTGTGTTAACTTACATTCTACCAACAGCACCAAGCTGGTTCAGACTGCGCATTTGACTGCGATAAACCGTCAGCCAAACGTGTCAGCAGCAGGAATCGGGCACATAATTTCAGTTTCACACCCGCGCCCCGATGCGTTCTGAAATGACCCCAAAAGTCTGGAAAGGGAGACACCGGAGAAATTCGGTGTTTTTCGCATTTTGTGGGAAAATTGTGTAAAGTTTTCTTTACTTCTCTGAGTTAAAGTAGTATACTAATACGTATATATTCGAAAAGTGCGGCAGTTTGACTTTTGGGGTATAGCAGGTATTTTACGGAGGAGTGTATAGGACTATGGAGAAAAAAACAAGCAATTTTTCCGGACAGCTCGGCTTTGTGCTGGCGGCGGCCGGCAGCGCGGTGGGCGTGGGCAATTTGTGGCGCTTTCCGTACCTTGCGGCAAAGGACGGCGGCGGACTGTTCCTCATCATTTATCTGGTGTTGGTGCTGACGTTCGGCTTTACGCTGTTGACTTCCGACATTGCGATTGGCAGAAAGACGCAGAAAAGTGCCATCGGCGCATATGAGGAGATGCACCCGAAGTGGAAGTTCCTTGGTGTGCTGACGTTTTTGGTTCCGGTGCTCATCATGACGTATTACGCGGTCATCGGCGGCTGGATCACGAAGTACGCGTGCGTGTATCTGACGGGGCAGGCTTCGAGCGCGGCGCAGGACGACTACTTTACGTCGTTTATCACGTCTCCGGTGTCGCCTGTGGTGTTTGGCCTGCTGTTTATGGCGGTGACAGCGTTCATTGTGTATAAGGGCGTTGAGGGCGGCATTGAGAAGGTATCGAAATTCATGATGCCGGTGCTGCTGGTTCTTGTTGTTATTATTGCGATTTACTCGCTGACGTTAAAGCACGAGGACGTGGACGGAAACGTGCGCACGGGTTTACAGGGCTTCCTCTACTACATCACCCCGCACTTTGAGGGGCTGACCGTGGAGCGCTTTTTGCAGATTTTGCTCGATGCAATGAGCCAGCTGTTCTTCTCGCTGAGCGTTTCGATGGGCATTATGATCACCTACGGCTCGTATGTGAAGCCGGAGGTTGACCTCAACAAATCCGTTTCACAGGTCGAGTTTTTCGACACCGGCGTGGCGCTGCTTGCAGGCGTGATGATCATTCCGGCGGTATTCGTGTTCTCCGGCACGGACGGCATGGGCGCAGGCCCGAGCTTGATGTTTGTGTCTTTGCCTAAGGTGTTTGACGCGATGGGCCCGGCGGGCACGGTGGTCGGTGTGCTGTTCTTCATCTCCGCAATTTTTGCGACGCTGACTTCCTGCATTTCGGTTTTGGAGTCTATCGTTGCGAACTGTATGGAGATCTTCCACACGGACAGAAAGAAGACGACGCTTGTGCTGGCGCTGATTTACCTCGCAGCTTCCGCAGTGATCGCGCTCGGGTACAGCGTGTTCTACTTCAACGTGACGCTGCCGAACGGCTCGAGCGCGCAGCTTCTGGACATTATGGACTACGTCAGCAACAGCGTTATGATGCCGCTGATCGCGCTGCTTTCCACCATTTTGATCGGCTGGGTGAAATCGCCGAAATATGTGGCGGACGAGATGGAGCGCGGAGGGTATAAGTTCCGCCGCAAGCGTATGTATTACGTGATGATCCGCTACGTAGCGCCTGTGATGATGCTGGTGCTGTTCTTACAGTCTACGGGCTTGCTTTCGATGATATTTAAGTAAATTTATTGGTGAATTTCCGCGAGAGCGGTTTAAGGCAGTGCCGTGCGGAGTTTTGCGGCGTTGCTTTGCTATTTTAAAAATGAAAGGTGATACTTATGAAATTTCCCGAAATGCTGACCGGTGTGCAGCACATCGGCGTGCCGACGAACGATTTGGAAAAGACCGTTGCGTTTTACGAGACCATCGGTTTTCAGCCGGTTTTGGAGATCGTAAACGAGGCGGCGAACGAGCGCGTGACGTTTTTACAGCTCAAAAATTTAGTCATTGAGACGTATGAGAACCACGCGGCAGTGGGGAAGCCCGGCGCCATCGACCACATTGCGCTCGACACGACGGATATTGAAGCGGCGTTCGCAGCGGCGAAGGAGGCGGGGCTTACGATGCTCGACGACGAGATTCACGGGCTGCCGTTTTGGGCGAACGGCGTGAAGTTTTTCACCGTGAAAGGTCCGAACGGTGAAAAAGTGGAGTTCTGTCAGAAATTGTAAGCGATAATTAGAATATAGAATTTAGGCGGCTGAACTGCGTTTTCGGATGCGGTTCGGCCGCCTTTTTTGCTGCCCGAAGAGGGTTGCTTTTAAGCGGTATTCCCTTTGAAATATAAAAACGCCCCATTTCTTAAACAGTATACCATACTGTCCAACAAATGGGGTGCAGTTCATTTGAGGCGTGCTTCCTTTTTGATCATTCACTTTTCGGCGGCGAGGATCATTTTTTCGAGCTCTTTGGCGGCGACGCTCAGGGGTTGGCCTTTCCGTTTGATGACGACGACGTTTCTTTCCGGTATTTTCTCTTCCAAATCGATGCGACAGACATTTGACCATTTTTCCAAGAATTCTTCCGGCACGAACCCGATGCCGAGGTCGGCTTCGACCATGGGCAAAATTTGGTCGGCAGTGAACGCTTCGATATCCGGGTGGTACGGCAAACCGTGCGCGGCGAAGAACCCGGAATAGAACTCGAACGATTTGGTATCGGCGCCGAGCGAGATGAGCGGGAATTCTAAGAGCTCCTCAAGCTTTACTTGGCGGTTTGTGAGCGTTTTGAAAAACGGTGAACATACGGCATACTCGTGGATGGGTCGGACAGGGGTTTCGGCGAGCGAGGCGGACGGTGCGGTGGGGGTGGTGACGACGGCAATATCGGCTGTGCCCTCTTTTAACGCGGCGATAGCCTGCGGCGTGGAGTGGTTGCTGATGCGGATATGGATGCCGGGGTGGAGAAGGCGGAATTTTTTGAGCACGGGCAGCAGCAGGCAGCGCAGCGCGACCTCGCTTGCGGCGACGTACACGGTGCCGGTTTGCAGCGTGCGGCTCTCGGTAATCTCCGCTTCGCCGGCTTCGATATGCTCGAACGCGATGCGCACGTGGGCGTACAAGCGCTCGCCCTCCGGCGTCAATTTCATGCCGCGGTTTGTGCGCAGAAACAGTGGGCACCCGAGTTCGGCTTCCAGGTTTTTGATGGCGCGCGTCATGTTCGGCTGGTTATTTAAAAGCTGCTTTGCAGCCTGCGAGAGGTTACCGTATTTTGCAACGTAATAAAAAATTCGATAGTAATCATAACTGATGTACATGTTGGCCCTGTTCCCCTTGCTATATCATAACGATATTTTAGATATATGGATTATAGATTTTACACATGAATATAAGAGTATTATAATGGTAATGCTGTGGGAAGTCAAGATGATTTCGCGCAGATTTTGTGCTGAAAAGCGTAGATAAAAAGCGGCGTTTCAAGGTTTTGTGCGCCAAACGAAGAAGGTATAAAATGGAAGCGGTAGTTTTTGAAATCATTATGGGTATTTTCTTTGACGCAGGTATGCTGGCAATGGTGGTGCATGCAGCGCAGCACATCGGCGAGGATACCGGTCGCGTTCGCTTTACGGCGGCTGTATTTGCGATTGGCTTTTTCCTTGGGATGATTGCAAAATGCGTTGTGGGCGGCAGCTACATTGCGCTCGCCCTGTATGCGCTAGGCTTTGTGCTCTCGTACACGGCGGTCGTTTTCACTGTGCCGGAAAAGGAGCACGCCTATGAAGGTCGCTGAGCCGTTTCATCTGCACGGACAGATGTCCGACAGCTTCCGCGCGGCAGTGTTCATCATTCTCTCCGGCGGATTTCAGGACGCATATACCTACTTTTGTCGCGGCGAGGTTTTTGCCAACGCGCAGACGGGCAACATTGTTTTTTTGAGCACGGCGCTGTTCCAGAAGGACTGGCCGAACGTGGTGAAGTACCTTATCCCGGTGGTATCGTTTTTGATCGGTACAGCGGCCGCGGAGCTGATACACATTCGTTTTAAGACGTATGAGAAAATCCACTGGCGGCAGATCATTTTGTTCTGCGAGATCGTGTTTTTGCTTGTCGTCGGCTTTTTGCCGGCATACTTTGAACCGCTTGCGAACGCGATGGTCTCGTTTGTATGTGCCATGCAGGTGCAGACGTTCCACAAGGTGCGCGGCCACGCGTATGCGAGCACGATGTGCATCGGCAACATGCGCTCCGGCACCGAGGCACTGTGCGCGTATTTCAGAACGCGGGATAAAGAGATTTTGCAGAAATCGCTGACGTATTTCGGTGTTATTTTTGTGTTCGGCATCGGCGCCGGCCTTGGCAGCCTGATGAGCGGCCTGCTTGGGACAAAAGCCATTTGGTGCTGCTGTGTGTCTTTGCTCGTTAGTTTTGTAATGATGTTTGTCCCCGAAAAAAACGGATAACCCATCTTCTGCGTTTTCCCCTTGCAGAGAAGTTATAACCCCACCGTGCTATACGGGCCCTGAAAGCTCCCGTGTGGTGCGGTGGGATTTTTATAAGTAAAAATCTTGTTAGGTCGTGTATGATTTGGTAGGATGCAGTGAATCGCGGAAACGGTTCGGGGATTTGTCAAGCGGTGGATTGGAATCGAGCATAGCAAAAGAGCTGTCTCTTTAGAGACAGCTCTTTTTTGGTGGAAACGCGCGGGCTCGAACCGCGGACCTCCTGCGTGTGAAGCAGGCACTCTAACCAGCTGAGCTACGCTTCCATATCAACTGTATTATGTATTCTACCACAGAAAATGGGATTTGTCAAACGCTAATTTGGGGATGACGTGATTTTTGCGAAGGGATTTACAGAAAGTTTCGGTAAACTTTCCTTTTTCCGACACTGTATTTAACGCGGGGGCAGTATACTGAAAACACAGAATGCACGGGGAACGCCGCAAGTGGGCTGAAATGCGGCGGAAAAGCTTGCCTTTATGTGGGCTTTATCGGTGGTTAGTTATTGAAACTATACAAACCGAAGTGAGTTTTCATGGGTTATTGTTAGAAATTAGCTAAAAACCCTTGAACTTTTTTCTTGTTGTGGTATTATTAGTATGAACATTGGTGCAGAGCGTCTTTTATTAAATTGAACGGCACGGAAAATAGGAAAATAAGACGCTGTGCGGCAAAAAATTCGGACGGACTGCGGGTGCAAAAATGAGAATGGCATGCACCGCCGGCGTTTGCCGGGCTGTTCCGAATGGAAAGGACAGGACGTATGAGTGAGATGATAAACAAAACGGCGCCGGAAGGCAATGTTCCGCTTTATTTGTTCCGCAGCGGCAAAAACAGCCATTCCTACGAATACATGGGTGTGCACAACACGATAAAGGACGGAAAGGCATGCACCGTGTGCCGCGTATGGGCGCCGAACGCGCAGGCAGTTGCCATTACCGGTGATTTCTGTGAATGGAATCCGGAAAAGTATCCGCTTACAAAGATCGACGACGCGGTTTGGGAGGGCTATACGGACGAACCCTTAAAGGAATTTGACGCGTATAAGCTCGTCATTACGGCGGAGGACGGCACGGTGACGTATAAGTCCGACCCGTATGCGTTCCACGCAGAGACACGTCCGGGCACGGCTTCCCGCTACTACGACATTTCGGGGTACAAGTGGAACGACGGCCGCTGGTTTGAGCACAAGAAAAAATACCCGCATTATAACCAGCCGGTGAACATCTACGAGATGCACGCAGGCTCCTGGCGCAAATATGCGGACGGCAGCGTGTTCTCTTACGACAAGCTCGGCGACGAGCTGATCCCGTATGTGCAGGAAATGGGCTTTACGCACATTGAGTTGATGCCGTTGACGGAATACCCGTTCGACGCTTCCTGGGGCTACCAAGTGACAGGCTACTTTGCGCCGACCTCCCGCTACGGCACGCCGAAGGACTTTATGCGCTTTATCGACCGCTGCCACCAAGCGGGCATCGGCGTGATTATGGACTGGGTGCCGGGACACTTCCCGCGCGACGAGGCCGGCCTTGCGAAATTTGACGGCACGCCGTGCTATGAATATGCAGACCCGAGAAAGGGCGAGCACAAGGAGTGGGGCACGCTGGTGTTTGACTACGGCCGCACGGAAGTCATCAGCTTTTTGATGAGTAGCGCACTGCTCTGGGTAAAGGAATACCACATTGACGGCTTGCGCGTGGACGCTGTGGCCTCAATGCTGTACCTTGACTACAACCGCAAGGACGGCGAGTGGATCCCGAATAAGAACGGCGGCAAGGAAAATCTGGAGGCCATTGCGTTCTTACAAAGACTGAACGAGGCGATTTTCGCCGAGGTGCCGGAGGTCATGATGATTGCCGAAGAAAGCACCGCGTGGCCGATGGTGACGAAGCCGACTTACATGGGCGGTCTCGGATTCAATTATAAATGGAACATGGGCTGGATGAACGACATGTTGCGCTACATGTCTTTGGATCCGCTATTTAGAAAAGGCAACCACAACAGCCTGACGTTCTCGTTCTTCTATGCGTTCTCCGAGAATTTCATTTTGCCGATCTCGCACGATGAGGTCGTTTACGGCAAGGGTTCTCTCTATAATAAGATGCCGGGCACGCCGGAGGAAAAGGCTGCAGGCGCACGCTGCTTTGCGACCTACATGATGGCACACCCGGGCAAAAAATTGCAGTTTATGGGCACGGAGTTCTCGCAGCACGACGAGTGGAACTTTAACGAAGAACTCGAGTGGAATTTGCTGCAATACCCTGAGCACCAGATGGCGCAGACGTTCTTTAAAAAGCTCAACGCGTTCTACCTCGGCCGTTCCGAGCTGTGGGAGATCGATTTCTCGTGGGAGGGCTTCTCGTGGATCTCGAACGACGACGACAGCCAGAGCGTCATTGCGTTCCGCCGCTTTGACCGCGAAGGCAACGAGCTGATTGCCGTGTGCAATTTCCTGCCGGTCCGCCGCGAGAATTACTGCATCGGCGTGCCGTACGCGGGCGTTTACGAAGAGGTGTTTACCTCCGACGCTGCGGAGTTTGGCGGCACGGGCTTTACGAACGGCAACAACATACGCACCGTGGATGAAGCGATGCACGGCTTTGAGCAGAGCATTTCGCTGACGCTGCCGGAGAACACGGTATTCTTCCTGCGCTGCAAGCGCAAGGCGGCAAAGAAGCCCGCTGCGAAGACGACAAAGACGACGGCAAAGAAGCCCGCGGCCAAAAAGGCAGCCGGCACAAAAGCCGCAAAGAAAAAAGCCTGATTCATTTTACATGAAACAATATACGGGCGGCGGCAAAATGCCGGAACGCTCGAAATCTACCAGAGAGGGGATCATCAGTCATGTTACCTAAGCAAGAAGTAGTTGCAATGCTGCTGGCAGGCGGCCGTGGCAGCCGTCTCGGTGTTCTTACCAAGAACCTCGCAAAGCCGGCTGTTCCGTTTGGAGGCAAGTACCGTATTATCGACTTTCCGCTTTCCAACTGTGTGAACTCCGGCATTGAGACCGTGGGTGTTCTGACACAGTATCAGCCGCTCGAGCTGAACGAATACATCGGTTCCGGCCAGCCGTGGGATCTCGACAGTATGAACGCCGGCGTACATATTTTGCAGCCGTACGAGCAGAGCAGCGGCTCTGACTGGTACAAGGGCACGGCAAATGCCATTTACCAGAATATACCGTTTATTGAGCGCTACAACCCGGATTACGTGGTTGTGCTGAGCGGCGACCACATCTACAAGATGGATTACTCCAAGATGATTGCGTATCACAAGGAGCACGATGCGGCCTGCACCATCGCCGTTTACGAAGTGCCGATGGAGGAGGCTTCCCGCTTCGGTATTCTGAACACGAACCCGGACGGCTCTATTTACGAATTTGACGAGAAGCCGGCTGTGCCGAAGAGCAACAAGGCTTCCATGGGCATTTACGTCTTCTCCTGGAAGAAGCTGCGCGCGTATCTGGAGGCGGACGAGAAGGACCCGAATTCCTCGAATGACTTCGGTAAGGATGTGCTGCCCACCATGCTGAACGCAGGCGAGCGTATGTTTGCGTACCGCTTTGAGGGCTACTGGAAGGACGTCGGCACGATTGACAGCCTGTGGGAATCCAATATGGACCTTTTGAACCCGAAGGCCGGTCTTGACCTTTCCCGCGAAGACTGGAAAATTTATTCCAGAAACCCGGTCATGCCGCCGCATTACATTGCAAAGGGCGCAAAGGTGCAGAACTCACTCGTAGCAGAGGGCTGCAACGTATACGGCAATCTTGAGTTCTCCGTATTGTTCCACGGCGTTTATGTGGCGCCGACCGCGACTGTGACGGACTCCATCGTGATGCCGGGCGCTGTGATTGAAGAAGGTGCGAAGGTGCAGTATGCGATCGTGGCGGAGAACGCCGTCATCGGCAAGAACTGCGTCATCGGTAAACGCCCGGAGGACATGGAAAACAGAGACGATTGGGGCGTGGCGGTCGTTGGCCCGGACTGCAAGCTCTCTGAGGGCACCGTTGTGGCGCCGAAGGAAATGATCGATAAGGAGGCGCAGGCATAATGTTTGGAAATAATGTTTTGGGCATCATCTTTGCTTATGCACACGAAGAAAGAGTACGCGACCTGACGGAGCTGCGCGTGATGGCTTCCGTGCCGTTCGGCGGCCGTTACCGTTTGGTTGACTTCACCCTCTCCAACATGGTGAACTCCGGCCTCAACAAGGTCGGCATCATCACGGAGGATAACTACCAGTCCTTGATGGACCACCTCGGCTCCGGCAAGGCATGGGACCTTTCGAGAAAGCGCGAGGGTCTGTACCTGCTGCCGCCGTTCGGCAAATCGACTTCGAGAACCGACGGCAAGATCGAATCGCTCGATTCCATTCGCCGCTTCCTGAAAAATTCCCTTGAGGAATATGTGATTCTCTCCGATTGCGATATGGTCTGCAATATCGATTACCGCGAGGCACTGGAGCAGCATATGCGCCAGAACGCGGACATTACGGTCATTTACCGCCATGGCACTTCGCCGGACGTAGACCGCAACAACATCTATATGGTAGACCCCGAGAACCGCATTCGCGAGCTGCTTCTGCACCGCGGAAGCGAGCACGGTGTAAATTACGGCATCGGCATGTATATCCTTAGCCGCGAGCTGCTGCTTCAGCTCGTTGAAGGATGCATGAGCCGCAACGAATATGACTTTGATAAAGATATGGTTCAGCGCGTAATTCCCGAACTGCGCGTGATGGGTTATGAATTTAAGGGCATTGCATATCAAATTTCCTCGTTTGAAGCGTACTTTAACGCTAACATGGGTTTGATGGATCCGCGCGTGCGCGCAGAACTGTTCAATCCGAACCGCCCAATCTACACGAAGGTGCGCGATGATATGCCGGCGAAATACGGTTTGAATTCGTATGCCACCAACTGTCTTGTTGCAGACGGCTGCGTGATAGACGGTGAAGTGGAAAATTGTGTGCTGTTCCGCGGCGTGAAGATCGGCAAAGGCGCGAAGGTTCGCAACTGCGTTATCATGCAGGACACGGTCATCGGCGCGAACAGTCGGCTCGATTATGTTGTGGCGGACAAGAACGTGGAGATTGAAGAGAACCGCACGCTGATGGGCTATCAGACCTACCCGGTGTACATTGCAAAGGAAAGCAAGGTCTAATCTGCCCCGAAAAACGAAGGAAAGGAAAGCGGTGTAATTGATATGAAAGTTTTGTTTTGTGCCAGTGAAGCGTTGCCTTTTGCCGCAACGGGCGGCCTTGCAGACGTAGCGGGTTCTTTGCCGCAGGCGCTGCGCGCACGTCTGATTGGCTGCCGCGTGGTGATGCCGCTGTATGAAAGCGTGCCGCAGGAATTGCGCGACAACATGAAGTTTTTAACAAGCATCAGTGTGCCGGTGGCTTGGCGTCGCCAGTATTGCGGTATTTTTGAGGCGAAGGTAGGCAATGTCATTTACTACCTTATCGATAACCAGTACTACTTTAAGCGCCAAGGACTTTACGGTCACTTTGACGACGCGGAGCGCTTTGCGTTCTTCTCCCGTGCCGTTTTGGAGATGCTGCCGTACATTGAATTTAAGCCTGATGTGATCCACGCGAACGACTGGCAGACGGCGCTGGTGCCGATCTACTACCGTTTGTTCTATGCAAACAACGACTGGTACAGCGGCATTAAGACGCTGTTCACCATTCACAATATCCAGTATCAGGGCCAGTACGGCTTTGAGATTCTGGAGGACGTTTTCGGTATTCCGAAGAGCGAGCAGAGCTTACTCGAATACAACGATTGCGTGAACCTGATGAAGGGCGCGATTGAGAGCGCGAACTGGGTCTCTACCGTGAGCCCGACGTACGCGAAGGAAATTCTTGATCCGTGGTTCGCCCACAAGCTGGACCCGATTTTGCGCGAGCGCGCTTGGAAGCTTTCCGGCATTTTGAACGGCATTGACGTGGTGGGCTATGACCCGGCGACGGACAAGAACCTGTATGAGACGTATGACGCAACGCACCTGGAGGGCAAAGCCGTCAACAAGGCAAAGCTGCAGGAGCGCCTCGGCCTTGCCGTTGACCCGGATGTGCCGCTCATCGGTATGGTGACGCGCCTTGTCTCCCACAAGGGACTTGACCTTGTAAAGGGCGGCGTGGACAACATCATGACGTACTCGAACGCGCAGTTTGTGGTCCTTGGCAGCGGCGACTGGGAGTATGAGCAGTTCTTTAAAGAGATGCAGGCGAAGTATCCGGGCAGATTTGTGCTGTGCCAGGGCTTTGTGCCGGAGCTTGCGCGCAAGATCTACGGCGGCTCCGATATTTTCCTGATGCCGAGCAAGAGCGAGCCGTGCGGTCTTTCACAGATGGTGGCGCTGCGCTACGGTTCCATTCCGGTCGTGCGCGAAACGGGCGGCCTGAAGGACTCCATTACGGACAGCGGCGACGGCAAGGGCAACGGCTTCACGTTCCAGACGTATGACACGCAGGATATGCTGAACTCCGTGCACCGCGCGATCTACGCGTATAACGAGAGCAAGGACGGCTGGAAGGTGCTTGTGGAGCGCGCAATGGCGTGCGACAACAGCTGGGGCCGCTCCGCAAACGATTACATTCGTTTGTATAAGCAGCTCATCAACAGCTGATCTTCTAAAACGTCTTTCGAGAAACAAGACGGCGCTTTGTACGACCGTTTGATTAGGTATCGTAGAAAATGAAAAATGCCCTGCTTGTGTTTTTTTAGGCACAGGCAGGGCATTTTTGCGTTTTTATGTTTTGGTTATTTCTCTTCCGGGTAGCGGACGGGGACAAACTTTGCGCGGTTCATGAGGGGGTGCTCGAGGCGGATGGCACCGTCGTGCGGGCACGCCATGACGCATGCGCCGCAGTAGTAGCACTCGCCGGGGTAGAGCACGATGGGGTGCTTGCCTTTTTCGGGCGAGGGGATGAGGATATCCACCTGACAGATGTTGACGCAGGCGTTGCAGCCGACGCATTTTGTTTCATCGTAAAGAATCGGGTGTGTGCTGCACGGCACGGGTTCTGCCGTGAGAATTTTGTTTTGAAGCTCGCTCATTTCCGATACGCCCCCTTCTGCTCGGTTCTGATGTAATCCCCGTTGCGCTTTTCGTACTCGGTCTCGAGGTCGCCGAAATAGTAGAGCGGATGGCTGTCGTAGATGACTTCGCCGTTTTCTTGTCGGACGGTGATGAAGCGGCAGTCGCGCTCGGGGTCGGTCTCGGTGCTGTCCGTGCGCTTGAAAAACAGCGGCTCGGACGACGTTTTGCGGGAGAGGCAGGCGTGCAAAATTAACTTGGAGACGGTCAAAATATCAAAGACCTCGTGCGCGCGCATGAGCTCGTGCGGGTTTTTGCAGCTGATCTGCGGGACGATCTCGGTTTCAAAGCTTTCGAGCAGGTCGAGACCCTCATGCAAAAGCGCATCGCACTTTACGCCGCCGCAGTAGTTCTGCATGGCTTTGGAGATGGCCATGTTGAGTTCGCGCCAATCCATGCCGTCTTCGCGGCGGATGGGG